>Ga0256405_10000376_pt1 | contig 148994 bp, 140 predicted proteins | sample RumenRJG_02DNA_FD_189096 | JGI IMG/M metagenome (GOLD analysis project Ga0256405, IMG submission 189096) | Bovine rumen microbial communities from Lethbridge, Alberta, Canada - RJG_02 | ecosystem: Host-associated > Mammals > Digestive system > Stomach > Rumen | place: Canada: Alberta... | reverse complement strand
GCGTCGAACCAGACACGCCCTGGGCGCCGCCGCGCGGGAGGTGGCCATAGGAAAAGGTGGGCCGGTCCCCGAGAAGTCGGAGGCTGGCCCACCTTTGCCACTTGACAAGTCTATCTACATATCAGTCATCCATCTTGATGGAGGCGATCACGGGCTGGTTGGCTGAGGCGACGGTACCGTTGTTGTCTTCGACGGGCACGCTGTCGGCAATGGCGTCGACCACGTCCATCCCCTCGGTCACCTTGCCAAAGGCGGCATACTGGCCGTCAAGATGGTCCGCGTCCGCGTGCATGATGAAGAACTGCGAGCTGGCGGAGTCGTTTGCCTGCGCACGGGCCATGGAGATGACGCCGCGCTTGTGCTGGATGGCGTTCACGACGCCATTGGCGGAAAACTCCCCCTTGATGAGACGGCTGGATCCGCCCGTACCGTTACCCATCGGGTCGCCGCCCTGGATCATGAAGCCCTTGATGATGCGATGGAACGTGAGCCCGTCATAGAACCCGCTCTCCACGAGGTCGGCAAAGTTGCTCACCGTGATGGGGGCGATGTCCGCGTTGAGCTCGACCTTGATGGTGCCATAGTCCTGCACCTCGATGGTGGCATGGTGCGTTCCCGTGCCATAGCCGTTGTCCAGCGGCGAGACGAGCACGCCGCCTTCCATGGTGCCCGGTGCAAGGTCCTCTGCCGCCTCGGCGGGAGCGGCAGTCGTCTCAGCCTCCGTCGTGCTGCCAGCAGATCCGCCGCAGGCGGCCAGGGCAAAGGGCAGGGACAGGGCGGCGCCGACAAACGAGCGGCGAGAAAGGGTGCGTGCGTTCAAAGACATGGTTCTCCTCCTTGGGCTTGTTGACTGGTACATGCTAGCGCAAGGCCTTGTCGTTCGTGTGGCGGGTCCGTGGACACGCGCTCAGGCAAAGTCGGCAAGGTTGCCCTCGGCGTCAAAGCGCAGCTCGTACGGGTCGCCCAAGAGCTCCACGCCCTCCACATTCTGAAGCTCGCGCGCAAGCGCCTCGGACACCTCGAACTCGTTCAGGGAGAGCGTGTCATGGATGCGGACCACGCGCGCCCGCGCATAGTCGATGCGGGGACAGGTGCGCAGCGCCACACGGAGCGCATCGTAGTCACTGTCCTGATAGAAGGGGATCTTGCCCCCATCAATCATCAGGTTGGTGGTGAGGTTGACCCAGGTGCTTTCCCAGTCCACCTCGTTCAGGCACCTCCGCGTGGTGATGTCAGCGAGGCCCAGCCCGCAGGCGTTGTGGTGGCTGAGCTCCGAAAGGCCTCGTATGAACAGCTTGCGCGCGTGGAAGTCATCCTTGAAGTACGGCATGAAGCCGCGCCCGGTAACGTTGGGATCGGCCCCCTCCCCCGAGATGTCCTTGCCGATGCGGTCTATCACGAGCACGTCCACGTCGTCAAACTTGAAGCGTGGGAACTGCTCCCGCGCGATGCGCAGGAGCTCCGCATCGCCCTCGACGACCTTCTCGCGGGGATATACGCGCAGCTCCGAGATCTGGTCGTAGGCGTTTTGCACCACGCCCACGCCAAACACGACGGGAAGGCGGTCTAGGAAGAGCTGAGCGGCCTCTGGGATGGTGGCTGCGAAGGTGTCGAACCCGCGCTGGTGGAGGCTCGAGCAGCCCTTGTGCTTGGCCAGGCCGATGGCCATCATCTTGAGCAGGCCGCTTTCGTGCGGTCCCTTGAAGTCGGTGTGGGGCTTGACCTTGTTGTAGACCACGATGCCGTCCGCCTCGGCGGCAAGCCGGTCGCAGTAGATGGGGGTCGCGTCGCCATCGTCCAGCTCGCCTATCTGCACAACCTCCATGCTCGCGCGGATAGGCACCCCGATGGCCTCCTCGGTGATGCCGTAGCCGGCAAGGATCTCGAGGTTGCCCTCGACGGTACCACCACCATGGCTCCCCATCGCCGGGACGACAAAGGGATGGGCGCCCCACTCCCTGAGCTGGTCGCAGAGGGTCCGCACGATGAGGGCGTTGTCCGGTATGCCGCGGCTTCCCACCGCAACGGCGATGCGCCGTCCTCGGACTAGGCGCGCGTAGTCCCCGCGAGCCAGCTCTGCCCGTAGGTGAGAGGCCACGTCCTCTATGCGGTCTCTCGAGAAGGTCTGGCGCACGCGCACCATGCGCGGCAGGCTTACTTCGTCAATCCCCTGGATGGGGATGGTCATCGAGGGGAAGCTCATCATCTTCATGGTGCATCATCCTTGCTGTCAGGGCCTTCTGCTAGAGGATACGCTACCTCTGACTCAAAGGGGTGGGACCCTTGTGAGTCAAAATGACTCACAAGGGTCCCACCCCTTTGAGTCACACTCCATGGCGGAGTGCGCTTGCGGCCCGCATGGCGAGCCGGCAGGTCCTACTCGAGCTCGAAGGCGCCGGTGTAGAGCTGGTAGTACGTGCCCTTCTGGGCAATCAGCTCGTCATGCGTGCCTAAGGGGAACACTCCGCGGCGACGACCGCCGCGGAGTGCGCTTGCGGCCCGCATGGCGAGCCGGCAGGTCCTACTCGAGCTCGAAGGCGCCGGTGTAGAGCTGGTAGTACGTGCCCTTCTGGGCAATCAGCTCGTCATGCGTGCCGCGCTCGATAATGCGTCCGTGGTCGAGGACGATGATCACGTCGGAGTTGCGCACGGTGGAGAGGCGGTGCGCGATGACGAAGGTCGTGCGTCCCTCCATGAGCGCATCCATGCCACGGCTCACGATCTGCTCGGTACGCGTGTCGATGGAGCTCGTCGCCTCGTCCAAGATCATGACGGGCGGGTCCGCCACGGCCGCGCGGGCAATGGAGAGCAGCTGGCGCTGGCCCTGAGAGAGGCTCTCGGCGTTGTCGGTGAGCATGGTGTCGTAACCCTGCGGCAGGCGCGAGATGAACGAGTGGGCGCCCACAAGCTTTGCCGCCTGGATGCACTGCTCGTCCGTCGCGTCAAGCCGGCCATAGCGGATGTTGTCCATGACGGTGCCCGTGAAGAGGTTGACCTCCTGCAGCACGATGCCCAGCGAGCGCCGCAGCGACTCCTTCTTGATCTTGTTGATGTTGATGCCGTCGTAGCGGATCTTGCCGTCGGCGATGTCGTAGAAGCGGTTGATGAGGTTGGTGATGGTCGTCTTGCCCGCACCCGTCGCGCCGACGAAGGCCACCTTCTGGCCCGGGAAGGCATCAATCGAGATGTTGTGCAGCACGATGTGGTCAGGCACGTAGCCAAAGTCCACGTCGTCCAAGATCACGTCTCCCATGACCGGCACGTAGTCGACGGTTCCGTCGGCCTGGTGCGGATGCTTCCACGCCCAGATGCCGCTGCGGTCGGTGGGATCGAGCTCGCCAAGCACGTCGACCATGTCGTCGTCCATGCGCACGCGCACCAGCTCGACATAGCCCTCGTCGGTCTCGGGGACCTCGTCCAGCAGCTGGAAGATGCGCTCGGCACCGGCAAGACCCATGACCACGAAGTTGATCTGGTGCGAGATCTGGCCGATGGAGCCTGCGAAGCGCTTGGTGAGGTTGAGGAACGGGATGACGATGTCGATGGTGAGCGCCATGCCGGAAAGGCACGGGTTGGGGATGCCCACCGTGAGGAAGAAGCCGCCGGCAAGCGCCACGACCACATAGGCGAGGTTGCCCAGGTTCATGAGGATGGGGCCCAGGATGTTGGAGTAGATGTTTGCCTGCTTGGCCGCCTCAAAGAGCTCGTCGTTGACCTGGTCAAACTGCTCCTGCATCTGACGCTCGTGCGTGAAGACCTTGATGACCTTCTCGCCGTTCATGGCCTCCTCGGCAAAGCCCTCGGCACGGCCGATGGCATGCTGCTGCGCCAGGAAGTAGCGGGAGGAGCGCCCGCCCATGAACTTGGTGAACCAGCCCATGAAGGCCACCATAACGAGCACGACGCAGGTCATGGGGACGGAATACCACAGCATGATGCCCGTCACGGACACCATGGCGATGATCATGTTGAGCACGTTGGGCAGCGCCACGCCGATAAGCTGGCGCAAGGCGTCAACGTCGTTGGTGTAGTAGCTCATGACGTCGCCGCGCTTGTTCTGGTCGAAGAAGCGGATGGGCAGGTCCTCCATGTGGTCGAACATCTTGTTGCGCATCTTCATGAGGGTGCCCTGCGTGACGAAGGCACCCAGCTGCGTCTGCGCGATTTGCGCGGTCAGCACGACCACATAGACGCCGATGAGCGACAGCACGATCTTCTGGATCTCGGGCTGAGCGGCAGCCCAGTCGCCGCTCTGCCAGTAGCGGCCGATGACGTCGATGGACTTCTGCAGAAAGACGCTGGGCAGCGTGGAGAGGGCCGCCCCTAGGACGACGCAGAAGATGAGGGCCACCAGCTGCACCGGATAGAACGAGAAGACGAGCTTGAGGGTGCCACGAAGCACGGTCAAGGGGTTGGCGGCACGCCGGCCGCGGCTTCCTTTGCCGGGAACGCCCTCGCTTTGGGCATTGTCGCCTGCGTTTGGGCGCGGGGCGTCCTGCAGACGTGCGGGGTCGGACAGGACGGTGTCGACGGCGCTCTTGGGAGCGTTGGAACTCACGGTGCGCTTAGCCATTCAGATCGCCTCCTTCCTGGGACTCTGCACGCAAGGCCGTGTTGGCCATCTGCGAGCTGGCACTCTTTGCGCGGTACTCGACCTCGTGCTTGCGCGAGTGCGTGGCGGGGACGACCGTCACCTTCTCGCGCGCGGCGGCGATGTCCGCCTCGTCCACGTTGGCGGCACGGTCCTCGACGGGAGCGCCGACGCCGCTCACCGGGTCGGTGACGTCCTGGCCTGCGAGAGCCTCGTCGTGGCTCGCCTTGTTCTGCGTGAGATAGACCTCGCGGTAGATGTCGGAGCTCTTGAGCAGCTCCTCGTGCGTGCCTACGGCCGAAATGCCGCCGTCATCCATCACGATGATGCGATCGGCGTCCTCGACAGAACCCGTGCGCTGGGCAATGATGATCTTGGTCGTTTCGGGGATGAAGCTCTTGAAGCCCGCACGGATGAGCTTGTCGGTCTTGGTGTCGACCGCGCTCGTGGAGTCGTCCAGGATGAGGATCTTGGGCTTCTTGAGCAGGGCACGCGCGATGCACAGGCGCTGCTTCTGACCGCCGGACACGTTGGTGCCGCCCTGCTCGATGTAGGTGTCATAGCCGTCGGGGAACTGCTGGATGAACTCGTCGGCCTGCGCGAGCTTGCAGGCTTCGACGAGCTCCTCGTCGGTAGCCTCCTCGTTGCCCCAGCGCAGGTTCTCCTTGATGGTGCCCGAGAACAGGACGTTGCGCTGCAGCACGACGGCAACCTGGTTGCGCAGGGTATCCATGTCGTAGTCCTTGACATCGACGCCGCCCACGCGAACGGTGCCCTTGGTGGCGTCATACAGGCGACTGATGAGCTGGATGAGCGTGGACTTGGACGAACCCGTGCCTCCGATCACGCCGATGACCTCGCCGCTCTTGATGTGGAGGTTGATGTCATGCAGCGCGAAGCGGCCCGACTCGGGATGGTAGGCAAAGCTCACGTCGTCAAAGTCGACGGAACCGTCCGCAACCTCGTACACGGGATTGTCGGGGTTGGCGAGGTCGGGCTCCTCAAGCAGCACCTCGCAGATGCGGCGCGCGCTCTCCTCCGCCATGGTGATCATGACGAAGATCATCGAGAGCATGTTGAGGCTCATGAGCATGGAGAAGCCGTACGTGATGAGGGCGCTCATGTTGCCCACCTGCATGGCAGTGCCCGCCGTCGAGATGATGCGCCGCGAGGCAAAGTACACCACGAACGCATAGATGGTGTCCACGGCAAACGTCATGAGCGGCTGGTTCCAGGCAAGGATGCGCTCGGCACCCCAGAAGTCCTGGAAGACCTCGCCTGACGCCTTCTCGAACTTCTGCTTCTCGTACTCCTCGCGCACGAAGCTCTTGACCACGCGGATTCCGCTGACGTTCTCCTCGACCGACTCGTTCAGGCGGTCGTACTTCTTGAAGATGCGGCGGAAGATGGGCATGACGATGCGGGCGATGCCGATGAGGGCAAATCCCAGGAAGAAGCCCACGACCACGTAGAGCCCGGCCATCGGGCCGCCCGAGATGAAGGCCATCGTCGCCGCAAACACGATCATGAGGGGGCTGCGCACGGCGCTCCTGATGATCTGCATGTAGGCCATCTGGACGTTCTGGGTGTCCGTCGTGAGGCGCGTGACCAACGAGTTGGTCGAGAAGCGGTCGATGTTGGAGAAGCTGAACCGCTGGATGGCGGCAAACATGTCGTGGCGGAGGTTACGCGCAAAGCCCGTCGACGCCACGGAGCACGCGATGCCCGCGATGGTGCCACACGCAAGGCTGATCAGGGCGAGGACCGCCAGAATGATGCCGTAGCGTGCGATGGTCGCCATGTCCGCACCCACGTTGAGCTCGTTGATGAGCTGCGAGGTGATGAACGGAATGACGCATTCGATGACGACCTCGCCCGTCACGAAGATGGGCGCTATGAGCGAGTTCTTCTTGTTCTCGCGGATGCTTCCGCTCAAAGTCTTGAAAATCTGACCAATCGTCAGGTGTGCCATGGCCCTGTCGTTCTGCTCTTCGCTCATGCGCACTCCTCCTTTCGCTCCATTCCCCTCCAATGCACCGCAAGCCTATCAAGCAGGCCGAGGAGCTCGACCTGCTCGGCGTCGCTCAGGCACGAGAGGCATTCGACCTCAAACTGGTCAAACGCCGCCTTCAGCTGCACGGCGCGCCGCGTTCCCTCCTCGGTAAGCGCTATCTGCATCTGGCGGCGGTCCTCCTCGGAGCGCTCGCGCACGATGAGGCCTTCCCCCTCGAGCTTTGACAGCACCTCAGAAAGCGCAGCCGAGCTGATTCCCGAACGCTCCTGGAGCTCGCGCTGTGAGAGCTGTCCTCCCGCCTTGTGCAGCTTTGCGAGCGTGTGTTGCTTGCCTGACCTGCCACCGACGTTGAAGTGCATGTAATGGCCAAAGAACCCAAGGTCATGCAATATGCGATGACCGATGGTCTGGGCCTGCTCTTCGCAGTCTTCCATATGCTCCCCCCTTCTCTCATTCCCTGTTTAACGATACGCCGACACAGAAAAATGTCAAGGTACCTAGCAAATAATGATGGGGGCTTTTTCGATCGAAGGGAAGAGCTGGGCTACCCATTGCGTCGAATTGTCGCGACGGCAAGACAGATTCCGAACAATGCTACGCAGACAGCGATGACGGGAAGGGAAACCAAGTGCCCTGGAGCCCCCGCTGTGCCCGCTTCCACGGCGCTTGCCGAGTCAAATAGCAGCTGATAGGAGACCTCGTGAGGCTGGCTCATGGCCGTGGTGTCGCCAACGACGTCGAAGGGTTCGTCAATAGAGAGCACCGGGATCAAAAAGACCGAGTTGCCGTCCTCGTTAACGGGCACATACGTCTTTCCAGCCACGACCATGTAGTCGTAGTTGGGGCTTGACCACACGATGCGTGCAGCCGCCTTGCCCCCCTTGACGCTGACCTCTGCCGGTGTTGACACGCTGGCCCTTCCGCTTCCCCCTGCCATGCTGACGTTCACCAGGTAGTCGCCATCCTCCCAGGCAACCTGCATCGCGTCCGCATAGGGGTCGTCAGAGAGGGTCTCGCCCTTTGCCGCCGCGGCTGTGGGTGCTCCAAGCAGCAGCGCGCCCATCAGCGCCCACGCCAGCAAGGGAAGGATGGTGAATTGCCTTGCCCGGTCAAATCCTGCTTTCATGGTCGCCCACTCACCCCTTGATCGTTTGCGGTATGCCACAGACCATGCGTACGACCATGTCCGCGTCTGCGGCAAGCGACGAGCATGTACGTCCCACACGTTCACGCCACGCCCTCTCCGACGCGTCCATAGGCACCACACCCATACCTACCTCGCAACAGGTGACCACGGCGCGTGAACGCACGTCCTCGATTGCGGAAGCGTCGAGCGCACCGTCACGAAGAATCTCCTCGAGACCGCAGAGAACCGGCTTCCCGTCATAGAGTGCACAGCCCATCTGGGCTTCGCCGTATCCGAGCGACGCCACGTACGAGCGTTTGCCCGAGGCAATCCCCCCGATGACCAATATCATGGTTAGACCAGCCTTCCCACCACGGCGATGACCGCAAGCATCACGAGCTCTGCGAGCTGAAGAAAGAACCCTGCCAAGTCGCCACCCATGCCGCCAAACTCTCTCTCGGCAATGCGCTTGACGTAAAGGAGCACCACAACCGCAGCCATCACGACAAGCACTCCCACGGCTCCGTCACACGCAACCAACAAGGCACCGACCGCCATGTAGATGCCAAGGACGACGAGGCGAATCGCGGGTGCGCCAACAGTCGTTCCCTCAGCCGCAAGCATGCCGGTCTTGCTTGCCTTTCTGAAGGTGACGGTGGCATAGGAGCTGAGGCAACGACTGAGGATGGGGACGCAGGCGAGCGCAAGCAGATGTTCCTCATCCACCTCGGAGGCCAGGGCAAGGTAGGCAATCAGATAGCAGCACACCCCCATGATCGCAAAGGCCCCAACGTGGGGATCCTTCATGATCTGGCGCTTTCGCTCTGGCTCGGCGTGACTCGAAAGCGCATCCATCACATCGGCAAAGCCGTCCAGGTGAATCCCTCCCGTCAAGGCTACGGGAATGAGGGTCACGCCTGCAGCCCGCATGAGCGAGGCAAACCCCAGCATGCCGCAGAGGTGCCACCAGCCCCAGACAAGGGCACCTATCAGCAGGCCGACCGCTGGGAATGCGGCCATCAGGTAGCGCATGTTGCGCTCACTCCAGTCAACCTGCGGCATGGGAATGACCGTGAAGAGCGAAAACGCCATGACAAGGGAGCGCAGCACGATCATGACAGCACCCCCTTGACCTGGCAGGGAACGCCGCACACGACCTCGGTCACCTCGTCGAAGGTCGTGGCGATGCGGCAGTTGAGGGCACCGATCAGGCGGACCCAGACGTTGGTCGAGTCATGCTCATGGAGGCCCTCGGCTCCCACCTCGTTGCTTACGAGCACCACATGGTCAAAGGCCCGTGCAAGGCCTTTGACCTCGTTGTCCAGACGGTCGAGCACCTCGCGCGGGTCAGCCATGGATCCGTCAGGAAAAAAGAGCGCGTTGGCCACCAGGTTACCGAGGTCGTCCACCAGCACGACCCCTCCCCTGACGGTCGCGGATGCAGCGGCCAGCGAGTCAGGGCGTTCGATGGTTTCAAACCCCAGTCCCGCTCGTTGCGCACGGTGCCGGCTGATCCTTTCTGCGGCCTCACGGCCTTCGGAGCGCATCGTGGCGATATAGGTGCGCCTTTCCGAGAGGAGGGTCGCAAGCTGCTCGGCATAGGCCGACTTGCCGCTCCCAGAGCCACCTACGACGAGCGCCCTCATGAGACGTCCCCCTCACGCCCTGCAAGTTCCGCCAAGAGCGGAAAGAGCTCCCTCACCATACGGGCACCCTCGTCCCCCTCATGCAGGCGCGTGCAACCGGAGCAGTCCTTCACGCCACCCTTGGTGTAGGAAAAGTCGCCACCGCAACGAGGGCCCAGTGCATAGAGCGGACAGTAGCAGAACAGGCAGTTGAACCGCGACTCATCAACTCCCTCGTGACAGGGAAAGTAGGCGCAATCCGTGTTGCGAAAGAAGGTCGTGCCGTTGTCCATGGCTCCATCCTAAAGAAGCGTTATCGCAAGTCGCGGGCAAAAGAGACGATCCCCACTATAGCCCACACCCAATGGCCAGATTCCGTACGTGATGTGGCTCATCCAGGAAGAGATGCCCGTCATGCCAATCCACCGTGCAGGCATAGCCCTCGCAGCAGCCAACCTGCCAGCCAAAGTAGTCATCGGCAAGGGCACTCCCATCCGCAAACGAGCTCATCGCCGCCATGACGGTGCCACCATGTGCGACGACGATCACCTTCTGCTCTTCCCTCTCAGCCGCACGGACAAGCATATCCTTCAGCGCGCGGGCCGTGCGCGAGACAAACTCCGCTCGGCTCTCTCCCCCTGGGCAACGTCCCTTGCACCAGCCGTCAACCCAGGCCCGATACGCCTCGTCATGTTCCATGTCTTGGGCAGACTTGCCCTCAAACTGACCAAAGTCATACTCCTCAAGCCCTGGCACCACGATTAGTTCCGCATGGGGAAAGCAGAGCCGTGCCGTCTGTCTGGCACGAAGCATCGGGCTCACGTATGCCCGCCTCACCCGAGGGAATGCCCCCACCTCTTTACATTGAACCATTCCCTTCTCGCTCAAGGGCTCGTCGCTACCACGGCCGACATAGCGACGCAACTCGTTGCCCCTCGTGGCACCATGACGCATCAGCAGGAGCTCCATCACGGCCTCACCTCGAAAGGGACCAGGCCACACGCCTCAAAGGTCGTGCCCTCGCGGTAGAGCGAAAGGGCCATGTCGAGGAGCGGGATGAGACTCACAGCACCGGTGCCCTCGCCAAGGCGCATCCCCGCGTGAATGGGCGCCTGGAGTCCCATTCGGTCGAGCAGCAGCCCTGCCGCCGGTTCTGCGGACACGTGTGAGGCCAGCATGGCATGCACGCACCTCGGCTTGAGGCGCAAGGCACACCAGGCGGCGACCACGCTGATGAGCCCGTCGATGATAACCGGCACACGATGCACCGCACCACCAATGAACATGCCACACATTCCCGCAATTTCAAGGCCGCCGACCTTCGAGAGCACGTCGAGGGGGTCGTCTGGTAGCGGCTTGTTGACCTCGAGTGCCTGCGCGATAGCCGCCTTCTTGCGACGGAGTCCCTCGTCGGAAAGCCCCGCGCCACGCGAAGTCAGGGCTTCTGGGTCGCTTCCCAGAAACGCGCATGCCATGGCGGTCGCGGTGGTCGTGTTGCCAATGCCCATCTCGCCGGTGGCGATGAGGCCATACCCTTGCCTCTTGAGGTCACCCACCAGCTCGACTCCCACCATGACGGCCTGGGCGGCCTGCTCACGCGTCATGGCGGGCCCATGGGCGATGTTTCCGGTCCCTGCGGCGATGCGTCTGTCAAGCACGCCCTCCACACCAGCGGGATTCACCATGCCGAGGTCAACGGCCACGCAATCAATTCCAAAGGGGCGACACATGAGGCCGACGGACGATACCCCGCGAGCAACGTTTTTGGCAACCGTGGTGGTCACCTCATGGGTGCTTTGCGAGACGCCCTCAGCCACCACGCCATTGTCGGCGCAGAGCACCGCCACGCAACGCCTCGATATGTCGATGTCGGCGCTTCCCGTGACGAGCGCGATCTGCGTCACCGCGTCTTCCAGCAGGCCCAGCGAGCCTATGGGCTTGGCCACCGCGTTCCATCGTGCGCGGGCAACCTCAGCCGCCCCCTGGTCAAAGGCCGGGATGCTCAGGTTGAGCACCTGCCTCTCATAATTCGATACTCCGCACATACTGGGAATCCTCACTCCCTTCGGTCGCCCGAGGCAAGGTACAGCAAAGCGTTCACGATGGAGGCAGCGACATTGGAGCCTCCCTTGCGTCCCCGGGCAACGATTGACTCCACGGGCGTCGCGTACATGAGCTCCTTAGACTCGACCACGTTGACGAACCCCACCGGGACGCCGATGACGAGCGCGGGCTCGGGCATCGTCTCCTCAGATATGAGCCGAGCAAGGCGCGCCAACGCCGTGGGGGCATTGCCTATGGCAAAGACGAGTGGCCCTTCGAGCGCAGACGCACGCTCCATAGCGACAACGGAGCGCGTCACCCCACGCGAGTGCGCCTCGGCTGCGACATCGGCATCGCCGATGAAGGTGCGCACCTCACCCCCAAAGCTTCCCAGCACGCGCTTGTTGATTCCCGCCGCGACCATGGTCGTGTCGGTCACCACCGTGGCGCCGGCACCAAGGGCTTCGATGCCCCGGCGCACGGCATGTGGGGTAAAGCACAGGTTCTTGGCATAGTCAAAGTCCGCCGTGGTGTGTATCACCCGCTTGACGACTAGCTCCTCAAGCTCGTCAAAGCCATGTTCTCCCAGCTCCTGGCCAATGATCTCGAAGCTCCGGCGCTCGATTTCGTCAGGCCTCACGTACTCAAGACCGTCTAGCTCGCTCATAGGCCCTCCTCGATGATGCGATGGACGAGGCGCATGTCCATGTGCGTCCGAATGCCATCGGCAAGGACGTCGTACTGTCGCTGGCGGTAGGCAGCCATGTCAACGGCCCGCACGGATGCGACGTCAAGGCCCTTCCTGGCAAGTAGCGCTCCCACCAATGCCTGCGTCACCTCCGGGCGGTCAAACAGTCCATGAAGGTAGCAGCCATAGACGTTGCCCTCCTGGCAGCCGTCGCTCGCCATGGGGACACTGCCGTCAGAGATTGAGGCAAGCGAGCGTCCCGCAACCTCGGTCTGCCCCATATGGATCTCGTAGCCACGCACTGGCAGACCAGAGAGTGCCGACAGGGGCCCGGACACCTCGTCGAACGCCCCCTCGACGAGCACCGTCCGCTTCTGCGTCCCAAACACCGTACGGACGGGAAGGAGGCCCAACCCATCCATCTGGCCGCCACCCTCGACACCTAAGGGGTCCACGACCTGCGTGCCGAGTATCTGGTATCCCCCACAGATGCCCACCACAGGCACGCCCGACGCAGCCAGCCGGCGTATCGAGATGTCGAGGCCCCTCGATCGCAGCCAAGAGAGGTCTGCCATGGTCGCCTTGGTCCCTGGGACAATCAGCAGGTCGGGAACACCAAGCTCTGAGGCCGAACCGACGTAGCGGACACCGACGCCATCCATCGCGTCAAGGGCGATGAAGTCCGTGAAGTTAGAGATCTTGGGAAGACGGACCACCGCCACGTCCAGAAGGGTCCCAGCCCATCTCTGTCCCAGGCGCTCGGACATGCTGTCCTCATCGTCCAGGTCGACGTCCAGATAGGGAATGAGGCCGGCAACAGGCACGCCGCATCTCTCACGCAAGATCTCAAGGCCCTCGTCAAAGAGTGTCGGGTCTCCCCGGAACTTGTTGACCACCGTGGCCTTGACCATGGCACGCTCGTCCTCGTCGAGGAGGATCATCGTTCCCACAAGCTGCGCGAACACGCCACCTCGGTCGATGTCTCCCACAAGCATGACGGGCGATTGGGCCATCTTTGCCATGCCCATGTTGACGATGTCGTCACGCTTGAGATTGAGCTCGACGGGACTGCCTGCCCCCTCTATGACGATGACGTCAAATTCGCTGGCAAGCTCGCGATATGCCGACATGACTTGGTCGGTCAACGTCCGCTTGAAGGCAAAGTACTCCCGTGCGGGCATGGTGGCCAACGGCCTGCCACAGACGATGACCTGGCTTCCCGTATCGCTCGTGGGCTTGAGCAGGATTGGGTTCATGGCGGCACGTGGCTCGATGCCAGCAGCTTCCGCCTGCATTGCCTGGGCACGACCCATCTCGAGGCCCTCACGGGTGATTGCGGAGTTCAAGGCCATGTTCTGGGACTTGAACGGTGCGACCCGCAGGCCGTCTTGCGCAAGCACGCGGCAGAGGCCCGCAACGAGGAGGCTCTTGCCCGCCCCGGACATGGTGCCCTGGATCATGATTGCCTTGGCTCCCATCACGCGTCCCCTCCCCCTGTCTTGTCGTCAGTCCCTCCGCGCAGGAGGCGCTCGAGCGCTCGGACGAGCAGGTCGTTTTCCTCGGGACGACGAACGGCTATGCGATACCAGCGGCTGTCGAGCCCCCTGAAGTTGTCACAGGAACGTATGAGGATCTTGCATCGCAGCAGCTGCCCATGCAGCCCCTCTGGCCCCTCAAAGAGCAGGAAGTTGGCGTCAGAGGGAAGCACGTGCAGGCCGAGCGCCTGAAGGGCCTCGCCCAGTCGCGCTCGCTCCCCTGCCACCAGCTCCTGGCTCTTTGCCAGATATCCCACATCCTGCAGGCTCGCCACGCCCGCCAGCTGGGCAGGGACGCTCACTGCCCAGGGCTGTCCCGCATCGCGCAGGGCACTGAGCAGCCCTCCGTCGGAGCAGAGCGCGTATCCCACGCGAAGTCCCGCAAGGGCATATGTCTTTGTCAGCGCCTTCACGATGACGAGGTTGGGGAACTCGCCCAGAAGGGCGTTTGAGCCATGGCCGCCCGCAAGGTCGACGAAGCACTCGTCAAGGACCACGAGGGCACCGACCTCACGAGCTCGCTCGAGGCAGGATCGGATGACCTCCTCCTTGGCACGAAGACCGGTCGGGTTGTTGGGATTGGCAACGAAGACGAGGTTGACGCCCTCTTCGATGCGCTCGGCAAAGCGCTCTGTCAAGAGGTACCCGTCCTCGCAGCACAGCTCATGCCACGTGAGGTCGACACCTGCCTGCACGCATGCCTGCTCGTATCCCGAATAGCATGGCGCGCACGTCAGGGCCCTTCTTGGCCTGACCGCCGAGCAGATGCGCGCAAAGGCGTCGGTCGCCCCTGCGCACGCAAGGACCTCGCCCTTCCCGACGCCCTCGAAACGCGCAATGGCATCGGTGAGCTCCTGGCACGCAGGGTCGGGATAGCGCTCAAAGACGTCAACCCCCTCCACGAGCGCCCTTCTTGCCAGGGGTGGCATTCCCAGGGGGTTGAGGCTTGCCGAGAAGTCCAAGGTCCCAGGATGCGCATAGACGTTCCCTCCATGCTCGAAGCGCCTCACGCTACCACCTCCCAAGACACGACTGGACCGCCCACGAAAGCGCGATGGCGAGTATGAGGGCGAGCGCCGCGGTCGCCATCAGGAGCCGATTTGCTCCCATGATGTCCTGAGGGACGATGGGACGCAGGTCGTCTCCGATCGTCGGCTTCTCTACCATCTTGCCAAAGTAGCTCGATGGTCCCGCCAGCATGACGCCCAGGGCTCCCGCGCAGGCCGCCTCGGGCCACCCCGCATTGGGCGAGGAGTGCCTGCCGTGGTCCCTAGTCATGATGTGCCAGGCACCGACACCGTCCAGGTTCACGAGCGGTGCCGCCATGCACATGAGCTCGCCCGTGACGCGCGCCGGGACCCAGTTGAAGACGTCATCCAGCCGTGCCGCAACCGTACCCAGATGGCGATAGGACTCGTTTTTGTACCCAACCATCGAGTCCATGGTGTTCGCCGCCTTGTAGAGCACACCTGCGACCGGTCCCCCCACCGCCATGAAGAGCAGGGGGGCAACAAAGCCGTCGGAGGCGTTTTCCGCGACAGTCTCGACGGCGGCACGGGTCACGCCCGCCTCGTCAAGCGCCTGCGTGTCGCGGCCGACGATCATCGACACGGCCTTGCGCGCGGCATCCAGCCCTTCTTCACTGAGGGCCGTGTAGACGAGCTGTGCCTCGATGGCCAGTTGACGGGCCGCCAGCATCTGGTAGCAGACGAACGTCTCGACCGCGAAGCCCACATACGGGGAAAGCGCCCACACCGCGCTGAGGACGACGGCGCAAGCCGCACATGATGTTGCGAGCACCACCGCCACCAGCACCGCTCCTGCCAGTCGCTCCCCCGAAGGAGTGGCGGGAAAGAGCCTGCGCGCCACGGCCTCCACCCTCTCTATGAGCGTCCCGATGAGCCTGATGATGTGTGGCATGGAGTATGGGTCGCCAAACAGCGCGTCAAGCGCGCATGCGCAGGCTAGTATGAGGACACGCATCATGTCGCACTCCCCCTGCTTGCGGCAAAGGCCGCGCATGCACCCACAAAGCGGCGCGCAGCTCGAGGGGCGCCGTACAGTTGAATGTGGGGGAACCCTGCATACAGCGTCTCGCTCTCCGCCCCACACGCCCATTCGACGTGGCTCTGGGGCTTCCGTACGCAGAAGCCGCGGTCATCCCGCTCGGTCCGCCAATAGTGATACTCGTGTGCCCGAAGGCTCTCCCCCTTGTCTGCCAGCAGCCCGTCGCAGGTGGCAGTGAGCGTGCAGTAGCCAAAATGCCCAAGCCGCTCGCCCTTCACAGCCTTCCCGGACAAGGCGGCCACCATCGGCCACGCCCGTCCCCCCTCGTCCTCAAGCGACTCATGGAGATAGAGGAACCCGCCACACTCGGCTATGGTGGGCATGCCCTGGGCGATTGCCTGCGCAACCTCCGCAAGCAGGGGCTTGTTTGCGCTCAGCTCCCGGGCGTGGAGCTCCGGATAGCCTCCGCCCAGGTAGAGGCCGCATGCGCCATCAGGGAGATGACCGTCCCGCAGGGGCGAGAAGAACTCGAGATGGGCACCAAGGCGCTGCAGCAGCTCGAGGCTGTCCTGATAGTAGAAGCTGAACGCCTCGTCGCGGGCGACGGCGATGACAGGCGACGAGGGACAGGGTTCGGGAAGACGTCGTGGCTCGTAGGCAATCACAGGTGCTTCATCCGCAAGCTGCAGGACGGCATCCACGTCAAGGCCCCGTTCCAGCGCGTCGGCAACAAGGTCCATCTTCTTTTGAAGGTCCTCGACCTCCAAGGCATTCACGAGCCCCAGATGGCGACTCTCGAGCCTTGCCTTTTCGATGCGCGGGAGATATCCCACGACGGGAACGCCCGTCTCGCGCTCCACCATGCACTTGAGCGAAGGGTAGTACGAATCGGAGACGCGATTCAATATGACGCCAGAGATCAGGGAGGGCTCGCGAAAGCTCGAGAACCCCTTGACCTCGGCGGCCGTGGAAAGCGCCCTTCCCCGGGCATCCACGACAAGAAGCACGGGCGTGCGAGTCGTGTGCGCAAGGTCCCAGGAGGAGGCGTCGCTTCCCAGGGCTATACCATCGTAGTAGCCCATTGCCCCCTCGATGATCGTCAGGTCTTTGCCCTCGGAGCCCGTGGCTAGCGTCTCGCGCACCAGCTCCTTCCCTTCCAGGAAGAGGTCGAGGCTTCTGGAGGCAACCCCCAGGACGCGCGTGTGGAATGTGGGGTCAAGATAGTCGGGTCCACTCTTGCAGCCCTGGACGCAAAGGCCGCGCCGCGAGAACAGGCGCATGAGGCCACAGGCGATCGTGGTCTTTCCACAGCCGCTCGAGGTCCCGGCGACCATGATGCGGGAAACGCGCTTCTCCACGTCGATCACGCTCCCTCGTTGCCCGTTTTCACGCCGGGACCGTCAGCCGTGACAAGATACACGGGGTTCTCGGAACGCATCAGGTGATACGGCCCCGCTGCGCAGGCGCGTGCGACACAAACCTGGACGATGTCAACGTTGCTCAGACAGAGCTCGCGCACACATCGGAGGGCCTCAGAGAGCGTCTCCAACGTGACCGCAGGCACGCACAGGCGCACACGCGGGTTCTTGCTGATGGCAAGGGCAAGGATGCCCTCGAGGCTTCCCGCGGACCCCCCAACGAACACGCGGTCGGGCACCTCGAGGCCCGCAAGCACCTCGGGTGCGTCTCCGACTATCAGGCGTATGTTGGTGAGGCCGAACGCCTCTGCATTGGCCCCGGTGAGGGCCAGGGCACCCTCGTCGTGGTCGATTGCGAAGACCTGTCCCTGCCATGCGGCGCGCGCGGCCTCGACGCTCACCGAACCAGTCCCGCAACCCACGTCCCATACCGTGTCTGTCGGTTGGATGCGCAGCTTGCACACGGCAAGCTCGCGCACCTCCTCCTTGGTCATGGGAACGTCGCCCCGAAGGAAGGCACCGTCGGGGAGGAAGGGAGAGGAGACCTCGGGCGTGAGAGGCCGCTTGTTTTCTACCAGCACGACGGAGAGCGGGTCGAAGCTCCGTTTTGAGAGCTCGGCGGCCGTCCCTTCGCTCAGGCGCTCGTCTCCATATGAGAGGCGCTCGCCCACGTGCACATACACGTCGCCGAGGCCGCGGCACGTCAGCTCCGCGCAGATGTCCGAGGGCGACGTGGAGCCCCCTGTCAGGAAGAACGAGCGGGCATGTGACTGCACCACTCCCGCGACGTCACACTCCCTCCCATGGGCTGACGTCGCATAGACGTCCTGCCAGGGCACCCCAAGCCGCGCACAGAGGTACGAGAGGGACGAAACGCCCGGAATGACCTGGACGTCAAAGTCCTGCAAGAGGTCGAGAAGGGCCTTCGCCCCACTATAGAAGCCCACGTCACCGCTCATCACGACGCTTGCCACTGCTTCATCCGACAAGCGCAGCTCATCGAGGATCGACCTTGACGAGACCAGCGCGACCTTTCTTCCCCAATACTCCTCAAGAGAGTCCAGAAGGCGCTGTGAGCCGATGATGAGTTGACTATTCTCGAGAGCCGTCATTGCCCCGCGCGTCAGCGTGTCGGGGTTTCCCATGCCCAAGCCCATGACATAGACCTTAGAGACCATAGCGCTCCTCCAGTAGGGACCGGACCTCCTCAAGTGACGAGCCGCCCTGCTCGCAGGGTCGGTCGATCACGATGACGTGCACGTCGCATGCCTCGGCAGCCTTGACCTTCTCGTCAAAACCGCCAGAGGTGCCCGATTGCTTGGTGACCAGATGCCGTATGCCAAACTGGCGAAGGACGGCCTCGTTCATCTCCGTCGAGAAGGGACCTTGCATGGCAATGACATGGCTGGCAGGAATCCCCAGGCGCTCAGCGTGCTCCACGGCGGACACGACGGGAAGGATGCGCACGTAGAGGCGGTCCTTGGCGTCGGGAAGGACGTCCAGGTAGACATCCAGGTCAGTGCTGCCCGTGGTCAGGAGCACGTTCCCTTGCGTCTCTGCAAGCAGTGCCGCCGCCTCGGCGGCATCTGCTACCCGCTCCCAGGGACCTTCTGCGTCTCCGCCTTCGCGCACGACGCGGACCACATCGATGCCACTCTCCCTTCCTAGCGCGGCCACGCTCTTTGTGATGTGCCGCGCATAGGGGTGCGTCGCGTCCACGATGCAGCAGAAATCATGCTCTCTCACGAGACTCAGCTTCTCCTCACGAGAGAGCGGCCCGCGCAGGCATACCACATGGTCGTCTTGGGAGAGCAGGCTTGCGCCGTATTCGGTTACCACGCAGGCGACCACCTGGCATCCCCTACCGTACAGCCACTCCACCAGAGCCCGTCCCTCGACTGTCCCGCCAAAGACCAAGACTTCCATCATTGGCCCTCCAGACGATACCCGCGAGGAGTGACCATGCGGCCGTCCACCACGACGGTCTGTGAATTGCCCACGAAGACGCAGGTGAGCATGTCCGCTTGGGCGTCGCGAAGCTCCTGCAGGGTGAGGGTGCGGCACTCCTCGCCCTCGCGACCGACATTGCGGACGCACCCACAAACCGTCTTGGGCGAACGCGTCTTCAGGAGCACGTCGCACGCGCGGCGCAGGTAGTCCTGCCGCCCCTTCGAGGAGGGGTTGTAAAGGGCGATGCAAAAGTCTGCCTGGGCGGCAGCGACCAGGCGACGCTCTATGACCTCCCAAGGCGTCATCAGGTCCGAGAGGGAGATGGAACACCAGTCGTGCATGAGCGGGGCTCCCAGGATGGCGGCACCGCCATTGGCCGCCGACACCCCGGGTATCACCTCAATCGTTACGCCTGGGTACTCTGGGGCAAGCTCGAGTAGAAGGCCCGCCATGCCATAGACGCCCGGGTCTCCCGAACAGACGACAGCAACCTGCTCCCCCCCAGCCGCGTGCTCAAGCGCCATCCTGCAGCGATCAACCTCGCCTCTCATGCCCGTGGCGAGATACATCTTGTGAGGAAAATCCCTTTGGACAAGCCTCACATAGGTAGAGTAGCCAACGATGAGTTCCGCCCCCTCGAGAGCCTCGCGGGCACGGAGCGTCATGTCACGCCCACCGCCAGGACCGATGCCAACACAGGTCAGTTTCATGATTGACCACCCCTCGCCTCGTAGGAGTCAGGTCGGTCGAAGGAAAGGCACACATCTCCACAGGCAAGGGCGACCGTCACGCCGCCAAAGGTCCTCTTGCCAGCAATGAGTCGGTCGCCGCCCGCACATGCCGCCCGCTCGCACACGTTGTCCACGCCCACCGTCTGGAAGACGAACGGCGATGCGCTAAACGCCCCTTCGACCGACGCAAGCTCGGAAGCCGTGTATGTCAGAAGCGGCACGTCAAGCCAGTCGGCGAGCGTTAGGAGGCCCTCCTCGTCTGCCTTGACGTCTATGGTCGCAAGCGCACGTATGGCCTCGCGTGCCACCCCTGACCGCGTCAGGCTGTCCTCGAGCGCCGAGGCAAGCTCCTCTGCCGGCGTCCCACGCCGGCAGCCCATGCCTACCGTGACCGCACGGGGGACAAGCCTCAGCGTGCGCGCAAAGGTACGACTTCCCGGGTCAAGCGAGACCGAGATGCCGAGCTCGCACAGGCCGTCCTCGTCCCAGACCAATCCCTCGGGAAGCGTGCCTCCAAGAGGCCAGTCGCTGCGGATTCCCACGGTCTCACCCGCAAGCAGATGTGCCGAGATCGCCTTTGCCTCTTCGCGGTCACAAAGGGCAAGGCCCTGGCCCTTCGCCCACTCGTCAACGGCAAAGACGTCGTTGACGTCGGTCGCCGTGGTGATGACAGGCTCTGCGCCACAGGCTCCCGCCACCATGCGCGCCAACGCGTTGGCGCCTCCCACATGCCCCGAGAGCAACGACACGGCAAAGCGCGCCTGCTCGTCGATCACGACGACGGCAGGGTCCTCCATCTTGTCTCGCACGAAGGGGGCGATCGAGCGGACGGCGATGCCGCACGCCGACACGAAGACAAGCGCATCGGCATGTGCGAACGCGTCCTCCGTCCACGAGGAGAGGCTCTCGAAGGGCTGTGCATGTTGCTCGGCAGCAAGGCGAGAAGGTCCGCTCACCTGCACGTCATTGCCCTGTCCGCGCAGGACGTCCGCGATTCTTCCCGCAAGCGCCAGCCCGCGGGACGTAAAGGCGACCAAGCGCACCCTCATCGCTCAACGCCCCCTTTCGCAGGCCGGTACCCATGGGCAAAGCCCGGGTCGTAGAGCTTTGACCGACCGCCCTGCCCCTTCAGCACGTCCCCAATCACGACCAGGGCGCTACGTCCCACGTCATGCTCTTCCGCGCAACGCGCGAGCGTCCCGATCGTGCATCGATAGATTGCCTCGTCGGGCCATGTCGCACGGTAGACGATCGCAGCCGGCGTCTCGGCAGGGTACCCTCCCAAGAGTAGCTCCTCTTGCGCCTGCCTCAGAAGTCCCGCCGAAAGGAAGAGCGCCATAGTGCAACCATGCGACGCCAAGAGGCGCAGCCTCTCGCCCTCGGGCACCGGCGTGCGTCCCTCTGCACGCGTGATGACGAGAGACTGAGAAACGCCCGGCTGCGTCAGCTCGCAGCGCAGCGCTGCCGTCGCGCCAAAGAGCGCGGACACCCCCGGGACCACCTCGTAGGCTATTCCCAGGCGGTCAAGCTCCGCCATCTGCTCGGCTATCGCGCCAAAGAGGGCCGGGTCGCCCGTGTGCAGGCGGACGCAGTCCTTGCCCGCACCGTCCGCCTCGCGCATGACCTCAACTGTCTCTTCCAGCGTCATGGTCGCGGAGTCATGAATCTCGCAATAGGGAGGACACGACGCGAGCAGGTCGGGGCTGACGAGCGAGCCCGCATAGATGACCACGTCCGTCGTCGCGAGCAGCCGCTCCCCTCGCACGGTGATGAGGTCGGGCGCACCGGGGCCCGCTCCCACAAAATGGATCATTGGCTCTCCCCTCCCGTGGCGCGACTCCTCTCCACCAGCTCCGCAGCCCCTTGGGAGGCTCGCAGGAGCCCATGGCGTCTGGAGAAGACCACGACCTCGGTTCGCAGGCGACCAGCGCCACGATGGGAGACGTTATCCCCGAGTCGTGCCGTCAGCGTCGCCATCGTTGCCTCGAGCAGACCTCGCTCCGTCAGGATGTCGATCATCGCATCGGTCGTGGGCGCCTCCATGATGCGTGCGACGTCTTCTGCCGCGGCGCCTGCCATGGCGGCATGGGCAGCAATGGTTTCGGCACGACCGTCAGAGACGCGCGAGTGCATGTTCATGGCGCCACCCGCAACCTTTGCGAGCTTGCCGATGTGGCCAACCAAAAGCAGCGTCTCGAAGCCCAGGAGCGCCGCCTCGTCAATCGCCGCGCCAAGATAGTTCGAGCAGCTTACCAGATGCTCCTCACCAAGACCGAGCATCTGGATGGCAAAGTCGTGCCCGTAGTTTCCCGGGACCAGCACGAGGTCCCTCGCTCCAGAGGCGTAAAGCACCTTGAGCTCGAGCTTAATGGACGATATCATCGCATCCTCGCTCATGGGGCGCACGATGCCGCTCGTCCCCAAGACCGAGATGCCTCCCTCTATGCCCAGACGGGGGTTGAACGTGCGCTTGGCAAGCTCCACCCCATCCGGGATGGAGATGGTGACTGCCAGCCCACCGACATATCCGTGGGCTGCCGCGGCGGCGCAGGCGGCATCTCGTATCATGGCTCGGGGAACCGAGTTGATGGCTGCCGCGCCCACGCCCTGGTCGAGCCCAGGCTTGGTGACGCGTCCGACACCGGCACCGCCCTCAATCACCACATCGGGCCCATCACATAGCTCAACCCGCGCAATGACCAGAACGCCGTCCGTGATGTCCGGGTCATCCCCAGCATCCTTGCGCACGGCACACGTTGCCCATGAGTCTCCGCGATCGGCACTCTCGACATCAACGACGACATCGATCCCGGCTGGTGTGGACACGACAACAGAGGGCACGGTGACGTCGGCCAAAAGGAGCTCGGCGGCAGCGCGTGTGGCAGCTGCGGCGCAGGTGCCGGTCGTATATCCGCAGCGCAGGAGCCTGCCACCTGTGCTTATGTAGCGCTCAAGCCTGCGCATGGGCATCCCTCCCGTTGCCCGTTCCCTCAGGCAGCGCAACGTCACCCGTCAAGGCATCGTAACTACCAGGCACCAGGTCATAGAGGTCATCGATGACCGAGGGAACAAAGACTTGTTCGGGGGTGCCCTGCAAGGTGATCCGCCCCTCCTTGACGCATACGAGCCAGTCGGAGACGCGCCGGGCAAGCGGCAGCTCGTGCAGCGTCATGAGGATGCCAAGCCCTTGGTCGTGCGCAAGGTGGCGCAGCACCGAAAGGAGCTCGATTTGATAGCGCACGTCAAGGTGGCTGGTTGGTTCGTCCAAGATCAGGGTTCTTGGCTCCTGGCAGACCGCACGGGCCAGCAGCACGCGCTGACGCTGGCCATCCGATAGCTGCATGAAATCGTGGTCGCGCAGGTCCCACACCCGCAGAAGCCCCATCGCCTCCCGAACCTTGTGCCGATCCTCCGGAGTTGGTGCCCCAAGCCTTCCGGTGTACGGGTAACGTCCCATCTCCACGATGTCCGCACAGGTCAAAAGCTCGGTATGTACGCGATCGGTCAGCATGACGGAAATCTCCTGGGCACGCGCACGAACAGGTACCTGACACAGGTTCTTGCCCCTGAGCAGCACGCAGCCGCCGAGGGCGTCAAGCTGTCCCGCAACTGTCTTGAGGATGGTGGACTTCCCCGCGCCATTGGGGCCGACGAGCGTGACCACCTGTCCGGAGCAGACCTGCAGCTGGATGCCGTCGACCAACACCTGTCCCTCATAACCCACGGCAAGGTCACGTGTCTCGACGAACGAGCCAGGGATGTGATCGGGCGTCTGTCGCATCTAGCCCACCTGCCTTTTGCGTCTGAGGAGCACCCAGATGACGACCGGCGCCCCAAAGACTGCCGTCACGGTGGAGACCGTCAGTTCCACCGGGGCAAAGAGCGTCCGCGCAAGGAGGTCGCACACGAGGCACGCCACCGACCCCGTGAGAAACGCAGCGGGAATCACCACGTGGGGCCTCGACGTCTTGAGCAGGCGCCGCGCCACATGAGGAACGGCAACGCCCACAAAGCTGATGGGGCCAGCAAACGCCGTGACGCATGAGGCAAGCACGCTGGAGATGACGATGACCGATATGCGGAAGGAGCGCACGTTCACACCCATGCTCTCTGCGTACGCCTCTCCCAGCTGATAGGCACCAAGCGGCTTCGAAAGCAAGAACGTGACGACGGCACCCACGCCCACCACGACAGCGATCAGCATGACCTGGCCACCGTTTATTCCCGAGAAGCTGCCCAATGACCAGTTGTGCAGGTTGACGATGTTGGCATCGCTCGCGAAGGTGATGAGGATGTCGGTAGCCGCACTGCACACGTACCCAATCATCACCCCCACGATGACCAGCGTCGATGCAGACCGCACCCTGCCTGACACGGCAAGGACCGCCATCATGGTGAGCAGCGAGCCGCAGAATGCCGCGAAGAGCGACATCCAGGATGACATGGCGCGCTCTTCGCCCAGTACGAGAATCATCACCACAGCCACCGCAAGCTTGGCGCCGTTTGATATGCCCAGGATGTAGGGGCCGGCAATGGGGTTGGCAAAGAGCGTCTGCAGCAGCAGCCCCGCTAGGCCAAGCGCGCCACCCAGAAGAGCGGCCGCACAGAGCCTGGGCATCCGGATGTTCCAAATCACCTGATAGGCGACCTCGTCCTGGAACCTGCCCGTGAGGATGGGAACGATTCTATCCAGGGGGACGCCGACCGTGCCCACACAGAGATTGGCGACAAGGGCTGAGACCAGCAAGGCAATCAGGGCAGCATACACACAGAGCGCACGCGATTCGCGTCCCTCGCCGTACGCCCCTTCTGCCGAGTCAAGACGCACGTCGTTTTCTGCTCTGTGCGGACTCACGTCAGACGCCTTAGGTAGGTCAGGCCTTCGTCTTGGCCCAAAAGGACGCGGTGCATGTCAGAGATGATGGTGCCCGCTTCGAGCATCTGCTGGTACATGTCCTGCTCCGTTACCCAGACGTCACCCGTCTGCACCGCCTTGCACTCACTGAGGAGCTCGTTTCTTGAGAGCAGGTCGTCCAGCGAGGATACGCCCCCGTCGATCGACGAGTTATAGATGAGCACGTCAGCGTCCTTGGCCGTGGCAAAAAAGGCCTCCATCTGCACCGTGACGCTGCTTGAGCCCGCCTTTGCGGCGTCAAGGCCACCGAAGGCATAGGTGCCACCCGCCTGTTCGATCATCTTGGTCACATAGTCACCGGGACGCCTCACCACCGCGGCCCCATTGCTGTTGAGGTAGAAGAAGACAACCGTCTTGCCGGTAGGCTCCTCTCCCACCGCGCTCACTTGGTCCACCTGCTGCCGAAAGGCCGCGTCCGCCTCCTGCTCCTTGTCCAGCAGCACGCCATACAGCCTCACCCATTCGGCACGGGCCAAGGGTTCGCTCTCATAGCTCGAAAGCTCCGTCAGCACGGGAATCCCCAGCTCGATGAGCTTCTCGCGTACCTCGGGCGTATGGTTGATCATAGTGCTCTCCACCGCGAGCCTCACCCCGAGCGAGACGAGCAGCTCATAGTCTGGGGCTCGATATTTCCCGCCGTAGACGATGGATCCGGAGTCCATGGCCTCGCGAGCAGAGGCCATGGACCAGTCATCGCGCTCGATGCCCGACACCGTGATGGCGTCCAGCGACCCAAGGGCGTCAAAGAGGCACATGGAGTCACTTGCGGCCAGATACACGTCACCGATGGGCCGCTGCAGCACCACGATGTCTTCCGAGATGCCCTGTGGCACCTCAGCGCCTTCGGGAACCACAAGATAGCGGTTACCGTCTGCAAGGCAGAGCAGACGGTAACCGCCCTCGAAGGCATCAATCGTAAAGCGTTTGGCGTAGAGGAGGCCGAGCGAACCAGTGGCCTGCCAGTCGTTGCCCAGGTCAGGGTTGTGGAAGCTCTCCACCAGCGTGGTGGTGCCCTGGCCCTCGCTCACCGGCTCGGCTTGGGTGGTCGGACCAGCGTGACAGGTGGTCAAGGCAAGGACCAAGACCAGCCCACACAACGCCACCTCAAGCGCTCGCGACTTCCGCACGCCCATCACCTACGTCTTACGCCGCATCCGTAGGCGCATGGAACACGATGGTGTGGTCATACCACGTATCGCGACGCTGGCCATATGCGGCGATGGTCAGTTCCTCGTCCAGTGCGGAGACGGGGATGTCAAAGGCATACTTGCCCTCGTCGTTCAGATAGTAGTCAAAGATGCCGTCAGTCGCCGCGGCCGCATCTTCCGCCGTGCCAAAGTAAAGCTTTGAGAAGCCCTCCCCCGGCAGCACGAGCTGGGCCGTGTATGTTCCGTCCTCTACGGTCAGCTGGCAGGAGTCGGCACGGAACATGCTCGAATCCGTTTCCACCTCGATTGGGTAGGTACCGTCGGCAAGCCCGCCTTTCTGCGTGCTGCCCGAGCACCCCGCCACGGACAGGGCCACGCCAACACACAGCAGCGCACTGGCAAACAGGACCATCAACCTCTTGCGCATGGCGCCTCCATCCGCGTCAATGATCTTTCGTCAGCCTTGACTATGCGTTCGCGATGGCATCGGCCACATGGCTGACGTAGATCTCGTCGATGGCATCAAGCTGGCCCAGGCCCTCGATGACGCACGTGACCTCAAACCCCGCATTGGTCATGATCGAAATGAATGACTCCGGATCCTCGGGGTCTGCCATGTCGTTGTTGGCATGGTCTCCTGCAACGACCATCATCGGACGCAGAACCGCTTTGGTGAAGCCTGCCTCCTTGGCAGCGGCTGCAACATCGTCAAACGTGGGAGAGGCCTCCACGGTGGCGACAAAGTAGTTGTTGTAGCCCAGCTTGTTGAAGATACCCTGCATGGTGGCATAGATGGCGTTGGACTCCGCCTCGGTGCCGTGGCCCATCAGGCAGATGGCGGTGTCACCATCCTCGTAGCGCTCCATGGACGTCTTGATGGCTTCGGCAACGGCCACCTGATCCTCTTCCGAAACCAGAAGCGGTGCGCCAAGCACGCACTTGTCGAAGGACGAGGCGTAGTTCTCGAGCGAGTTCTTGATGTCGGTGTACTCAAAGCCGTCCATGAGGTGCGTCGGCTGTACGATGACCTCCTTGACGCCCTCGGCAACGAGCTTGTCCATGGCCTCCTCGAAGTTGTCGATGTGGCGACCAGTGTCCTTCTCGATGTGGTCGATGATGATCTGCGCGGTGAAGGCGCGACGCACGTCGTAGTCGGGATAAGCCTCGCGGATGTCAGATTCGATGGCGCCAATGGTGTTATGACGGCTGCTTGCATAGCTGGTGCCAAAGCTCACCACCAGGATGACTGGCTTAGGTGCGGCAGGGGCCGCTTCGGTCGCGGGGGTGTTGCCCGAGCAGGCCGCAAGAATCGCTGCGGAACCTGCGAGAGTGGAGACGACGAATGTACGGCGTGATGTGGAGGTATCAAACATGAGAGTGCCCGCCCTTCTGGCCAAACGGCCGTTGTGAGGGCAGGTGGAACCAACAGGCGGATGCCTGCAGACAGGGTCGCTGAGCAGCGCGTTATTGCCAACACAGCGATGAGCCATTAGTACAGCTACGACTGATCCGGAGTTGAACCGGAATCCTTTCAGAAGGCCTTGCAGTTCGGTGACCGTACCCTCGGTTTCTATGGTCACATCATCATAGCAGGAAGCGCGAACTCAGGCATCGCATGCTACACGGGTTCCGAACCCCCTTAGCACGGATAGTCGTTCAAGGGGGGGGGTTCGGAACCCGTGTAGCATGCGCAGACTGCCTACAGGGAGTCGAGGAACCTTCTGAGCGCGGCACGACCCGATTCGTCCCACTTGAACACGCCGGCGTCCTCAAGGACGGCCCCAAAGACCCGCCCGATCTCGTCGCGCGTGAGCCTGCCGGCATCGATCTCCGCCTCCAGACGCGGCGGCAGGATGGCGAGCCCCATGACCTCGATGAGGCCGATGTTCTCCTTCTTGACGTGCCACTTGTCCTCATGCGGGTGGAAGACGCCCAAGGGGTGCTCGTCAGTCGTCACGTTGCAGCGAAGCGCGAGGTCAAGCACGTATTCGTCTCCGTCGCGATAGCAGATGGGCGTGATGGTGTTGTGCGGGGTGCCGTCCTCGCCATAGGCAAGGACGCCCACGGACTCGTCGCTCCACGCGCGCCACGCATCGAGAACATAGACGGCGGCCTCCTGAAGGATGCCCCGCTCCTCGCACGTAAGGCGGATCACCGAGAGCGGCCACTCCAGCACGCAGGCGCCTACCGTGGGAAACGCCGCGAGGGCAAATTCCTCCGAAACCGCCGCGCGCATCATGGGAAAGACGTGCCTCCCGCCCTGGAAGTGGTCATGCGACAGAATCGAGCCACCCACGATGGGCAGGTCGGCGTTGGAGCCCACGAAGTAGTGGGGGAAGGCGTCAACGAAGTCGAGCAGGCAGCCAATGCTGGCGCGGTCCACGTGCATGGGACGGTGCTCGGCGCTCATCGCGATGCAGTGCTCGTTGAAGTAGGCGTAGGGGCTGTACTGGAAGCCCCAGCGCTCGCCGCCCAGCTCGATGGGGACGATGCGCAGGTTCTGGCGCGCCGGGTGGGTGCCATGCGGATCGGCTGCGGGGCGTCCCGAATAGCCCTCGTTCTCAACGCAGAGCTGGCAGGCCGGATAGGCCTCCCCCGCCGGCGCAGCCCCCGCCGCGGCAATGTCGCGCGGGTCCTTCTCGGGCTTGGACTTGTTGATGGTTATCTCGAGTTCGCCCCAACGCGTGGGCGTCGTCCACTCGAGGTTTCTGGCAATGGCGGAGGCTCGCACGTAGTCCACGTCCACGCACAGACGATAGAACCAGTCGGTGGCGGCTTCGGCGCCCTGTGACGTGCGGAGGGAGTCAAAGCGGCGCGCGATCTCCGAGGGGCGGGGCATGATGGCGCCCATGAGGCGCATGGAGAGGCGGTCACGCCCGGTGAGGGAGTCTTCCGCCAGGCCCTGCTCTACACCGGCCTCTGCCAGCGTGGCGAGGTCCTCCTCAAAGTCGTAGCCCTCGGCGGGCGTCGCCATCGGGTCGCCAGGCCCCGTCTGCCCACAGCATTCGAGCAGGCGGTTGTAGGCCCATGCGCGGTCTGCCGTGCATATGATGCCCGCCGCCACGGCATACGAGGACAGCCTCGATGCCGCCTCGGCGACCTGTTTGCTCATGACACGTTCCATGTGGCTTCCTCCCTAGAGACGCCAAGCGTGCGAGCCCACGTGGTCCACCTGGTAGACCTGGCATGCCCCACTGCCAAAGACGCGGTCCATGCCCTCCGTGTAGGATTCGACACGGTCGACGGGCACAAAGGCCTGGATGGTCCCCCCAAAGCCGCCGCCGTGGATGCGCGACGCGCCCGCGGTGCCCAGGAGCTCGCCGGAAACGGCAAGGGCCAGCATGGCCGGCTGCTCGGACAGGCGTGCGACCGAGACGTTCTGCAGATACATTGCCGAGCTCGCTCCCGAAAGGCGCGTCGCCTTGAGGAAGGTGTCCATGTCCTTCTCGTTGAGGGCCTGGGCGCGACGCGCCACCAGGCGCTCCTCGCGGAAGAAGTGGATGGCGCGCATGAGGGGACGGTCCCCGCAGGAGTCGCGGAGCTCCGGAAGGTGCGCGAGGAGCGTATCCTCGGACAGCTGGCCCAGGTGCTCGGCGCCCAGCGCCTGGGCAACCTGGTTCATCTCCGCGGGGACGGCGGCATACTCGTCCGTGAGGTCCGCATGGCTCGACCCTGTCGCCGTCAGGCAGATGGCATATCCCGCATCGGCAAAGTCGAAGTCGATGGGAGACGCCTCGATCTGGTCGGGCACCGCAAAGGACATGTGCTGGATGCCACCCAGGGCTACCGCCGACTGGTCCATGAGGCCGCACGGCTTGCCGAACCACTTTCGCTCGGCCTCCTTGCCCATGATGGCAAGGTCTTCGGGCGAGACCACGCCCTTTGCCCACAGCGTGTTCATGGCCTGGCCAAGCTCCACCTCGAAGGCGGCAGAGCTCGACAGCCCCGACCCGCCTAGAACCTCGGATGCGACATACAGGTCAAAGCCCTGCGGCACATATCCCCTGTCGGCAAACTGCGCCGCCATGCCACGCACAAGCGAGATGGTGGTGTTGCGCTCGTCATCACGCGCCGCAAGCTCGTCGCAGCGGACCTCGACGTCCCCAAAGCCCTCGCTGTAGACGCGGATGACGGGCTTCTCGTTTGCGGCGCACACGCCCCTGATGAAGCGGTCGACGGATGCCGCTATGACGTTTCCGCCCTGGTGGTCGGTGTGGTTTCCCGCAACCTCGGTCCGGCCCGGGGTCCTCACAAAGAAGCGCTCGCGCCACTCGGCGAGCCCAAAGGTCGCATCAAAGGACCTGACGAGATTCTTCGCGGCGAATCCATCGAAGCTCACGACATCGCTCATCTACGCACTCTCCTTACGGATAAACAGCCTCAACGCCCTCTCAAAGGTAGCACGCTGAGTGTCGTCCCACTCGGCGACATTATCGGACGTCAGGAACATGCCGCCCAACGTCGCGTCGGAATTGAGCAGCCTGATGCGCTGGGCGTCGGTGAGCTTGACGTCGCTTCGCAGGAAGAAGACGTCAGGGTCGTTGCGGAAGACCACGCCGTCCAGATGCGCACGTCCGCCCGTGTTGGCAAGGCTGCGCCTCGTGCTTACGCGCTCGCGGTGAAGCAGGCGCATGTAAGGCACGTCGTCCCAGTCAAGCCCCACGTCACAGCCGATGCGGCAGTATTCCGTTCTGCCGAACGCCGACATGAGCGGCACGCCGCAGAGGTCGAACCACGTGCCCTCCGGCACGCTGTCACGCAGAAGGTCGAGGGCGTCTGCCATAAGCTGGCCACGGTTGAGCCCGTTGTGCGGCTCGAGGCACGCCCCAAAGAGGAAGTCGAGCTTGAGCAGCTGGTAGCCCCACTCCCGGGTGACCGTGCCCATGAACGAGCGGACATGCTCACGCACCTCGGGGTTCTGCGTGTCGAGCGCCCAGGCACCGCTCCAGTTGGCGGCAGCGGACACCAGCTCGCCGTCCGCATTGCGCAGGAGCCAGTCGGGATGGTTGGCCACCACGGCGCTGTCCTTCTCCACCAGGAAGGGCGCAAGCCAGAGCCCGGGCACCAGCCCGCGCTCCCGAGCCCCCTTGGCCAGGAAGGCCATGCCATCGGGAAAGCGCTTCTGGTCGGGAGAGGTCCAATCCCCCACCAGCGCATAGCCGTCGTCAACCTGGAACACGGGCTTCACGGTGCCCAGGTCGCGCCCCTGGTAAAGCTGGGCGGTCGCGTCGAGGTCGACGAGGAGCTTCTGCTGGTCGATGTCGCCATAGTGGCGATACCAGCTCGAATACCCCGCAAGGGGTGGCGCTGGCCGGCGCGTCACGCCCATGAGCTCGGCATAGCGGCCAAAGGCGTGCGTAAGCGTTCCCTCGCACAGGGCAAACGAGATGATCTCGACCTCCTCGCCCGCCTCGATCGTGCGCTCTGGCGGCTCCTTCTCGAGCTTGAGCGCGTTGCCGCGCGCCGACTCGCGCACCACGGTGTAGCCCGAGTCCTCGTTAAGCGAACCCGCCAGCAGCACGCGGTCGCCATAGCGCAGGTAGCCATAGCCCACGCCGTGCAGGCCGCCAGGAAGTCCGCTCTGTTCGACAAAGCGGTAGTCCCCGGAGTTGTCCAGCACCCATCGATTGACGAGCGCGGTGGGAACGCCGCGCAGGCCACGGATGCGCGAGAGCGGGTGGCGCTCGACCGAATCGGTCCACGAGTTGTAGCCGCTCAGGTAGATGCTGCTCGCACCGCGGACCTCGAGCTCGAGGAGGGCGACCGATATCGAGGTCACCACGATCGGAACGCCGGGCGTGATGGTGGCGCGCCTGGTGACGTAGTCGTAGTCGCTCGCGCGCTGGATGGTGAGGCCGAGCTCGCGCGCAAGGACGGCGGGACGGGCAAGGCCCTTCTCGTCGACCTTCACGTGGCGCTCCTCCTCTTCGCCCGCCACGTGGTAGCGAATGGACCAGGAAGTCTTGATCTCGCGCATGGTCTTACTCCTCGGAAACGCCCGTGAGGGCCTCGGAATGGGCGGTGATGACCTTCAGGACGCCGCCCTCGTTGTACTTCAGGAAGACGAGGCCGCCCAGGAGGCAGAACGCCGTGGCGACCAGCGCCGTGATGCGGTATCCAACGCCGCCCGCACCAACCGTCGCGATGGAGGAGAACAAGATCATGGCAAGCGACTGTCCGAGGGTCATGGAGAAGGTGCGCGCAGCGTAGAACATGCCCTCGCGGTTCTCGCCCGTCTCGACCGCATCGAACTCGGCGATGTCGGCAAGCACTGCCTGGGGGAGGATGCCCAGGATGGCCATGGGGATGGCGGCGAGCACGGCCACGGCGCCACCCCACACGAGCGCCGGGATGCCAAACTTGCCGCAGACGCTCGTCACGGCAAACGCCACACAGAAGAAGAAGAACGCAAAGCTCACAAGCTTCTTCTTGCCCATCTTCTTGGCCAGCACGTTCACGGGGGCATAGAAGGCGAGGCTGACGAGCGTCATGCCCGCAAAGAGCACGAAGTTCATGGACTCGTCAAGCCCCATGAGGCTCGTCACGTAGAAGGGCATGCCCGTCTGGAACATGGTGATGGCGACCCAGTAGAGGATGTCGGAGACCTCGAAGACCTGGAACTCCTTGTTGGCGAAGGTCTTCATGACCGAGGCGCCCATGGGCGTGGTCGAGGGCTCGGTCTCTGCGTAGAGGTTCTCGTCGATCGTGTAGGCGGGGACGAGCATGCAGACGATGGCGACGGCGGCAAGGATGGCCACCGTGATGCGGTAGGAGTTGGCGATGCCGAAGGCCCCCTCAAAGAGGCCCGCAATCGTGGGGACGAGGTAGGCGAAGGCCGTACCCAAGAAGTAGGTGACCGAGATGAAGGTGGAGAGGTTCACGCGCAGCTCCTGCGTGCGGCCGAGCTCGGGGATGAGCGCGTTGAACGGCGTGCAGTACAGCGACAGCGTCACATAGAAGGCGACGAGGCAGACAAGCAGCGCCACGTCGTTGAAGAGCTCGCCGCCCATGCCCGGCAGCGTGAAGACGACCACTGTCATCACGCCGAACGGTATGGCAAACCAGCGCATGAAGGGGATGCGGCGGCCGAGCGGGTGGTTGAGCTGGTCGGACTTGCTCGCGATAAAGGGGTCGATGAAGCCGTCGACCAGGCGGCAGAGTGCCGTGATGAGGCCGATGACCGTCATGCCCGCAAAGACGATGCCCTGCGTGATGAACAGCGGCATGCCCGCGGCGATCGTCTCCTCGCTCGGCATGTAGAAGTAGAGCAGCCAGTTACTGACCACACCCGAGAGCAGCGCCCAACCGAGCTGGCCAATCGCGAAGTTGCGCAATATGCGTCCGTCAGCTAGTTTCTTCTCCATCGAATTCCCCACCTACTCCTTGTCCTTTGTCCCAAGCGTGAAACGAGCCATCCGCACGATGCAGGAGAGCTCGTCCTTTCCATGGCTGAAGTCGTCCGAGGGGATGATCTCGCCTCGGACGAGCTTTTGTGCGACGCCCATCATGGCGTGCGCGACCGTACGGTAGAAGACGTCAAAGTCGACTTCGCGGGTGACCGAGCCGTCGGTCCGACCCATCTGGTACGCATCCTCGAAGATGAGGTAGAACGAGTCGATTGCCGCGCCGTACTCCGCCAGGTCCGACGAGCTGACGCCCTCGGACAGCACGAGATGGTCGAACTCGTCAAGGAAGCGGACGAAGCTGGGATACGCCACGTAGGCATCGACATAGGTCTCGAGCAGCATGGAGAGGCGCTCCCCACCATCTGCCGCCAAGAACTCATCCGACTCGACCATCTCGAGGATGAGCTCGTTGAACCGCTGCCACATGTAGGTGCCCGCGAGCACGGCGAGCTTCGTCTTGGTCTGGTAGTGGCGATAGAGCGTTGCCACGCCGACCCCGGCTGCCTCGGCTATGTCGGTCATCTTCACCGACGCGATGCCGTCGCGAAGGAAGAGCGCGGCTGCACAGGTGACGGCATGGGCTTCTTGGCTTGCCGTGGGCGCATGCTGATGCAACTCGACGAGTGGACGCATGGACTCGCACCTTCCCTCGTGTCTCTCCCAGAATGAACGTACTAGAGTGATAGTCTATCTATCAATTGATAGTTAGACTATCACTCTTACCCATTACGGTCAAGGGAATGTCTGGAAAGGTGCCGGGAAGCACGGGCGAGGCGGTGCGTGAGGAACGGATCCGTCACGCTAGGTAAGGCTGACCTTGCCTTCCGCGACCACGCCGGCATGGGAGTCGATGGAGACCGTCACCTCGGTCGTGCCCTTCTCCACGTAGAAGACGAAGGCGAGGCGGCCCTTTGCGTCCGCGGGGATGGTGGAGGCCGTCTCGAACAGGTACTTGCCGTCGTTGCCGTGGTAGAGGGCGGATACGTAGGTCAGCAGGAAGCCGTCGGCGTCCTTCAGCGTAAGGGTGTTGTCGTTGAGGATCCACGAAATGCTGACCTCGCCCTTGTCCTTCTTGGGATACCACGTGTTGTTGACCGAGCAATAGACCGCCAGCAGGTCGTAGGCCTCCGGGTCGTACTTCTCCCACATGTTCTTCTCGAACTCGGTAGGAAGGATCCCCACCTTGTCGACGCAGATGGAGTACTCGAGCGCGCCATCCTCCGGGTTGAACACGTCCACGGTATCGCCAAGGGCATACTCGACAAAGGTCTTCTGCACATTTGGCTCAGCCGTGCCGGACTCCGTGCCAGATTCAGGCTCAGCCTCGGTCTCGGGCTCGCCCTCGGCCTGCGCCGCACCCGACACGACATCCGCGTCCGAGGTGCTCGACGACGAGGTCCCGCCCGTACCACGCCCTCCCCCAAAGAACACAAAGCCAAGCAGTGCCACGATCGCGGCGAGCGCGATCCCACCCCCGACGAACAGGGAGGTGTGGCTCCTCCTCTTGCCTTTGCTCCGCAGGAACGTGGTGAGCTTGTCGATCATCGCGTCGAAGTACTCCACGTTCACCGCAATGCCGTTGCGCCAGCGCACGGCCTCGATATCATCCGGCAGCTGGTCAGGAAAGCGGAAGTCGCCACTCATGATAGGGATGACGTTCTTGTCCTTCTCCAGGGCACGTGCCAGCTCCAGCCGCACCCAGTCCTTCTCGTCTGAGCAACGGTCGAGCGAGCCTGGAGAGAGGACGATGACGAAGTCGGTGCAAGCATCGATGATGTCGAGCAACGACTTGTTGAAGTCGCCGCTCCGCAGGCTATCGGTGTCGAAGAAGACGCTGTATCCCCGCTCGGAAAGGACGTCCCTCAGGTGCTTGGCCGTCTCCGCACCGCCTTCTCGCCGATAGCTGATGAAGATGTCGTAGGCTGGCCTGGATGTGTCGGGCATGGCTCCCCCTCACCATGAGCGTATTGAGTCTTAGGATACGTTCTGGCCTTCCCATCTCCTCGCCCAATTCGGCGGACGCAAAGACGCGTATACCTGGGAGGAGCATCTCTTGCCTGCGCTCCTTCAGCGCCCGCATTCACCTTTTCCCCTCCTGGGAAATGACGCTCCCCGACATGCCTTGACGGCGCGGTTCTCAGGTGATAGTCTGACTATCAATATGATAGATAGACTATCAGGTAATGATCACCCATAGAGGAGGCTGGGGAATGGATTCCACGAACGACCGCGCCAGGAGCACCTTCGGAAACGACCAGGACGAGGCCACGTACCGCAAGGCGGTCAAGGGCAAGGAGAAGTTCCTTAAGAAGTTTGGTGACGACACCGATGCCATCTACCATCTGGCCAGCGCGGACGTGCCTGTCATCGGAGAGGCCCTGGGCGTGCGCAACCTCGTGATGGGAGACGAGCCGCTCGACCTGGCAGCCGATGCCGCCGCTGCCCCTGCACCCGCTCCCACCCCACGCACCGTCATCGGTGCCGACGGCAAGCCCGTCATCGTGGGCAACATCCGCATGGGCTTTGGCCACTACCGCATCTCCATGGCCATGGCCTCTGCCGCCCACGCCATGGGCTACACCCCCTACTGGCTTGACCTCGCCTCCTTTGACGAGACCACGGGCTCCAAGGTCATCGCCTACCAAAACGACCTCTATTCCCTGGGCTCGCGCCTTTCTCAGAAGGTCGGCCTCTTCAACAAGCTCTACTGGGAGCCGCTCAACTCCGAGGGCTTCCGCCAGCTCTCCTACAACGCGGGAGACCAGAAGAACGCCGAGCTCTGCGTGCCGCTCTTCCGTGACATCCCCGTCGACACGCCTTACGTGGGCACGCACGTGTGGCCGGCGCAGGCTGCCGTGCACGCCGGCATGACGCATGTGGTCAACGCCATCCCCGACAACTGGCCCATGGCGCTCCACCTGGCCGAGGGCTCCATCCACACCGTCCAGACGCCGAGCGCCTACCTGGGATACCACCAGCTCCGCGGTATGGACAAGAAACGCCAGCTCAAGACCATGCCGCTCGACAGCCTGGTGTACACCGGCCACTACATCGACCACGAGCTCGTCTCCAACATCGCGCATGACTGTACGGCGCGCAGGCAGCGCCTCCTGGGCGGCGGCCCCATCCGCTACCTCATCAGCGTGGGCGGCGCCGGCGCCCAGCAGGAGCTCTTTGCCGCCATCATCGAGCGGCTTCTGCCCTACGTGCAGACGGAGCAGGCGACGCTGCTCATCAACGTGGGAGACCATCGCGACGTCTGGGAGGCGCTGGAGAAGAACGTCGAGGGGCTCTCTTCCCTCGCACAGCGCCACTTTGACAACTTTGCCGAGGTCAAGGCCCTGGCTGATGGCGCGCTCGACGGAGACCTCATGGGCATCCACGCCTTCTGCGACTCCGACATCTTCAGCGCGGTCTACTCCTCCAACCTGCTCATGCGCTGCTGCGACGTGCTGGTGACCAAGCCGAGCGAGTTCTCCTTCTATCCCGTGCCCAAGCTCATGATCCATCGCGTGGGAGGTCATGAGGCCTGGGGCGCCATCCGCGCGGCCGAGGTGGGCGACGGCACCTACGAGATCGACGACACCGACGAGGTGCTCGCCATGATCGACTCGTTCCAGCTCGACCGCGAGCTTGTCGCCTTCATGTGCGACAACATCGAGGCGGCCAACAAGATCGGCATCTACGACGGCGCCTACAAGGTCATCGACCTTGCGGTAAACGGCATCCGCTAACCGCCATCATAAGACACGTGGGACCCTTGCGTGTCGGCAGAGCCAATCGTCCTTTGGAAGAGTTTCTTGAATTGCCAACTGGGAATACGAAAAAGAAACGCCTCCAAAGGACGGTTGGCAACGTACAAAACCGCCCTGCCTTGCTCCGAGACCCTTGTGAGTCAGCCATTCTCAGCGCTTGCGTCGTCCCTCGTGCATGATCTGCCGAAGGAGCCACAGGCCCATGAAGAGCGCGATGAGGTACCCGACAAAGCCGATGACGGGGATGCCAAAGATGACGGGCGCGATGCGGGCATAGTACACCACCGACGAGCCGATGAAGAGGCCCGCGATGATGATGCCCATGGTCAGTCGGTCGGCCGCGCGCGCCAAATCCGATATGGGGTCTTCCGACCCCGCTAGGTCCAAGTTCATGCGCAGCTGCCCGCGCGTGAGCATGTTCATCGCGAGGCCCGCCTGGGAGGCGGCATCAAGCAGCCCGTGCGACGCCGAGAGGCTCTGCCGTGCCAGGCGCTCCCCCTCCTGTTCCGCCAGCTCGAGGGCGCTCGTGTGGTTGCGCACGTGGTCCGTCACGATCTGCACGATGGAGACCCCCGGGAGGAAGGTGTCCACCACGCCCTCGAGCGTGACGAGCGAGCGTGCGAGCATGGTAACGGCCCCCGACAGCTCGACCCCGTTCTTTCGTGCCATCGAGACGAGCGCGTTGAAGAAGGCACCCATATCCAGCTCGGCTAGGTCAGCGTCGCCGTAGTCGGCGATGATGGCGTCGAGGTCGGCCAGCAGGTGCGCATGGTCGACTTCGGAGACGTCGCTCGTCGAGAAGCGCAGCAGGCCGTCCTTCAGGGTCGCCGCGTCGTGGTTTCCCACCGCAAAGACCATGCGTGACAGCGCGGCGCGGTCGTGGGACGACAGGCGCCCCATGATTCCCAGGTCGAGGTAGACGATCTTGCCACCGCGCACCACGAGGTTGCCGGGGTGAGGGTCGGCATGGAAGAAGCCGTCGTCAAGCATCTGGCGCGCATAGTTGTCGACCAGCTTGGTGCCGATCTCGGAGAGGTCGTAGCCCATCTCCTCGAGCTGCTTGACGTTTCCGATGGGAATGCCGTCGACGTAGTCCATGACCACCACGTGGGACGTGCAGAGGCTTGGGTAGGGCTTGGGGCAGTCCACATAGCGGACGTCGGCGTTGTTGCGCCTGAACTCAGCCAGGCTCCGTGCCTCGACAAGGAAGTCCGTCTCCTCGAGAAACGACTGCCACAGCTCGTCGACGACCGACTGAATGTCAAGGAACTGCTCGTCGGGCATGAAGCCCACCACGCGACGCGCCAGCGAGCGCATGATGGAGATGTCCTGTGCCATGAGTTCGCGAACGTGCGGGCGCTGGACCTTGATGGCGACGAGCTCGCCGCTCAACAGGCGGGCCTTGTGCACCTGCGCCACCGAAGCCGAGCCCAGCGGGACATCGTCGATGGCGTCAAAGATGTCCTCGAGCGGGCGGTCATACTCGGCTCGGAGCGTGTCGAGCATCGTGTTGCGGTCCATGGGCTCGACATCGGTGCGCAGCTTGGTGAGCTCGTGGCAGAAGTCCTCGGGCAGGATCTCGGAACGCATGGAGAGGATCTGCCCCGCCTTCACGAAGGTTGGCCCCAGCTCCTCCAGCAGCTTGCGGAAGGACTGGGGCGTCAACCCATGAAGCATGTCATAGCGGCTGGCAATCGAGAGGATCTCGCGAAGACGCGCAAGCTTGGTCGACCGCGTGATGGCGTCACCGCTTGCCGTCACGTAGCGTCCGCCCAAAAGGCCGATGGTCTGGCCGCCTGAGCCCCGTGAAGGCTCCTCGAGCAGCCAGCTCGCCAAAATGTCATCTACCTCTGCGTCGTCGATCCGAGGCTCATCGTTGCCAGCCACGAGATACGTCTACTCCTCGGTGGCCTCGGGATCACCCGCGACCTCTTCCTGGACGCCGTCCTCCACGTCGACCGTGACGGTCTCGGCATCGAGGTCGGCGGCCATCTGGGTCGCGCGCTTGACCCACTCCTCGCGCTCCTCGGGCGTCATCATCTTGAGGCGGGCACGCAGGACGGCATCGCTGCCCTCGTCTGCGGTCTCCTTGACCTTGCGGGTCAGCTCCTCGTTGAGCGCCTTGCCCTGCTCGACGGTAAGCTCGCCCTTGCTCACGAAGTCGTCGATGACCTCCTGGGACTTCTCGAGACCCGTGGCGACGGCGCCAACGCCCACGAGAAAGGCCTTCTTTACCGCATCGGTTACGTCAAAACCTGCCATGGCATTCTCCTTTCGAAGCGCAGGCAAAGCCTGCTCCTTCTGATGATGACTGGTCTATACCCGTTTGGTGCCGTTGCCGACAAACGAATCGGCGAAGCACCATCCTCAAAGAGGGGATGCTTCGCCAGCGGAGCTACCGGCAGGCCCGAAAGACGGCCCGCCCTACACCCTTCGGAGAAAGAGGCCGCTTCGGGGCTTCGGGGCAAACCACGTGGACTTGGGAGGCATGAGCATGCCGGCGTCGGACACGCGCATGATCTCCTCCATGGAGGTGGGAAACATGCAGAAGGCGACACCCGTCTCCCCCGCCAGGCGCTCAAGCGCCTCACAACCCTCGGCCCCGCTCACAAAGCTGATGCGGCTGTCGGTGCGGGGGTCTATGACCCCCAAAACCTGAGAGAGCACGCGGTCCTGGAGAAGCGCCACGTCGAGCGCGGCGGTGGGGTCGCACTCCCCGTCGGGGACGTTCTCAAAGCGCAGCCTGCGCCACGCGCCAAACGCATACATGCCCACGCTGGCGCGCTCATCAGGCTCGATGGCGCCTTCCTGTGGCTCCCCCACCTCGATGCCCCTTTGGACGAGCGCCTCGAGGAACTCCTGCTCGGAGAGGCCGTTCGTGTCGCTGACCACGCGGTTGTATGCAAGGATGTTCATGGAGCTCGCCGGGAAGAGCAGCGAGAGGAACGCTTCACGCGGCCCCTCCTCTCCCCGCTCGCGCGCCTCGAGGGCAAGCCGCGCCGACGCCTCGGCACGGTGGTGCCCATCGGCGATGTAGCCGTGGGGAACCTGCTTGAACGTCTCGCAGATGGCCTCCACCGCCAGGTCGCGCGCGATGCGCCAGACCGTGTGGCGCACGCCGTCCTCGTCCGTGAAGTCGTAGAGGGGCTCGGCCGTGCAGGCAAGCCCCACAAGCACGTCGATGGCCTGGAAGTCGGGGTACACGACGATCGAGGGGCCGACCTGGGCCGTGACGGCCTCCATGTGCGCCTTCCGATCGAGCACCTTCTCCTCGCGGACCTGCTCGTGCCTGCGCACCGTGCCGTCAAGGTAGTCGTCGACGGAGATGGCGGCGATGACGCCCGTCTGCGAGAACTCCCCCCACTTCATGCGGTAGGCAAAGATGCAGGGGCGCTCCTCCTTGAGGAGGGTCCCGTCAAGCACCCTGTCGTTGAGCAGCTTGACCGCGTGCGCGTAGACCTCGGGCGCCATGGGATCCTGGCTGCCATCGAAGGCCGTCTCGGGACGGTCTATGGCCATGAACGAGTCTGGATGCTCGCGTACGTAGGACCGCGCCTGGTCGTCGTCAAAGACGTCGTAGGGCGGTGCAGAGAAACGCCCCGCGCGCTCGGGCGCGGGGCGAAAGCAGGAGATGGGCTGGACATGCATGCGCTCGTCCTCTCGAAGCGGCGTTTGCGAGAAATGTCCTAGGCGCGCAGGGCGCGGACGCGGATGATGCCGTCGATGCCAGAGATCTTGTCGATGGCATCGTCGTCAAAGGCACCGGTGATGTCGATGAGCGTGTAGGCGACGTCGCCGCGGCTCTTGCTGGACATGTTGTCGATGTTGACGCCCTCGGCGGAGATGAGCCCTGCGATCTGTCCCAGCATCGTGGGGACGTTCTTGTGGAAGATGCACAGGCGCAGGTCGCAGGAGATGGGGCCGAAGTCGACTGGCTCGAAGTTGACGGAGTTCTCGATGTTTCCCTCGAGCAGGTAGCTGCGCAGCTGGCGTGCGGCCATGATGGCGCAGTTGTCCTCCGCCTCCTTGGTGGAGGCCCCCAGGTGCGGCGTGACGACGGCGTGCTTCATCTGGGTGGTGACCGAGTTGGCGAAGTCGGTCATGTAGCGGCGGACATGCCCCTCCTGGAGCGCCTCTGCCATGGCACGCTCGTCGACAAGCGCGTCGCGCGCGTAGTTGAGCACCACGACGCCATCCTTCATGGCGGCGATCTCGTCGCGGCCGATCATGCCCTTGGTCTTGTCGTTGGCGGGCACGTGGATGGTGATGTAGTCGCACTTCTCCCAGAGGTCGGAGAGGTTGTTGACGTGGCGCACGTGGCGGTCGAGGCTCCACGCGTACTTGATGGACAGGAACGGGTCATAGCCATAGACGTGCATGCCCAGGCTGCGCCCGGCGTTGGCGACCATCGCGCCGATGGCGCCGAGGCCGATGACGCCCAGGTTCTTGCCCGCAAGCTCGGTGCCCGCAAAGTCCTTCTTGGCCTTCTCGGCCTGCTTGCCCACGTTGGGGTCGTCAGAGTTCTCCTCGACCCACTCGATGCCGCCCACGATGTCGCGTGCCGCAAGCAGAAGGCCGGAGATGACCATCTCCTTGACGGCGTTGGCGTTGGCACCAGGCGTGTTGAAGACCACGATGCCGTAGTCGGCGCAGCGCTCGATGGGGATGTTGTTGACGCCGGCGCCCGCGCGGGCGATGGCGAGCAGGTCGCGGGGCAGGTCCATCTCGTGCAGGCTCGCGGAGCGCACCATGATGGCGTCGGCATCCTTGATGTCGTCGGTGAGCTGGAAGCCCTCCCCCAGCTCGTCGGTCCCGACCTTGGCGATGTTGTTCAGGCAGTGTACGTTGTACATCTCATACTCCTTGCAGGGCCACCGCGACGGCGTCGCGGTGGCCACGATCGGACATTAGTGCTTTGCCTCGAAGTCCTTCATGAAGGCGACGAGTGCCTCGACGCCCTCGACGGGCATGGCGTTGTAGATGCTCGCACGCATGCCGCCCACGCTGCGGTGACCCTTGAGGTTCTCGAGGCCGGCAGCCTGGGAGCCCTTGACGAACTCGGCGTCGAGGTCGGGGTCGCCCGTGACGAAGGGGACGTTCATGAGGGAGCGGTCCTGCGGGCGGACGGTGCCCTTGAAGAGCGCGGACTCGTCGAGGAAGTCGTAGAGGAGCTTGGCCTTGGCGACGTTGCGCGCCTTGACCTCCTCGAGGCCACCTTGGGCGAGCAGCCACTTGAAGACCTTGCCGCACACGTAGATGGCCCAGCAGTTGGGCGTGTTGTAGAGCGAGCCGGCGTCGGCCTGCGGGCGCCACTGCATCATGATGGGCACGTCCGCGAGGTCGCCCTCGGGGATGAGGTCCTCGCGGACCACGGTGATGGCGATGCCCGCAGGGCCGACGTTCTTCTGCACGCCGCCATAGATCACGCCGTACTTGGCCACGTCGTGCGGCTGCGAGAGGAACATCGAGCTCACGTCGGAGACGAGCACCTTGCCCTTGGTGTTGGGAAGCTCATGGTAGACCGTGCCGTAGATGGTGTTGTTCTCGCAGATGTAGACATAGTCGGCATCCTCGCGAACGGGCAGGTCGGAGCAGTCGGGGATGTAGGAGAAGGTCTCGTCGGCGCTGGAGGCGATGGCCTCGGCGTCAATGAAGCGCTTTGCCTCGGCGAGGGCCTTCTTGGCCCACATGCCCGTCACGATGTAGTCGGCCTTGCCGTGGGCGCCCGGCAGCTTGGAGAGGTTCAGCGGGATGGCGCTGAACTGCTGGTGGGCGCCGCCCTGCAGGAAGAGCACGCGGTAGTTGTCGGGAATGCCCATGAGGGTACGCAGGTCGGCCTCGGCCTCGTCAATGATCTGCTGGAACATCTTGGAGCGGTGGCTCATCTCCATGACGGACATGCCGCAGCCACGATAGTCGAGCATCTCGTCGGCGCATTCGCGCAGGACGCTTTCGGGCAGCACCGCAGGACCAGCAGAGAAGTTGTAAACGCGAGACATGGTGCCTCCAATATCGGTGAGTGGTACCTTTCGACGCGTGAATGATATCCCAGCATGGGCAGTTTCACACAAAACCCTACTACACCGTTGCAGGGCCGAAACATGCGCGGCGGCAGCAAGAACTACCATGGTGCAAAGAGGCGTGCCCGACGACATGCCGCAGCGGCACGAAGCATCTCGCCCAACCACGCACGAGGGAGTCCCGCATGATCACACGCACGTCTGGTCTTGATGTCAGCTCGAGGCAATGCGTGGTGTTTGACTATGACGGCACGTTGGCCGACACCAAGTCGGGCATCGTCAGCACGGCAACGTCTGTGCTGCTTGACTGGGGCCTTGACGCAGACCTTGTGGCCCGCAAGGTCGACCAGCTGGTGGGGCCGCCGTTTCCTCAGGCGTTTTCGCAGGTATTTGGGGTCAGCGCAGAAGACGCCGCCGAGATAACGCGGAGGTACCGGCAGATCTACTCCTCATGCGGGGCAGACGCGTGGCCGCTGTTTGACGGGGTCTTCCAAATGCTGGGGCGCCTGCGTGGGGCCGGGAGGAACGTGGTGGTCGCATCATCCAAGTTGCAGTGGCTGATCGACCGCGGGGTGGCCGACAACAACATGGGTAGGGTGCTGGATGCCGCCGTCGGCAGCTCCGAAACGGTCGCAACCAAGGAGGCGGCCATTCTGGCCGCGATCGACGCGACGGGATGCGCTCCCAGTCAGGCCATCATGGTGGGCGACCGGTTCCACGACGTCGACGGCGCGGCGGCCTGCGGCATTCCCTGCGTGGGCGTGCTGTGGGGCAACACGGGGACGCGGGAGGAGCTTGAGCGAGCCGGCGCCGTAGCCGTGGTGGACACCGTGGGCGAGCTGGAGCAGGTGCTGCTGGGACTGTAGGCGCCGGCTCCTGAAAGCCTTGCCTGGCGATTCAGAGCAAAGCATCACCCATACGGGGCAATGCCCGCGGTCCCAGGAGACGCCAAGGCCCAGGCCGCTGCGTTTGGGGCGATTGCTTGCGTGCGCGCCACCCACTCCCCTCCCCTGGCCAAGCGGTATCATGAGAGGTTGAACCATTGCCAGTCATGCACAGAGCCAGACTGGCTTGCCGGCCGAAGGGAACCACATGGACCGCATCAAGGTCATCGAAGTCAAGGAAGACGTCCTGGCCAACAACGACCGTGCAGCTCAGGCGCTACGTGAGCGGCTGCACGACCAGGGCACGCTCCTCGTCAACCTCATGAGCTCGCCGGGGTCGGGAAAGACGACCCTGCTTTCCGCCACGCTCGACGCGCTGCGCGACGAGCTCTCCATAGGCGTGATGGAAGCCGACGTCGACTCTGACGTCGACGCCTACACGGTGCAGGGCCACGGGGCAAAGGCCGTGCAGCTGCACACGGGCGGCATGTGCCACCTCGACGCGGCCATGACCGAGCAGGGACTCCGCGAGCTGGGGACGGACGGGCTGGACCTCGTCTTTCTGGAGAACGTCGGCAACCTCATCTGCCCCGCAGAGTTCGACACGGGGGCGGCAAAGAAGGTCATGATTCTCTCCACCCCCGAGGGACACGACAAGCCCCTGAAGTATCCCCTCATGTTTGAGGTGTCTGACCTCGTCATCGTCTCGAAGATGGACGTGGCGCCCTACTTTGACTTTAACTTGGAGCAATTTGAGAAGAACGTACGGATGCGCAACCCCCATGCCACCATCCTGCCCGTGTCGGCCAAGACGGGCGAGGGCATGGACGCATGGTACGAATGGCTGCGCGAATCGGTAGCCAGCTGGAAGCACTAAGTGGACGCAACGCCCACGTAGCGATAAGGAGAGGAAGAATGAACCAGTTTGACCGGCCCGGCGGACCGACCGGCCGCCCCCAGGACGCCTACGGCGGAGCAAGCGTCGAGGAACGCGCAAACGCCATGCGTGGGGACATGACCGACGAGGAGATCTCTGCCCGCAACGTCATACCCACCACCACGCCCAATGGCGAGCCGCACCATGTCATCGCCGAGGAGTACTTCTCGGAAAACGACACGGCCACGCACTGGAAGCCCACAACGCCTGACGAGCCCGGCCCCGCCGCGCACGAGGCGCTCAAGCCGGGCGTCCTGCGCGAGGGCGTGAAGATCACGGACCGCATCCCCATCAAGCTGCACCTCAAGAAGGCGACGCAGGACGACCCCGAGTACTGGGGGCTTGCCGCCGTCATGACCGAGGAGGAGGCAGAGCTCCTCAAGCACATGAAGGTGCGCGTGCCCGAGACGCTTCAGCAGGTGATCGATGGCTCCGGCATGGATGCCGAGCGCGTGCAGCAGCTGCTCGACGACCTGTGCTACAAGGGCATCATGGAGTACAACTGGGAAAACCTTGACGGCACGAACCCAGACCACGAGCGCCGCTACGTGCTGCCGCGCTACGTGCCCGGCTCCGCCGAGTTCACGGTCATGAACCAGCACCTCCTCGAGGAGCATCCCGAGTTTGGCACCTTCTTCGAGCGCATGACGTTTTTGCCGCTCACCGTGGCAACCAAGCTGGTCCCGCCCGGAGGCGCCGGCATCGGCATGCACGTCATCCCCGTGGAGCACGCCATCCGGCAGGAGAACGTCACCGCGTCGGTCGAGCACCTGAGCCACTGGCTCAAGAAGTATGACCGCTATGCCGCGAGCTCCTGTAGCTGCGCCCTTGCCGAGCGCGCCCGCGGAGACAACGGCGGGCGCGACCCGCAAAACTGGTGCCTGGGCATCGGCGACATGGCCGACTACCTCGTCGAGACCGGCAAGGGCCACTTCATCACCTATGACGAGGTCATCGACATCCTGCTCGAGGCCGAGAAGAACGGGTACGTCCACCAGATCACCAACATCGATGGCGAGGACAAGATCTTTGCCATCTGCAACTGCGACGTCAGCGTCTGCTACGCCCTGCGCACGAGCCAGCTCTTCAACACCCCCAACATGAGCGCCAGCGCCTATCGCGCGCACATAGAGGAGGACAAGTGCGTCGCCTGCGGCGGCTGCGTTGAGGTCTGCCCCGCGGGCGCCGTCCAGCTTGGCCAGAAGCTCATGACCACCCATGGCCGCGTCGAATACCCCAAGCAGCCACTGCCCGACGCGCGGAGCTGGGGCGAGGACGACTGGGATCCCGACTACAAGAACAACAACCGCATCGAGTGCCACGACACGGGAACGTCCCCCTGCAAGGTGGCATGCCCCGCGCACATCTCCGTCCAGGGGTACCTGCGCATGGCCGCCCAGGGCCGCTACCGCGATGCGCTCGCCCTCATCAAGAAGGAGAACCCCTTCCCCGCCGTCTGCGGACGTGTCTGCAACAAGCGCTGCGAGGCGGCCTGCACGCGTGGGACCATTGACGAGGCCGTCGCCATCGACGACGTGAAGAAGTTCATCGCCCAGAAGGACCTCGAGGCCGAGCATCGCTACGTTCCCGAGCCGGTCATCCCCTCGACGCGTGGGCGCCTTCCCGAGAAGATCGCCATCATAGGTGCCGGTCCCGCAGGGCTTTCCTGCGCGTTCTACCTCGCCAACATGGGCTACAACCCCGTGGTCTTCGAGAAGAGCGCAAAGCCCGGCGGCATGATGACCTACGGCATCCCCAGCTACAAGCTGGAGAAGGACGTGGTCGACGCCGAGATCGACGTGCTGCGCGAGATGGGCGTTGAGATCCGCTGCGGCGTGGAGGTGGGCAAGGACGTCACGCTCGATGAGCTTCGCGCGCAGGGCTTCATGGCGTTTTACCTTGCCATAGGCTGCCAGGGCGGAAGGCGCGCCGGCGTCGCGGGCGAAGACGCGGCGGGCGTGAGCTACGCCGTCGACTTCCTGCGCGAGGCGCTCGAGGACCCCATGCACGAGGTAAGCGGCAGCACCGTCGTCATTGGCGGCGGCAACGTGGCCATCGACGCCGCCCGCGTCTCGGTGCGGTGCGGCGCGCAGGACGTGAAGATGGTCTGCCTCGAGCAGCGCGACGAGATGCCCGCCCTTCCCCACGAGGTCGCCGAGGCCGAGGCGGACGGCGTGGTCGTCGTCAACGGCTGGGGCCCCGCCTCCATCGAGGTCGACGACGAGGGCAAGGTGCGCGGCGTCACCTTCAAGCGCTGCGCCGCCGTCTACGGCCCAGACGGCAGCTTCGCGCCCACGTATGACGAGGAGACCACAACCTTCGTCCCCTGCGACAACGTGGTCCTCTCCATCGGCCAGTCCATCGAGTGGGGCACGCTCCTCGACGGCAGCGCCATCGAGGTGGGACGAGGCGGTCGCGTCGCAGCCGACCCCAAGACCTACCAGACCGCCCAGCCCGACGTCTTCATAGGCGGTGACGCCTACACGGGTCCCAAGTTCGTCATCGACGCCGTGGCCGCAGGCCACGAGGCGGCCATCAGCCTGCACCGCTTCGTGCAGAGCGGCTCTTCGCTCACCCTCTCGCGCAACCAGCGCTACTACGTCGAGCTTGACAAGGCCGACATCGTCATCAACCCCAACAGCTACGACCACGCCGGCAGGCAGATCCCTCCCTGCGAGCGCGTCGAGAAGATCCTGCACGACTGGCACGACCCCAACCTGACCTTCACCGAGGAGCAGATCCGCACCGAGACCGCGCGCTGCCTCTCGTGCGGAGCCTCCATCGTGGACGAGAACAAGTGCATCGGCTGCGGCCTGTGCACCACACGCTGCGAGTTTGACGCCATCCACCTCATGCGTGACGTGCCCGAGGCGAGCCACATGTACAAGGCGGAAGACAAGGTCAAGGCCGTCCTGCCCTATGCGGCAAAGCGCGGCATCAAGATTCTGCGTGGCAAGAAGGGTCCCAAGGCGGCCAAGTAGACACATCTGCATCACCAAGACGGCTGGGCAATGCGAGTTGCCCAGCCGCACGCATGAAAGGACGACACATGAAGCGACCCAATGCATGGAACGAATACGCTCCCGAACAGCTGGCGGAACTCGAGGACCTCACCTCTGACTACATGGCCTTCATCAGCGCAAACAAGACCGAGCGCGAGTGCTGCGCGGCGGGCGTGGAGCTCGCGCGCAAGGCGGGATATGTGGATCTCGCAGACTGCGTGCGCGAAGGGCGTGCCCTCACGGCTGGCGACAAGGTATACGCCGTCAACCGCAACAAGACCCTGCTGCTCGTCCAGCTGGGCAGCGAGCCCCTCGAGGAGGGCCTCAACATCCTGGGCGCGCACATCGACTCGCCACGCCTGGACGTCAAGCAGGTCCCGCTCGACGAGCAGGACGGCATCGCCTACCTTGACACCCACTACTACGGTGGCATCAAGAAGTACCAGTGGCTCACCCTGCCGCTTGCCCTGCACGGCGTGGTGTGCAAGAAGGACGGGACGACCGTCGAGGTGCGCATCGGCGAGGACGAGCGCGACCCTGTGTTCTGCATCACCGACCTGCTCCCCCACCTCGGCAGCGAGCAGATGGGAAAGAAGGTCTCCGAGTTCGTCCCGGGCGAGGCGCTCGACCTCTTGGTGGGCAACCGCCCCCTCAAGCTCGAGGAGGACGACAAGGAGACCCCGGTCCGCGCGAAGGTGCTGCAGATCCTGGCCGATCAGCTCGGCATCGACGAGGAGGACCTCCTCTCGGCGGAGCTCGAGGTGGTGCCGGCAGGACCCGCACGCGACCTTGGCCTCGACCGCTCCATGATCTTGGGCTACGGTCATGACGACCGCTCGTGCGCCTACCCCAGCCTCAGGGCACAGCTGGCCTGCGAGGCTCCCCGCAGGACCGCCGTGACCCTGCTTGTCGACAAGGAGGAGATCGGCAGCGTGGGAGCGACGGGAATGACCTCGGCGTTCTTTGAGGATTCGATGGCCGAGGTGCTCGAGCTTGCCGGCGAGGGCGGAGAGCTTGCCCTCCGTCGCTGCCTGCGGAGGTCTCGCATGCTCTCGAGCGACGTATCCGCCGCCTTCGACCCCGCCTTCGCCTCGGTCTACGAGAAGAAGAACGCCTGCTTCCTGGGGCATGGCCTCGCCTTCATGAAGTTCACGGGCAGCCGCGGCAAGGCAGGCTCCAATGACGCCGACGCTGAGTACGTGGCCCTGATTCGCTCCATCATGGATGGGGCGGGCGTGCACTTCCAGACCTGCGAGCTCGGCCGTGTCGACGCGGGTGGCGGCGGGACCATCGCCTACATCCTCGCACGTTACGGCATGGATGTCATCGACTGCGGCGTCCCCGTGCTTTCCATGCACGCTCCCTGGGAGACCGTGAGCAAGGCAGACGTCTACGAGGCGTACTGCGGCTATCGCGCATTCCTTGGCGCGTAGGGGGCGGGCGTGCACGAGCTGGGCATCGTCTTCCACATGATCGACACCCTCGAGGAGGTGGGCCGCGACAACGGGCTCACCTCCATCGCGAAGGTCACGCTCAACCTCGGCGAGGTGTCGGGGGTCCTTCCCGACTACCTGCTCGACTGCTGGCGGTGGGCGGCGGATCGAAGCGACCTGCTGCGCGGCGCGGAGCTCGACATCGAAAAGATTGACGCCGTCACCGTGTGCAACGCGTGTGGGAGGACCTACGCCACCCTTGCCCACGGAAAGACGTGCCCTCATTGCGGCAGCAACGACACCGTGCTCCTGCGCGGCAACGAGGCCGAGATCGACACCATAGAGGGCTGGTGACCAACACATGCGGACCTGGGTTTCCCAGGTCCGCGTTTCCTTTTTTGCCCCAGATGACTCTCCGGCGCATCACCGGATGGCGTAGGTCACCGTCACCTGCGCCTCGATGCTGACCTCGCCAGGGGCCACCTTCATCTCTGCCCCATTGTCCATGGCGGCCCCCATCGCCGTCTCCTCGTAGCGGTATGCCGTGTTCTGGTAACCCTCCGTGACGGCCACGACGTCTCCCAGAGAGACGCCTGCCGCCTTGGCGACAGCGCCGGCCTTTCCCCGTGACGACTCGACCGCCTCGGCAAGCGCCTGCTCGTAGGCCGTGTCATAGTCGCTCGCATAGTAGCTTGGTCCCCCAACGCCCGTGGCACCCGACGCCACACACGCCTCCATGAGGCCGGTGACATTGTCCACGTCGACCCCGCTCACCTGCAAGGAGGTCCGCGATTCGTAGCCCGTTATGCGCTCGCTCTCTCCCGACCAGTCATAGAGGGGAGAGACGCCCGTGTAGGTCGTCTGGATGTCCTTCTCGTCAACGCCTTCGCGCTTGAGCGTGGCGATCACCGCGTTCACTGGCTCCGCCGCCGCAGACTGGGCCTCCTTTGCGGTGTCTCCCTGCACGCACACTTCCGCCGAGAAGCTCGCCTTGTCAGGCACCACCCTAACCTCGCTCGATGCGCTTACCGTTATGACGTTTGCCTGCTGGCCATCTGCCACGACGACCGTCTTCGAGCCGCATCCCGCAAGGGCGAGCCCCAGCACCAGCGCGACCATACCTGAGCAGAATCGTCCCATCGTTCCTCCCCTTTCGAAGGTTCCCTGATACTCATAACACGAGCGTGAACGGAAAATGTCGGGAAGGACAAGGACCCTGCAGAAGGTGCGCTCACCAGAGCGAACGGGAGTCGACCATGAGGCGCATGCCGTTGAGGATGACGATGAGCGCGACGCCCGTGTCGGCAAAGACGGCGGCGCCCATGCCCGCCACGCCGGCGATGACCAGCACGAAGACGAGCGCCTTCACGAGGATGGCAAAGCAGATGTTCTCCATCACCACATGCATGGTCCTCACGGAAAGCTCCACGAACCGCGGCAGCTGCCTGAGGTCATCGGAGAGGAGGGCCACGTCCGCCACCTCGAGCGCCGTGTCAGAAGCCGCGGCGCCCATCGTGATGGCCAGGTCGGCCGTCGCAAGCGCGGGGGCATCATTGATGCCGTCGCCGACCATGGCAACGACCTCGCCCTCCGCCTGAAGGTCGCGGACGTACTGCACCTTGCCGTCGGGCAGAAGCTCCGATACGGCATGGGTCATGCCCACGACGCGCCCGACCGCCTCCGCCGCCTGGCGGATGTCGCCCGTCAGCATCTCGAGGGTCTTGACGCAACCGGCGGTGCGCAGGGACGCCATGGCCTCCGCCGCCTCGGGACGGACGGTGTCGGCGATCCCGATGACGCCGAGCGCCGACCCGTCGCGCGTCACCACGAGCGCCGTCGCGCCCTGACCCGCCATCTCGGCAACCGCCTGCTCGGCATCGTCAAGCGGCGTCTCCGACGTGGCTGCGAAGGCAAGCTTTCCGATGGCGCACGGCACGTCCCCGATGATGCCCATCACGCCGTTGGCGGCAACCTCGTGCACGCCGCTGGCCTCAAGCTCGGGTACCCCCAACTCATGGGCACGCACGACGACGGCGCGGGCCAACGGGTGCGTGGAGCGGTCCTCAAGCGCATGCGCGACGGCAAGCACGTCCTCCTCGCTCGCCTCGCCCAGAGGACGCACGGCCACGACGGCAGGGTTTCCCGTGGTGAGGGTGCCGGTCTTGTCAAAGGCAAAGGCAGTCACCTTGCTTGCGATGTCAAAGTAAGCACCACCCTTGACCAGCACGCCGTTCTTTGCCGCACGCGTGATGGCCGAGACGAACGACACGGGGGTCGAGATGACGAGGGCACAGGGACATGCGACGACCAGAAGCGAGAGGGCGCGATACACCCAGTCATGCCAGAGCGCCCCACTGAAGCCGCTGATGAGTGACAGCACCAGGGGCACGCCCAGGCCCACCACGGCGGCAAAGCCCACCACGATCGGGGTGTACACCGCGGCAAAGCGGTCCACGAAGCCCTCGTAGGGGGCCTTCTCGGCCTGTGCGCCCTGCACCATCGACACGATGCGCGCAAGCATCGTGCAGTCCTCGTCCGCCGTGACCTCAAGCTCGACCACGCCCGAGGTGTTGAGCGACCCCGCAAAGACCTCGTCACCGACGCCCTTGTCCTTGGGCGTGCTCTCGCCCGTTATGGCCGCCTCGTTGAAGGCAGAGGAACCCGACAGGATGACGCCGTCGAGCGGCACGCGCTCTCCGGGAAGCACGCGGATGCGCTCCCCCTCCTCGACCTCGTCGACCTTCTCGTCGTGGACGGCACCCTCCTCCACCACGTGAGCCATCTCGGGGGCCAGGTCCATGAGCTCCTTGATGGAACCCGAGGTCTTGCGCATGGACCAGCCCTCGAGCCACTCGCCGATCTGGTAGAGGAGGATGACGATACCGGCATCCTCGAAGGTGGAGGGGTCGCCCGTGAAGCCCATGACGAGGCCCCCGAACACGGCAATGCCCATGAGCACGTTCATGTCAGCCGTGCGACGCCTGAGCGAAGCGAAGGCCATCGGCGCCACGAAGACGAGGCCGGCGATGGCTGCGATGACGTAGAACGGGATGGCGGCAGCCTCATTGCCCATGAGGTGGTCAGCGACGAGACCCGCGACAAGTGCCATGGCAGATATGCACATGAGCACGCGTTCGCGGTTCTCCTGATACCAGCTGCGCTGTGCGGAGAGCTCCTCGAGCTCTTCCTGGCCCAGCTCGAGGTCCTGGCCGCATGAGCGTATCGTCTGGAGAATCTGGCGGCGCGCCTCGAGCGAATCGGCACCCTCCTCGAGCACCACGTCGAGCGTCGAGGTCGCGTAGACGATGCGCGCGTCCTTCACGCATCTGAGCATGCGGACCGCGTTCTGGGCGTTCATGGCGCAGCTCGGGCAGTCAATGTCGAGCACGTGGTACGAGAGCGTGGGCGCCTCGGAGAGCTCACGCGTCTCGGGCACATGCTCGTGGTCACAGCCGCATGAGCAATGGTCATGCTCGTGGTGGTGCTCATGGCCACAGCCGCAATGGTCGTGGTGATGCTCGTGGTGGTGTTCGTGCTCGCAACCGCACTCACAGTGCTCGTGCTCATGCTCATGCTCGTGCTCGCAGCCGCACTCGCAGTGGTCGTGCTCGCCGTCATGCTCGTGCTCGCAGTGGTCGTGGCTGCAGCGGCAATCGTCCTTGCAACCATCGAGGGGTTGCGACTCAGCCTCGCGAACAAGCTCCTCAACTGCCATCGCTACTCCCCTTCCTTGCCGGTCATCTCTGCCGCATGGCTCAGGCCAACGCTGATGAGAAGGGCGACGTGCTCATCTGCCAGACGGTAGATGACCCGCTGCCCGTCGCGCCGCGCCGTCACCAGGCCACGGTCGCGCAGCATCCTGAGCTGGTGCGAGATGGCCGACTGCGACACCTGGCAGACCTCCTGCAGGTCCGAGACGCTTCGGTCACCCTCGCAAAGGGCCGCTAGGATGCGGAAGCGGGTGTAGTCGGAAAGCGCGTCAAAGATCTGCGTCGCTTCATAGATAACGTCCTCGTCTGACAGGAAGCAGACGACGGTCTCGTCAAGCTCGTGGGATGTCTCGTGGGCAGCCATGATTCCCCTTTCGTTGGAACACATGACAAATATATGAGCATCTGTTCATATATTCAAGGGGAATACTGCTTCAATACTCTAAACTGCCCCATCTCCACGGCGTGCGCACATCTGTGGGCCTCATGAGACAAAAAGGGGCGCCCAGAGGCGCCCCAACTGTCTCAAACGGCCCACGGCCTTACGCTATATCATACGGGGCTGCACCAAAACCGTCTCATGAAGAGCGAGAAAAGGCCGGATGGAGATTGCTCCATCCGGCCCAGACCAGCCCTTCTGTGGGTGACGTTACTTGCTGACGAACACGCCGTCGACGTCAACCTCAGAGATAGCGTCGATCAGCTCGGTGATCGTGCAGGGTGCAAGCGTCACCGTGCCGTGGACGTCACCAAGGTTAAGCTCGACGGCCCCGTTCTCGTCAGCGTTCGAGAGATTCTCGATGACATAGGCCTCGCCGTTGCCCGCGTCGGTGATCCTCAAGGCGGTATCGGCAACCATCTCGTAGCCGCCGATGTAGGTCTCGAGCGCCTGGGTGTCAGGGTTGTAGATGGCGAGGAGCGCCTGGGAGTAGTCGTCCGGCGACTGGGCGTAGAAGATGGTCTCCCCCGTGCTGCTCGTGCCCTTCCAGGCAGCCTCCCACTCGTCGACGTTCACGATCGTCTCGCTCGTCGTGAAGGTGCTGGATGAGGCGCCGTCGGTGCCGACCGTCGCGGTCGACTCGGTAGTCGTCTTGCCGGTGGTTCCGTCCTCGTTGGTCACCTCGGTGGTCAGGGTCGAGGTCGAGGTGGACTCGCTGCTGAACGAGCAGCCGCACGCGCCGATCACGAGAGCGCAGGCAAGCCCCGCAGCCACAACGGTGTTGAGTTTGGAAGTACGCAGGGTCAATCCTTTCTGCTTGCCCCGGAACCCCGTGGTGACTCGTCTGCTTGTACCCCTTTATGTCCCATGGCAGCTCACGCATAGCCTCTTCACATTCTGGCACGCCCGGATGCCAAGGCCACCTCATAACCTTTAAAGGGAGCTGATACCCTGCTTATCGGGCATCTCTTTGGGTATAAAAGAGAGGTAGCCACCTACAGGGAGCTCCCATGGCACACCATAGAGACGGAAATCGAGGACCAGACCTTCCGCAGGGCCCCATCGTGGCGCTTGTGGAGGTCACGCTCGTCGCGCTCGCCCTGGGCGTGGCGGTGGGTTCTCATGCCCCGCTTCTGTCCATCGTGCTTGCGGGCGCCCTCACAGGCACGCTCGTGTCGTGCGCGCTCTTCCTGACAAGGAAGGAAGGGGCTTCCGGGCAGCCATCCGAGAGCGAACGCGCTCTGCAGGCTGAGCCCGCGCTTGAGGTCCAGGCGGCACAGGTCGTCGCGCCGCAGCACAACGGCCCCAAAGCCGATGCCGAGGTAGACATCACGCCGAGCGTGACGAGCCTTGACGAATGGGACCTCGGGGAGAATCCCCCCAGCACGCTCGACCTTGCCTCCCTCTCCGACCGCATCGTCGGCGCCTCGGACCCCATCGCGGAACTCAAGCTCTTCGTGGGCATCACCCGCACGCGGGAGGCCGAGGGCGGCGAAGACGCGCCCTCACCCTTCGAGCGCTTTGCGGCACGCATGCTCGTAGAGGCCGGACTGCTCAAGAACGACGTGAAGCTGCCGCGCATGCGCATCGTGCGCCCACCCGCCTCAGGCATGTTCTACCTGCGCATTATCGACCAGCAGCTACCTTACCTCGCCAAGGTTCGCGTGCTTGCCCTCGAAGCGGCCCTGAACGCCCTGCGCTTCTCAGACACCTACTTTGACGACCCCGACGCGCATGAGGTCGAGGAGCACTTCCAGCTGCTCCAGAAGCTCACGCATTCCATTGCCGCACAGGCACCGAGCCTCTCTGACCACGTCCCCATCACGGACGACGAGTCGCCCGATACGGAGTGGGCGGTCCGCATGGCGATCTCGACCGCCATCGAGAGCTTCCAGCTCCCCCACCGCCTGAGCGTCTCGTGGCGCGTCAACGTTGCCGACGGCAACGTCGCGTTCGAGATAGAGCTCCCTCCCGAGGCTACCTTCCCGGCAACACGCTATGTCGAGGACCTCGGCCTCGTCGCGACCAGCCGCGAGATGCGCCGCAAGGCGGCCTCCGACTACGGGCTGCGCCTCGCGCTCCTTGTCGCCAACGCCGCGTTCAGGTGCTCGGAGCTCATCAAGCACGTGTGGGTGGCAGGCACGGTGCAGACCGCGACAAGGACCGCATGCTACCTCTCCGTCGACTTCGACCGCTGGCGCTTTGAGCGCCTCGACCTCTCTGACTTGGACGACCTTGCCGCGGTCTACCATTCCTTTGCGCCTGCCATGCGCTATGAGGACGGCATCCTCCGCCCGGTGGAGCAGACCTTCAGCCTCGATGAGCGCAGGTTCTGCCCGCCTCGCCGATACGAGCCGATCTCGCTCTCCACGCGCAGGATCGCGCAGCCCTGGGCGGAGTCGCTGGGGACGGAACGCGTCTTTGGCCTTGCCATCGATGAGGGAAGCAGCCGCGAGGTCATGGCGGCGGACATCATGGCAAAGCTGGGCGAGTCGACCGAGCAGAACGTCCACCTCATCATGGAGCTGGCGGGAGATGCCCCCGACCCCACGGTGCGCAGCGCCGCCGAGCGAACCGTGAGCAAGCTCATCGCGGGGGACATCGATGACGACGCCCAGTCCATCGGCAGGGAGTTCCTCATAGGCGACCCGCTCTCAAGTGCCGTGAGGCATGCAGGGAAGCTCCTCTCGCAGAGCGCGCCACAGGAAGCCCAGCGAATCCTCGAGGAGGCGCTCACGCCTCTTGACGAGGCGGGACTCTATGCCGACACGCCGCACACCGAATATCGGTTCTTCCCCTCGTATGTCGAGCGCGCGCTCTATAACCGCCTCTTTGCCTACGAGGGCAGGCTCCCCTCGCTCGTCCCCCAGGCCTACTTCCAGGCGCATTTCCTGCTGTCCGTCTCGTACCTCATGCAGGGAAGCTTCGAGCGCGCCGTGTCGCATGCACGACGTCTGGTGGAGCTCGCTCCCCTTGACGCGCGCAGCCATGCGCACCTCACGCGCTGCCTCGAGCTCATGGGCCGGGACGACGAGGCCGTTGACGTCCTCACCCACCTGCTCACCATCGCGCACGATCCCGAGGGCCTCGCGCTCGCCTACTACCGCATGGCGTTCTTCCAGTGGAAGCAGGGCCACACCCTTGCCGCCCAGGCGTGCTATGCGACCTCACTGCGCTTTGCCCCCGCCTTTACGCCCCTCGTCACCATGGAGATGGCGACGCTAGCGTACCAGAATCCCGGGTCGTTCAGGGAAGAGCTCAGCGAGCAGGAGATAGAGCAGCTCCTCGACGACCAGGGAATTCCCATTGCCCCGACCGAGGAGATGTCGGAGGCGTTCCTCGACTGCGCGCGCGCCTCGCTTGACGCCGAAATCTTTCCCGTCGCACGCAACTTTGCCTGGATCCTGGGCGCGTTTTCGGGCGACGACATCATTGCGGGCGTCATACGCTCCATCGAGGACGCGCCAAGCGAGCGTGACCACTAGGCGCCACGCTGCCTGCACCCTTCTCTGGTAGACTCAACCAGTCACATCATCATCGCAAGGGAGTCCACATGCCCCCCATCCCCTCCTGGCCACCTCAGTTTGACGCGGCCATCTTTGACTTTGACGGAACCATCGCCAACACCGGCTGGATCTGGGAAGAGGTCGACAGGACCTTCCTGGGTGCGCGCAACATCCCCTACACCACGGAATACGCGCGCATACTCACCGTCTTGGGCTTCTCCTCCGGGGCGCAGTACACCATCGAGACCTACCATCTGGACGAAGACCCCGACGACATCTGCGATGAGTGGAAGCGGCTGAGCTCCGCCCTGTACAGGACCAAGGTGGTGCTCAGGCCAGGAGCCGAGGAATACATCAGGGCGCTTCGCTCGCGGGGCATAAAGACCGCGCTGGCGACTTCCAACGAACCAGAGCTCATCGCGTCAATGGAGCACGTGGACGTAGAGGCCCTCTTTGACGCCCGTGTGCACGCACGTGACGTCGGCACCACGAAGGACGAGCCAGACATCTACCTCGAGGCGGCACGACGCCTAGGGGTGGCCCCCGCACGATGCATGGTCTTTGAGGACATCGAGCCTGGCCTGCGCGCCGCACGCGAGGCGGGCTTCATCACGTGCTCCGTCAAGTCAGACGAGACGGCCCAGCTCCTCGAGGCCGTGCGGGATGTCGCCGAATACCACCTCGAGGACTGGACCGTCCTGGTTCCAGAGGATTAGAGGGAAGCTTTGCCCAAGCTCCCAAGCCCTAAGCCAAGTCGAGCTGCATGAGCCGGGCAATGGACACGATGTAGATCTTGAGCGCAGTCTTGAGGCACTCCTCGCTCACGCCCTCGTCAGGACCGTGCTCGATGCCTACCCACTCCGGGTCCTTGATGCGCGGGTCATGGGGCCCAAAGGCGCAGGCACGCGGGAAGTGGCGCGCGTAGGTGCCTCCACCGATCACGAAGGGCTCCGCATCCGGGTCGACGTACTCACGGTAGGTATCCAGAAGGGCCTGGATGGCGGGAAGCGACGGGTCCATGTAGAAGGGGTCGTTCGCCATGCCCGCCTCAAAGACGCAGCCGTGTTCCGCAGCGGCGCGCTCAAAGGCAGCGATGACCTCGGCGGACGTGATGGAGCGCGGGTAGCGCACATCCACCGTGATGGTCGTGCGGCCATCATCCAGCGTGCGGGCCACGCCCGCGTTGAGCGTGAGCGCCCCGAACACCTCGTCTTGCGCGTCGATGCCCAGCGCGCTCCCGTCGCTCGTGCGGGTGAGCAGCTCGACCAGCCGCAGGAACTGGGCAGTCTGGGCCCCAAAGGCCTGGTCGGGGTCCCTTTCGAGCATGAGGCGCACGAGCTTGCCAAGGGCGTTGTCGGTTCCCTCGGGGAAGGCGGCGTGCCCGCCGATGCCATGGCTCGTGATGTGCACCATGTCGCCGTCAAATGCCTCGGACTCGATGTCATGCGTGCAGCGCGAGAGCAGGAAGTCTGATGCCTCGCGCTTCACCTGGGCGGACGCAAGGCCGGGGATGGCGTTGGCCACCGTGCCGGCATCAAGCTCGACGAGCGCATGTCCGCTCCCCGCGACGGGCTCCTTCGTGGTAAAGAGACCATGGAAGATGCCCTTCTCGCCGCAGATGAGGGGGAAGTCGGCGTCAGGCGTAAAGAGGAACGCGGGGACCTCGTGATGCTCGAGGTACCACTCGACGTCGCTCATCGAGGTCTCCTCGTTGCATCCGACGATGCAGCGAAGCGTGTAAGGAAGCTGCTCGCCCGTTTCCCTCACCTGGTCCACAAAGAACTTCGCCGCATAGAGCGAAAGCACGAAGGGCCCCTTGTCGTCAAGGACGCCACGTCCCAGCAGATAGCCATCCCTTCTGGTCACGTCGAGGGGCGGCACGGTCCAACCGGTACCGATGGGCACGATGTCGGTATGGGCGATGGTCGCAACCTGGGCCTGAGACGAGCCAGGCAGGTCGGCATAGCCGATATAGCCATCGCAGTCGTGGGACTCCAGCCCAAGGCGCGCGGCAATCTCAAGCCCTCGCGCCATCGCCTGGCAGGGACCTTCTCCCCATGGCTGACCAGGGCCCGCCGTCGTGGGGTCTTCGACCGAGTCGATCCTTACCAGCGAGCGAATGTCTGCGATGACATCCTCCCACACCTCGTCGACAAATGACTGTGCCTTGGCCTTGAGCTCCTCGTCCGTCATGGATGCCCGCCTCCTTGCGTGAATGCTTGCATAATCGTTGATAGGCTTGTCAATGGTACCCCTTGGAGCCAAAAAGGTGCGCGGGGTCAGCGCCATGGTGCCTGACGGCATACGTGACCTACAAAAAGAGGGTCACCCTGAGGTGACCCTCCCCTTTGTCTGGTCAATCGTGTGACGCGACTAGATCTTGCGGACTGCGGAAGCCTGGAGCTTGCCATTCTGGCCGGTCGTAATCTCGAACTCGACTGCCTGGCCCTCGTCCAGGGTCTTGAAGCCGTCCATCTGGATCTCGGAGTAGTGAACGAACAGGTCGTCGCCGTCCTCGCGAGAGATGAAGCCGTAGCCCTTGTCGGGGTTGAACCACTTAACAGTACCCTGTGCCATGACGTGCCTTTCTTTCTTTGCCTCGCCCTTACGAGACATAAACGCTGCGCTTTCGCGCGATACTATGCGACGGCTGTCGCAAGCGATATATTACCCCAACCCTCGGATCTTATTCACCACAAATCTCTCGGGAGCCTAAATAGACGTATGAGGACAACTTATTACCGCTCACCGCTCCCAGGCGTACTCGATCGAGAGCAGTCGCTCTTGCGCAAGCGGCGTCTTGCGGACCTCGAGGAGCTCCGTTGCCTCGGGCGCGGTGGTCACCTTGTATGACAGCACGATGGACTCCCCCACGTCGGCGTGCATGACGCCCGTCAGCGAGCTGCAGCCATAGAGCGTGTAGTCTTTGAGCCAGCCGGCGCCCTCGGTCTGGACGTCAGACAGATACCCGCCCGCTGGCGCCATGATGAGCGGGAACAAGATCATGTCGGTGTCGGTGCGCTTGTCATCCCAGTTGTAGCCCCACACATAGCGCGGCGAATACTCCAGCTCGTCTGACCACGCAGAGTTGGTGATGGTCGTGACGACCTCATAGGTCTTTGAGCCGTCCTCGTTCTCCGTTGGTTCGGACACCTGGGTGTCAAGCTTTGTGTACCAGCCGATCTTTGCCCACGTGTTGTCGTTGAGGTAGATGCCGAGCACGGGCTTGGTGGGGTCGTCGGGGACCTTTCCCGATAGTCCGAGGTCCTCGATGATCTGCTGGACTTCCTCGTTCTCCATCCAGACCTGGAAGCGATGGTCGGCCGCAGAGTCCGAGATCAGGGTGAAGAGGTTGGTCAGCCCCACCTTGCCAAGGTTGTGCGTGAGCATGTTGAAGGACAGGCTCGCGACCTCGGCAAAGAACTGGTCCTGCTTTGAACCCTCGTTGCCAAAGCGCCAATAGGCATTGCTCATGAGCTCCCAGGCGGCGTTCGTGCCGTCGACCAACGTGCCATCGGACGCGGTGACGCCACCGGTCAAGGCGAGGACGCGCTGCAGGAACACGGGGTCGATGGCTATGACGCCGTCGATGTGGGTGTTGCGATGGTGCTCATAGCCCTCGGCCATGAGCGCGCCGACGCGCGTGAAGTCGGGAAGGAACGGAATCGAGCCCATATTGCCCGTCACGCCGGGGAAGGCCGTCTTCTCGTCATCTTGGAACTGCAGGAAGTCGTCGGCCTTTTGCTGGAGCGTGACCGTCTTGCCCATGGCGATCTTGCCGTTCTCCACGGTCACGAGCGTCCAGGAACCGGGGAAGCCACCCGCCGAGCGCAGCTCCGCGTTGGTGAACGCGACCACGAGGTAGTTGCGCTTTGCCCCGCCAGAACCGAGCAGGTAAGAGAGGTGCGGAAGGAAGGACTGCGCCGTGTCGACGGCCTCCCCCGCCGAAGTGATGGCACCCTGCACCTTTGGGAGCACATCCGCCAGCTTTGCGACATGCGCCTCGGGAAGGTCCGCCACCTGCGTCGAGCACCGGCTGAGCACGGGCTGCACGTCCTCGAGCGCCGTCGCGAGGCTCTCGAGCGCGGCAACGTCAATGGTGCCGTCGTTGAAGATGTCCTTATAGTGAAGGACGGCGGGATTTGAGGCAATGGGGGCAAGCGCGTTGTCGGCAAGGTCGACAAAGACGTCCGAAAGGATCTGGACGCTATGGACGTCTTGGCCTATGCCGGGGACGAACGACGCGATGAACCACGCCGGCGAATGGACGTCGCCACGAATCTTGCGGGCGGAATCTGAGATTTCGCCAGAAAGCTCCTGGAGACGCTCAAAGTCGCCCTCTTTTGCCGTGTCCTTCATCTCGTCGAGCGTGTCCATGACGCCCTGTGCCTCGTCCATGATCGCGTTAGAGGTGCTCAGGAGGTCAAAGGCGCAAAACATGACGAAGGCGGTCAGGATCAAGAAGATGAGGATGGCGAGCCTCGGACCCGTCATCGCAAAGGGGCCCCTCTCGTCGACATCATCGACATAGTCCATCTCGGGACTCATGTGAGAGGCTGAGACATTGCTATGACGAGCCATGACACTCCCTTGGATCGTTCCCGTTCGACCGTCTGTGGGCCGCATAACCTATCAAATAGTGCCACAACAGAGGACTGGCTGCGGTGGAGAGCCCTCAAATAAGCCGTCATTGGCTCCATAAAATCAGGCAAACTCCTCGGGAACCACCTCGAAGTCGCAGCCAAAGGAGTCTGCGACGGCGTGGGCCTGCTCGCGCCGCAAGGCCGCGAGGTCGTGCTTGCCCATGCCGTCATAGGCATCTGCCAGCTCGCGCATGGCATAGGTGACGTAGTCCGCAAGGGAGTCTCCGACGCCCGACAGCAGAAGCATCGTGACGAGGGAGTCGGGAGTGAGCTGCAAGGCGACCTCCTGGTCCAAGTCGAGCAAACCCGCGACGGCAGCCTCGACCTCCTTGGCCGCTTCGGGGTCAGCCTTAACCTTGGCGAGCTCCAAAGCCCGCATGACCGTCTCAACGAACTGCGAGATCACTTCGAGGAGGTAATCCCTATGAAGCATGGGTGCATCCTTTCGAGGTCATTTATCTTTCGGCGGGCGGCACGACGCCCAGGTGCTCGAAGGCGGCCGGCATGGCCTGCCTTCCCTGCGGCGTGCGCGTGATGAGCCCCCTTTGCAGAAGGTACGGCTCGTAGACGTCCTCGAGCGTCGAGGGGTCCTCGCCCACGGCAGAGGCGACCGTCGTAAGCCCAACCGGGCGCCCGCGGAACGTCTGCGTGAGGACCGAGAGGATCTTGATGTCCATCCAGTCGAGTCCCAGCTCGTCAATCTCAAAGAACGAGAGCGCCTCTGCCGCGATGTCCCACGTTATGGCACCGGTAGACTTGACCTGCGCATAGTCACGCACGCGCTTGAGCAGTCGATTAGCCAGGCGCGGCGTCCCGCGCGAGCGCGAGGCGATCTCCATCGCGGCCTGCTCGTCGATCTCAACGCCCATGATCGTTGCCGAGCGCATGACGATCCTTGCCAGCTCGGCATCGGTGTAGTAGTCAAGCCGATACGAGATGCCAAAGCGGTCGCGAAGTGGGCCTGTGAGGAGTCCCGTTCGCGTCGTGGCGCCCACGAGCGTGAAGTGAGGCACGTCCAGCCTGATCGAGCGGGCAGCCGGCCCCTTGCCAATGACGATGTCGAGGAAGAAGTCCTCCATGGCGGGATAGAGCACCTCCTCGACCTGATGGTTCAGGCGGTGGATCTCGTCCACAAAGAGGACGTCGCCCTCCTCGAGGTTGGTGAGGATGGCCGCAAGGTCTCCCGTGCGCTCGATGGCAGGACCAGAGGTGGTGTGCAGCTTGGCGCCCATCTCGTTTGCGACGATGCCTGCCAGCGTGGTCTTTCCCAGTCCCGGAGGGCCCGAGAAGATGACGTGGTCGAGTGCCTCGCCTCGGTCACGCGCCGCCTGGATGAGCACGCGGAGGTTCTCGCGTACGCGCTCCTGGCCGCAGTAGTCGTCGAGCGTCTTTGGCCTCAGCGAGCGCTCGACGTCAAGGTCGTCCGAGGTCAGCTCTCCGGTGACGCTGCGGGGCGCATGGGTCCTGGTGGTAGCGGGCGCCTCAAACAGGTCTTCCTTATCCGCCTCCCACATCAGCGACCACCTCCCAGACGCTTGAGCGCGAAGGCGAGGGCCTTCTCGATGGTGGTGGCGCCTGCCTCCTCATGCCCCTCGAGCGCGAGTTCGGCCTCTTGCGGGGTAAAGCCCATGGAAAGCAGGGCGTCGGTTGCCTCGGACGCAATGGAGGCCTGCGGGGCAGGCGCGGGCCCGTCGAGCAGCGAGGGAGTGGACAGGCCCACGAGCGAGCGCAGCTCGGCGTCCTTCTGGAAGACGCCATCGAGGTCGACGAGGAGCCGCTGGGCCTTGCGCTTCCCGACCCCAGGGACCTGTGCCATGCGCGTCGCGTCCTGCGTCGCCACGACCGTCGCAAGCGCCGCGGGCTTGAACGTAGAAAGCACCGAGAGCGCGAGCTTGGGGCCCACGCCCGAGATGGCCACGAGCCGGTCGAAGAGCGTGCGCTCCTCCCTGCTGGAAAAGCCGTAGAGCTCCATGGCGTCCTCGCGCACGACCATGCGGGTGAGCACCGTCACGCCGGGCGTTCCCACGGGCGGAAGCTCGGCCGCGGTGTTATAGGAAATGCCCACCTCATAGCCGACACCCTGCACGTCGAGCACTGCATGGGTCGGCAGCGCCTCCACGAGCGTTCCTGTGAGCTGGACGATCATGCGCCCCTCCTCTCGGCCCGTTGCCTCTGGCGAGAGAGGCGCGCCTTTGTTGCGGCGGCCGTCACCTCGCGTGACTCCAGGCGGTCATATTCCATCTGCGCAAGCTCCGCCTCACGAACCTGCTCGGCCGCAACGGTGCGTGCGATGTCCTTCGTGCGGTTGAGGTTTGCGTGGCAGATCGCGGCTGCCAACGCATCGGCCGCATGGTCTGGGTGCGGGTCGTGGTCAAGGTCAAGCACATGCCTGACCATGTAGATGACCTGGTACTTGTCTGCCGCCCCCGTTCCCACCACGGCCTGCTTGATCTGCATGGGGGTGTACTCCCCCACCTCGAGGCCCGCGTTTGCGCAGGCGACGATGGCGACCCCACGCGCCTGCGCCGTGGCGATGGCGGAGCGCACGTTCTCTCCAAAGAAGATCTTCTCTATGGCGAGATGGGTCGGATGGTACGTCTCGATGACACGGGCGATCTCGTCGTAGATCATGCCGAGGCGCTGGTCTATCGACTGCGACGAGCGCGTGGTGACGCATCCATAGGCGCGGGCACGACAGATGGGACCCCGCGTCTCGACGACGCCCCATCCGGTATGCGCAAGACCAGGGTCTATGCCTAGGATGATCACGTGCCCTCCTCGTAACGGTTACGAACGTTCGTTCTAGCTTAGCACCGCTTGAGGAGATTGTCACGCACAAAGCGCAAACTCCATGGGACAACTGAGCGGGCGCACCAATTCCGTCACATGCCAACGGATCTACGTGACCTCGATCAGTTCTCGGAAAACAGCCCAAGCCGCCCGGGCGCCGAGCCCATCGAGAGGTCTTGGAGAAGCTCAAGCGCCTCGCGGATGGCGCCCTCGTACGACTCCTGCCGCCCGTCCTGCCCTTCGCGCGCAGAGCTTCTGGAGGACGTCACGCCCCCCTGCTCCCCAAGCGCCTGCCTGAGCACTCCCTCAAGGGAGGCCAGACTCTCCTCGACGGTAGAGGTCAGCCTTGTGTCGTGCCAGGCAAACCCAAGGGGCATGCGGGCATCGGAAAGCGTTCTGGTGGTCATGATGAGGCAGGGCGGGCGCGAGACGCGCTGCTCCTCCCCGCGGTGCATGCGGGAGAGGACCGCCCCGACGAGCTCCTCGTCGCCAACCGAGGCGACGGTCTCCGCAAGGGTCCGCTCGCCCTCGACATGAGCCGCCAGCGTTGCGTCGATGCGCTCCAAGGACGGCTCCAGATACCATTCGAGCGAAGAAAGGCCCACATCGGGCAGGTCCTGAGGCACCAACCGCAGATTGGGTATGACTGACGAGACGGTGTTTCTCAGACGAGCGACATCGAGCACGTCGATGCGCCAGACGTCGCCCAAGGGGGCGAGCGACCCGCACGAGGGGCACCACGTGTCCGGTTCGAGCGCAAGCCCGGTCTTGTCGGCAGCGGAAAGCACCACGGCGTCGGATTCTCGGGCAATCACGCGAAGATGGGCGGGCGCAAGGTCTCGCAGGGTAAGCCCGCCAGACGGGTCACTAAGCCAGGGAATGCGCACATCGACCCTGAGCGCACGGGACAGGCGCGGCACATCGGCCAGGCGCGGTGAGTCATCCTCCATACACAGCAGCACGTGGACGTGCGTCGGGCCAAGGGCGTCGGTCGCAAGCACCGAAAGGAGCATCGACGAAAGGGAGCCGTCAAGGGCAAGCACCACGTCCTCACGGCCCAGCTTGTGCACGTAGTCACGAATGCCCAGCACGAGCGACTGCCAGAGGTGGTAGCGCTCGTCAAAGACCTCTTGCGTCAGCTCGAAGCCTTCCTCGAGCCGAGCGTCCTTCCCCACCTCCGCAACAAGAAGGTCCTCTTCGAACGCGGGGCTTGCGCCCGCAAGCCGCCCGTCTGGGGAGAGGACGAAGCTCGACCCGCAGAAGACCTGCGTGCCGTAGCCGCCCAACGACCCCACGCCCACGATCCAGGCGCCGGACTCCGCCGCGTCGTCTATGAACCGCCCCTCGGAAAGAGCCGCGCCGAGCGCCGAGGAGGGGTCATCGACCGCAAATCCGTAGCTCGAGAGATAGCAGAGCACGTCGATGCCCTTGGCGTCTTCGCACCAGTCATCCATGTCCTCGTACGAGAAGGCGAGCCCCACGCGGGAACCGGCCGCCTCGAGTGTCGCGAACTCGCCGTGGGGCACAGAGCCGGGCCCTTGGCCTGCAGGCGAGCCAGCCTTGACCCAGCTGCCAAAACGCAGCGGCGTGGCCACCCCATCGCGCAGCAGCACCGCCTCGATGACGGGAACGTCAGAGAGGGGAACCACCACGGGGACAAGGCAATCGCACGACACCCTCGTGGCAAGGTCAGAGAGGACGTCGACCAGGTCGAGCAGGAAGGCGTCCTGTGCGCTGTAGTCCACCACGACTGGGCCCGTGAGCGCAGCCACGGGAAAGACGAGCAGGTCGACCCCGCGCCCGGCGGCCACCTGGCTGATGGAAGCCATGCGGTCTGCCGTCGACGCGAGGTCGCCCGCCTTCGTGTTTATCTGGGAGACGCCGATGATCAAGGACGCCTCTAGATCTCGGCCTTCCAGAGGCCGTGGAGGTTGCAGTACTCGTAGATGGTGACGTCCTCGGCACCGCCGCACTCAAACGTGGTCTCGGGGGCCTCGCCAGGCTTGAGCTTGTGGATCTCCAGGCGATCTTCCGTCGCGAGGGCAATCCACTGGATGTAGTGGGCGTCGAGCATCGGATGCGCGACCTCGCCGACCTTGGCGACGATCTTGCCGCCCTCGCGGGTTACGGCCGGGACATGCTTCTCGGTCGCGGCGTCGGTAGAGCCAGCGACGAGCTCTTCGCACGGCTCACCGCAGCACACGGGGGTGCAGGGACCCTCCTGGACCTTCACGAACAGGTTTGCGCACTTCGTGCACTTGTAGAACTTTGCCTCAGCCATTGCGGGCTCCTCTCCTTGTGGCAAAACGACGCCTCCATGTTATCACGCCCCTGCGGGCTTACACGAACTGGATGTGGCCCTCCTCGCCGACGAGGTCACGCACCTCGGCGGCGAGCACCATGTTGTGCCCGTCCACGCGCGTGGGCAGCTCCATGCGCATGGTCTCGCCGTTGGCGTTGGAGACCATCAGCTCCACGTGGTCGAGGCCCGCATAGCGCTTGAGGATGCCATTCAGCTGCTCCATGCGGTCGTAGGAGAGCATGCGCGGCGTCATGAACACCTCCATGACGCGGGGGCGATTGGTCTTCTCGCTGAGCTCCATGGAGTTCACCGACGAGCAGATGAGCTGGTTGCCCCGGTCGCCACGCTCGAGCTTGCCCACGACGCGCACGAAGATGTCACCCGACGACTCCCCCGTATCCGGGTCAACCTCCCCCGCCAGCGCCGCGGCGCACTCCTTGTACGTCTTGGGGAAGATCACGAGCGAGATCTCGCCCTCCATATCCTCGAGCGTCACGACGGCCATGGAGTCGCCGTTCTTGGTGGTCTTCTTGTTGACGCTGGTGACCATGCCCGCAAGGCGTATGGGCTTGTCCTCGGGAACGCGATAGCGCGTGGTCATGGTTCCCGTTGCGGGGTTCACGATCTCCTCGGACTCCTCGATCTGCGCGATGGTGAAGTCACGCTCCTTTGAGAGGGCGTACTCGTAGGGGCGCAGGGGATGGTCGGAGACGTAGATGCCCAGGACCTCGTGCTCCTGCGCAAGCTTGGTCGAGCGGTCCCACTCGATGCCGTCCGGCTCGGGGATGTCGTCCTCAAAGCCCGACCCCTCGACCTCGGCAAACATGTCAAAGAGCGAGAACTGTCCCGCCGCACGGTCCTTCTGCCTCTTGGCATAGGCGTCGATGATGTTCTCGGGGTTGCCCTTGTCCACGAACGAGAGCAGCTGGCGGCGCGGATAGCCCGTTGAGTCAAAGGCACCGCTCTTGATGAGGGCCTCGACCACGCGACGGTTGGCCGAGTTGGTGTCCACGCGCTCGACGAAGTCGTGCAGGCTCTTGAAGGGTCCGCCGCTCTCGCGCTCCGCCATGATGGCTTCGCCCACGCCCTCGCCCACGCCGCGAATGCCGGCGAAGCCAAAGCGGATGCCTTCGGCCGTGGCCGTGAAGTCCTTACCCGACTCGTTGATGTCAGGCGGCAGGATCTTGATGCCCTCGTGCCGGCAGGCCGTCACGTAGTGGACGATCTTGTCGGTCTTGCCCATGTAGGACGTGAGCACCGACGCCATGTACTCGCGGGGGAAGTAGGCCTTCAGCCAGGCGGTCTGCATGACCAGGATGGCGTATCCCGCCGAGTGGCTCTTGTTGAACGCGTAGGAGGCGAACTCCAGCACGTCGTCCCAGATCTTCTGTGCCGTCTCTCGGCTGTACTGGTTTTCCTCGGCACCGTTCATCCAGTGGTCGTAGATGGTCTCATCCTTGCCGTCCTCCCAGTGGAAGACCTCGTCGGTGAGCATCTTGATCTTCTTCTTGGCCACCGGCTTGCGGATGCGCGAGTCGGACTCGCCTGCGGAGAAGCCGCACATCTTCATGGAGATCTGCATGACCTGCTCCTGGTAGACCATGGTGCCGTAGGTCTCTTCCAGGATGTCCGACAGGCGGTCGTCGTAGAAGGCGACCTGCTTGCGGCCATTCATGCGGTCGATGTAGTCGCTGACCATGCCCGCCCCCAGAGGGCCCGGGCGATACAGGGCGATGAGGGCCACCACCTGCTTGTACTGCTTGGGCTGCATGCCCTTGATCGTGGCCGTCATGCCCGCGGACTCGATCTGGAACACGCCCGCCGTGTGGCCGCGGCCCATGAGGGCAAAAATCTGGGGGTCGTCGAAGGGAATCTTGTCGACGTCGATGTCCACACACGTGGCCCCCGGCTTGATGGTGGCGCGCACGGCGTCGGGCATCCTTTCGATGTCGGCGACCGTCGGGTAGTTCTCGCGGATGTTGCGCAGCGCCTTGGAGATGACGGTCAGGGTGCGCAGGCCCAAGAAGTCCATCTTGAGCAGGCCCATGTCCGCGACGGAGTGGCCCTCGAACTGGGTGATCTCGACCCCGCCCTTGGTGTCGAGCTTGGTGGGCACGTGGTCGTTCACGGGAGTCGGCGTGATGAGCACCGCACAGGCATGCACGCCCTCGCCGCGCGTCAGTCCCTCGATGGCGAGCGCCGAGTCGATGATGCGGTGGGCGTCGGCGTCCTTCTCGTACGCCTCGGCAAAGTCGGGGCTGTACTGGTCCTCCTTGCCCGGAGTCTTCTCGAGCACGAACTTGAGCTTTGCCTTGGGGTCGTTGGAGACCATCTTGGAGAGCCGCTGGCCCACGTAGACAGGAAAGCCGAGCACGCGGGTCGCGTCGTTGATGGCCTGCTTTGCCTTGATGGTCGAGTAGGTGATGACGTGGCTGACGCGCTCGGGACCGTAGAGCTCGCGGACGTGCTGCACGACCTCGAGGCGACGCTCGTCGTCGAAGTCCATATCGATATCCGGCATCTCCGAACGCTCAACCGAGAGGAAGCGTTCGAACATCAGGCCGTTCTCGAGCGGGTCGAAGGTGGTGATGTCCATGGCGTAGGCGACGATGGCCCCCGCGGCGCTGCCGCGGCCCGGTCCCACGCCGATGCCGTTCTCCTTGGCCCAGCGCACGTACTCCTGCACGATGAGGAAGTAGTCGGCAAAGCCCTTGGTGCAGATGACGTCATACTCGTATTCAAAGCGCTCTCGCACGTTGACGCCGTTGACCTCGAGGGTGCGCCAGTCGGGGCCATACCTGCGCTCGAGTCCCTGCTCGCACTCCTTGCGGAAGCGCTCCTCGGAGGTCTCCCCCTCCTCGAGGCCAGGGAACTTGGGCAGGTACATGTGCGTCCAGTCGAGCTCGTAGTTGCACTTTGCGGCAATCTCGAGCGTCGTCTCGCATGCCTCGGGACACCATGAGAAGAGCTCGCGCATCTCGGACTCGCTCTTGAGGTAGAACTCGTCCCCCTCCATGTGCTTGCGGTTGGCGTCGTCGAGATGGCTCGCCGTGCCGATGCAGCTCACGATGTCTTGGATCGGCGCATCTTCGCGGTTGAGGTAGTGCATGTCGTTCGTGGCGACGACCTTGATGCCCAACTTGTGCGCCAGCTTGACGAGCTGCTCGTCGAGCGTCCGGTCGGTGAACCCACCCCTGAACTCGAGGCCGTGGTCCTGGATCTCGATGTAGAAGTCTTCGCCAAAGATGTCCTGGAAGGTGCGCGCCCACCTCTCTGCCTCGTCAAAGTTGCCGTCGAGGATGTTCTGGGGGATGATCCCCTGCACGCAGGCGGACTGGCAGATGATGCCCTCGTGGTACTCGCGCAGCATGTCGAGCGTGGTGCGCGGACGGTAGTAGAACATCTCGTTGGCCGCCTTGGACATCATCTTCATGAGGTTGACGAAGCCCGTGTGGTTCTTGGCCAGGAGGATGAGGTGATAGCGCCGCTGGCGCGTACCCTTCTCGATCGTATCGTCGGTGATGAAGTATGCCTCGCAGCCAAAGATCGGCTTGATGAGGGGCGCCGGCTTGCACGCGTCTACGGCGGCAAGGCCTGCCTCCCTGTTGGAGGCGCCCCCCGCAGCCTCCCATGCCGCCACGTCGCGCGCCCACTGGGCATGGATCAGGTCGTGAGGGCCGGCGTCATCCGCATCGAGGTCGGGCTCCTCGAGCTCCCACCCCTTGGCGAAGCACTCGCGATCATGTGACCACTGCCTGAAGTCCTTCTGCTGCGTGTTGTACGAGCGGCATTCGAGGTCGAAGTCGGGAATGCCAAACATATAGCCATGGTCCGTGAGGGCGATGGCGGGCATCTCGAACTCGACGGCGCGCTTGACCATGTCGGAGATGCGCGTGGCGGCGTCGAGGATCGAGAAGGTCGAGTGGTTATGCAGGTGCACGAACGCCATGGTATGTGCCTTTCGTCTTGTGATCGACCTTCCATTCTAGCGGAGAGGGGCGACGAAAAGCCGAACCCCTTGACGCGCCGGCAGGGAACGCCACGCGCCAGCCGTCAGATCCTCGGAGGATTTGCCTCGTCAAACGCGTATCTGACCACCACGGGCTGCCCGTCCCCCCGGTCGCACTCGACGCAGACAAAGGCGCACTCAACCGCCTCGCTCCCCTGCGCCATCATCACGTGCGCATAGAAGTTTGCCTGCATCTCGTGACGCGCCGCGATCTCGTCGAGCGTAAGGCCCACGTCGCCCGTCTTGTAGTCGACGACCAGCACCTCCTTGGTGCTCCTGTTTCGGCAGAGCAGGTCGATCGCCCCCTCGACATAGGACCCGTAGCGGGAGTCGACCTTGATGAAGAAGGGCACCTCGGGCTGGACCAGCTCGTACGAGAGCGCCTCGCGCCTGAGGTCCGATCGCTCCCACCTACAGATCGCCTCTTCAAGCCGCCTGCGCTGACGGTCGGAGAGGTGCCAATGGCGTGCGAGCGCTTCCAGACGCGCCTCGTCATGGTCCCCGCCCGCCTCCACCATGGTCTGTGCGAGCTCATGGAAGGCGGAACCGAGGCTGGTCGCCTTGTCGGCGTCGGCTGCATCGTCTGGCGTGTCGATGTCCTCGTCGTCGGAGACGAGCGCGGGCTGGCATGCAGGCTCCCCCTCGGGGCGGCCCTGCGCCGCCGCGTCGCCCGTGGGCCATCCGTCCAGCATCAGGGCATGCGCCGAGGAGTAGCTGAACACGCCCTGACGCGCCTTGGTGGGCGTGGTCGCGGAAAGCGTCGATGCGGCCGTCGCGTCGTGGCGCACCTCGAACACCTGGAAGAAGGCGTCCTCGCCCTGCTCGCCCACCCCCTCAAACAGGGATGAGCACGCTTCGGGCTCGACGGTGACGTCGTCATCTGCCTTGGTGAGCCTCACGTGCCTCACGCGGGCGGGGCTGCTGCCGCCGTAGTCGAGCGTACCTTCTCCCAGCGGGGGAAGCGCACCCGAGAAGAGCGTCCCCAACACGTCGGAGGCAAGGCGGGGAGCCACCTCCCCCTTTGCCTTGACCCGCACCGACAGGCCGAGGATGACGGACTCGCGCGCACGCGTAATCGCCACGTAGAGGAGTCGCGCACGCTCTGCCTGGTCACGCTCCTTTGACGCGTTGACGAGGAAGCGCGCCCAGTCAAGCGAGTCAGAGGAGTCCTTGACCTGCTCCGGGACCTCCGTTAGGAGATCAGCGGCGGTCGTGTTGGGTGGAATCAGGGCAGCGTCCACCCATCCCGCATGGTTTTCGGAGGCAAACCCCACGATGGGACGCGCATTGGAGCTGCCCCAGCACTCGGCGATGGCGACGAGGGGAAACTCGAGGCCCTTGGAGGCATGCACGGTCATGATCTGGACCGCGCCAGCGTCCCCACCGGAGAGCGATGCGGGACCGACCTTGCTGAGGGAAAGCCAGCGGTCAAACTCGACGGCCGCCCGCGCAGGGCCAAGGCCACCCGACTCGACGAGGTCCGACGCGTAGCGCACCGCCGCGAGCGCGTTGGCGAGGCGTGCCTCGCCATCCGGGCCCTCCATCTGGCACCGCGACACCCACCCGCTTTCGAGCAGCACCCCCTGCAGCACGTCAGCCATGCGCCACGTGCCCAGCCGCTCAAGGGCGCGCGTGAGCACGTCATGGGCAAGCGAGAGCCGACGTGAGGCCACGGCACCCCCGGGGAGCTCCATCCCCAGGAGCCCCACCTCGATTCCGCGCTTCGCAAACGCCTCGACGGTCTCCTGCTCCTTTGTCGCAAGGACGCAAAGGTCGTCCGCCTCCAGCGAGAAGAGCTCGCTCACGAGCACCGGGAAGAGGCCGGAGGAGGTGTCCTTTGGATTTGCGAGCACGTGCAGAAGCGCCGCCACCATGGCGACCTCCTGTGCCCGCGAGAAGGTCGAGCCACCGCTGACCACGCAGTCCACGCCGCGCGAACGCAGCGCATCGAGATAGGCATCCAGGTTGCGCATGGCGCCCAGGAGCAGCGCGACGTCCTCGGGCCGCTCACCCGCCTCGATGCGCTCGTGGATGCGGTCGGCGATCATGGCCGCCATCGCAGACGCCCGCGCGGGAGCCGTCGCCCCCTTGGCATACGGGGTGGAGAGCACCTCGATGTCCACGCGGGGCAACGTCCGGGCACGAAGCCCGTCGGGACGCGTCAGGCAGGGGTCGAGCCGCATGAAGTCGGGCAGCGGGGCGCCGGAGAGCGTCCGCTCCACAAACGACAGCACGTCGGCATGGCTCCTGAAGTTCATGGTCAGGCGCACCTGGGAAGATGGGTCGCTCGTCTCCTCGCGGTCCCGGAAGACCTGCACGTCTGCCGCGCGGAAGCGGTAGATCGACTGCTGGGCGTCGCCCACCGTGGTCAGGTGGCACGCATCCTTGCCGCTCAGCAGCTCAATCATCTTGACCTGCTGCGCGTTGGTGTCCTGGAACTCGTCAACCATAACCAGGCGAAACTTCGAGGCGTACTCCGCAGCCATGTCGGGATGGTCGCGGAAGGCGGCAAACGTGCGGGAGAGCAGGTCGTCGTTGTCGAGCGTGCCCAGCTCCCGCTTGAGGGCGACATAGCGCTCGTCAACCATGCGCGCTATCCGCAAGACGTCCTGCGACAGGGGCCCCATCTGCGAGAAGGGCACCACGAGCGTCGCCTCGCCGTAGGCACGCTTCAGGTCCGATCCGACCTCCTTCATGGCCTTCTTGCGGTAGGCGTCTCCCGGCTTGGAGAGACGGGCCATCAGCTCGGACAGTGCGGAGTCCCTTTGGCCGGGCGACAGGCGCAGGAACGCCTCGAGCTCGGCAATGTCGTGGAGGAGGCGCGCCTCCTCGGCAGCGCCCTTCTCGGAGAGGAACGCCCCCTCGGCACGGCCCATCACGAGGGCGCGCTCGGATTCGTCGCGCACGCGCGAGAGCGCCGCGACGCAATCGGGGGCCACGCCCCTGAAGCGAACCGAGGCAAAGCCCTCGAGGGCGCTTCCCGCGGCGTTTCGAACGTCGCGGACCATGCCGAACACCGTCCCTGACGAGTCTTCCCCCTTTGCCGAGCGGAGTGGGAAGACCGAGAAGAGCTCGGGGAAGGAGCCGTCGCGACGAACCTCACGCAGCACCTCGTCCGTCGCCCGCTCCACCAGGACCGAGGCATCCGATTCCTCGAGCACCGTGAAGTTGGGGTCGAGGCCGAGGTCGAAGGCGTGGCGGCGCAGGATGCGCGAGCACATGCCATGAATCGTCGAAATCCAAGCCGCATCCACCGCGAGCGCATGTCCCTCCATGCCGCCCTCGCGCAGCCTCTCGCGGATCTTCTCCTTGATCTCCTCCGCCGCAGCGCGCGTGAACGTGATGACGAGGACCTGGTCAAGGCCCTCGATAAAGGGCTTTCCCTCTGGGGTGGACGAGGGATCGAGCGCCCACGCCACGCGCTCGGCGAGCGTGGAGGACTTGCCCGACCCTGCACCGGCGGCGACAAAGAGCGGCCTGTCCAGGGTCTGGACGATCCTCAGCTGATCATCGGTGAGCCTGCGAGCTGCCATTAGCCCAGCCTCCTCTCACAGTTGGCGACGGGACACCACGCACAGGCATGGTCGTCGACGGGATTGGCCTCGATGTGCCCCTCCACCAGGCGCGCAATGCGCTGCGCCACAAGGCGCTCCGTCTCGTCCAGCAGCTCCTCGAAGCCAATCTTTCCCAGTCCGCCGGCAACCAGGTGCGCCCAGCGCCTGTCAGACAGCCCGGGCCCCATGACCTGGTCGGCGGCGTTCGCGTCGAGGGCACCCGCAATCTCGTGCAGGCGCCGAGGCCCGCCTTGCGTGGAGAGGTACACCGCGCCGACCACCTTGAGCTCGGGAAACAGCCGACGCACGACCTGCGCGTAGATGAGGGACTGGACGCGCCTCGGGAGCTCGAGCGTATCCGTCCCCTCTGGTGACCCATGGGGGAAGACGTCGTACTCCGCTGCAAAGCCCAGCGCGCCCTTGTGCTTGTAGTCGATCACCACCGCACGCCCGTGGGCGTCGACGTCAACACGGTCGATGCTTCCCACAAAGTCGACGCCGGCATAGCGCACGTGATGCGCCTTCGGTCCCTTCCCCCCAAAGCGCAGCTCGAAGTAGCGCGGCTCAAAGCCGACGAGCTTGCCGTTCTCGAACTCGACCGCCGAGACGAGGTCGTCGCGAAGGAGCGACAGGCGGTACTCCTCGGTCGCGGTATGCGGGACAAGCGCCTGGGCGGACTGGGTCGTCGCCCTCTGACGCTGGTGCATGAGGTGGTAATCGAACTCCGTCAGGACCAGCTCGCGCGCAAGGGGAAGCGTCTTGTCGCTAATGGAGGAGCCGGGCACGAAGGTGACTTCTCCCCCCTCGAGGTCGAGCAGCTCCCCCGGCTTGACGATGCCTGCCGCCTCGGCGGCATGCTGCATGAGCCGACGGCGCGACACCTCGAGCACGCGGTGGGCAAACGAGCCCATCTCCATGGCAGAGAAGCCCGCGTCGCAGTTCTCGAGCCCCAGCCTGCGAAGGGTGAACCACTTGTAGGGGCATTCGAGGTATGACTCGATTTGCGATGCGGAAAGGGACGGCACGCCGTCTGGCAGCGCCTTCTCCCCCTCGCGGGGAACCACGACCATGCCCATGGCCGATTCGCTGATGATGCCTGCCGGCATGCACGCAAGGCTCTCTTGGGGCAAGGGCGCCCTGCCGTCGGCAAAGAGCAGCTCGTCGGGCTTCCCCTCGCTCAGCGAGGACAACGCGGGGTCGGGGGCGCCCTCCTCCCTTGCCGAGAGCGCCTCGGTCAGCACGACCGCGGGATACGTAGGCTTTGCGTCCGCGTCATGCAGGGCATGTTCGAGGAGCAGCGCTTTGCGGGCGGCGGCAGACCCTGCGGCAAACTGCCTCCTGGCAAGCGAGAGCGGGGGCTCCACCTCGTAGGCACCGAGGTGCTCCAACAAGGCGACAGCCGCGTCGTCTGTCGGGGCGAGCGGCCATTCGGCAGCCGTCATCGAGCAGCAGACCACCACGTCGCAGCTCCCAGGCTCAAGCCCAAGCGCCTCTTGCCTCGAGCAGATCCTCACGTCACAGGAGGCATCCTCAACCGTGAGCGCGACGTGCGCTCCGATGCTTGACGCGCTCACCACGTCGGACATGAGCGCCACCAATCCCGACAGGGACAGCTCGTGCCGGACGCCCTTGCGTGGCTGCGCGCTCATGCCAAGGGCGCCGACCTCGCGCGCCACGTCCTGCACGAGGCCAAGCGCGAGCATCGCGTCGCGCGGCCCCTCTCCTTCTTGTCCGAGGGACCGTGCCAGCTGCAACGCCGCGGTGCCGACCCGCCCCTTGAGGATCGAGGCGGTCGCCTGCGCGACGCAACGCGACGTCAGGCTCTCTCGTTGGAGCTGGTCGAGCACGGTCTGGGGTGTGAGCAGACGGTTCCCGCGCCACTTTGCGTCCAGCGCCCACACGCGGTCGTGGTCGACATGCGCCGCGGCGCTGAGAAGGAAGTCAATCAACGTGCGCGGCGGCCACCAGGACATGTCGCCGAGCTGGGGAACGGGCCCCTCGGGACCATCGAGCGCTTCGGGCCAATCCTGCGCGAGCTCGTACAGGTGCGCCACGGAGCTGGCAAAGCCCAGGAAGGACGAGATGGTCGCATCGACCGCGGCGCGACGTCTGAGCGCACAGGATGCGGAGATGCCCCGCGCATGGAGCCGTGGCGCGAGCTCGCGCCACGCCCGCTCGACATCCGCAACGACCACCGCTACGTCGCGGGAGCCCCCTTGGGCGGCGTCCGCAACTTCCTTTGCCACGAGCTCCCATTCGGCAAGCGGGCCTGCCGCCTCGAGCAGGCGAAGCTCCACGTCAGGCGACAACGAGACGGGACCCTCGCCGCTCTGCGGATGGAACACGGTGACGTCGGTTTTGGTCGACGCCGCATCGAGCAGGGTGCGCAGCGCCCGCGGGAGGACGGCAAAGCCGCTCACCACAATGGGAGGAAAGGAGGGAATGGACCCCGCGAGCAGACACGTCGCATCCGTCTGCTCCACGAGGCCGTGCTCCTCAAGAAGCAGGCCATAGCGCCCCAGCACGGCACACGCCTCCTGCTCGCCCGCGGAAAGGACGAGGTCTCGCGCGCCCGCGATTCCCTCGGGAAGAAAGGCGAACGCGCTGCGGGCTATGCGGACGAGCGAAGCGAGCACGCCTGAGGTGGACCCCAGCGGACAGGGCTGTCCGTCAAGCGCGAGGCGCATGAGCGCGATGCGCTGGACATCCGTCACGAGGGCCCTGCCATCCCCCCAGATATCCCAACGCTCTGACACCCAGGCGGAAGGCGTCGTCGTGGTCACGCCCAGAGAAAGCCCCTCTTCCTGGGACAGGCGCCGTTGGGCCACGTATGCCTGGCCAAAGCTGGGCACAAGCAGAAGTGCCTGGCCGTCCGCCTCGATGGCGCGGCGCAGCGTGGCGAGCGCCTCATCGGTGAGCAGGGATCCGTCTGGCGACGATGCGGTGATAAGCGACATGACTCTCCTTGAGGGCGGTTTCCCTCCCATATTGGTGTTGTGCTCTCTCATGATAGCGTGCGAGGCGGACGATAATTGAAGCCCGGGCGACACGCGTCACGACGACTCGTCTTGGTGCTCCAGACGCTCCAGGACCAGGCGATAGCCGCCCTCCTCGCCGTTAAGGCACTTGGATACGCGGCTCACCGTTGTCGACGAGGCGCCCGTTGCCCGAGATACGTCGACGTACGAGGCACCACCGCGAAGCATCGCGGCGACCTCGAGGCGCTGTGCCAAGTCGATGATCTCGCGCCTGCTGCAGAGATCGGCAAGCAGGGCGTGGGCCTCTTCGGGAGAGCTCAGGGTGCAGAGCGCCTCCTCGAGCCGACGGGCAGCAGTTGCCTCGTCAGAGCCTTCATTGTGCCTTTCCATGCCGCACCTCCCATGCCATTCGAAACCATCGGCCGATGGTCCCGCCTTACGGTAACGCTTCCGTCTCTTTATCCGGACGCTTCGTCAGTTCCTCAAACGCCGCCTGGGCGACGTGCAGCGCAGAGGACGCCGCGACGTCCATCGTCTTGGCGACCATGCTGCCCGCAAGGCTCATCAGAAGCTCCTTGGTCGAACTGTCCATCTCCCCCATGGCGCTGAGCACCGTCTTCATCGACTTGAAGCTTTCCGTCACTTCAAAGAGCGTGTGGGCGCCACTCGCCTCGAGGGCGCCAAAGAACTGGTCGACGAGGACGGCCCGCTCTTCGAGCGACACGTTCTCAAGCCAGGTCTTCAGGGCGGAGCGCATTATCTTGCTCTCCATGCTCAGGTCATCGAGCTCCTCGATGCCGCAGGGCAGCACCTTCCAGGTGAAGGGGTCATGCTGGAGCGCGCCAGTCGCGCTGCTCGCCACCACCGACCGCGGGTCGCTGTCATGTTCGAAGATAATGCCGACCATGTCGCAGGAGGGGACGATCTTTTTATAACGATCCCCGAAGACCTTTCGTGGCCTGATGGAGATGATCTTGTGCGAAATGCCGGGCCCGTCGTTGTTCCACACCCGCTCGATGACCTCCTGGAGGTCGGCTGGGCACGAAAGCGCGGCAAAGAGGGCGAGGTTGCCTCCCTTTGAGTGGCCCCCGACATACACCTTCCTGCCATGCGAGCGCGCCTCGGCAAGGGCGACCTCGAGGTAGGTCAACGCCTCGCGCTGGGCCTCGGTGATGGTGAAGCTCAGCATGAAGTTCTCGCGCCATCCGACAAGCGTGCTGTCGGTGCCGCGGAACGACACATAGGTACGCTCTGGCGTCACGTCCATCTGGAGCGCCGCAAACTGAAGCGACTTGGCCACATCAAGCCTGTCAACGCAGTCATGGAGCAGTATGTTCCCAAAGCGACGCGAGGTGGAAAGCTTGACGAGCAGGTTCGGGTCAAGCTTCGCCAAAGACCGAACGCGCAGGTCGACGTTTCCCTCCGTCTCCTCGAGCACAAGGGAGCTCGCCTGCGCCAAGGTGACAGCCCCCTCGCCAGGACCAGGGACGATGCCGGAAAAGTCCAGGTATGAGAGGGTGGAGAGAATGATGTTGTCGACATCGTTGAAGGGACGCTCGGCAAACGTCAGGTCGCCCCTCCAGGCTAGATAGTCAACGATGTTTGCCATGGCATCCCCCTTTCGTGCGCAAGCCCTTCCCTAGTGTAGCGAAATGACAAATCGACCCCTCGCACACAAATGGGCGAGAGGTCGACAGATGGTCATGCCATGAAGAAGCGCTACCAGCCACGGCCTCCCATGCCGCCACCGGGGCCTCCCATGCCGCCGCCCATCATCATGGACTCGGTAATCTCATAGACCTGCTCGCCGTTGACGTAGACGGTGCCGCCCGTAAGCTCCGCGCCCATGTCGTAGTCAAAGGCAAACTGCGCAGAGATGTCGATGGTGCCACCGCTCACGATGATGTAGCCATTCGAGTCGATGGCGTCAGTGTCGCCCTGGGCCATGGTGATCGAGAGGTTGCCCCCGCGGATGTCGATGGTCGGCGTGCCAACGGAGCCGGACTTGTAGGAGGCGTTGAGGCCGTCATCCCAGGCACTCACGGTGATGTCTCCCCCATTGACCTGGATGTAGGTGGCCTCGATGGCCTCGCCGCCGCTCAGTCCGAGCGTCCCGCCATCGATCTGGGCATAGGTCGTGGCATGGATCGCGTCGTCAGCAGCTTCGACATTGAGCGTGCCCCCACAGATGTAGACGTAGCCCAAGGTATCATCCTCGTCGTTTTCTGCGTGCAGGCCGTCCTTGTCCGTCGCAATCGCGATGTCTCCGCCGGCGATGCGAATCGAGTCGTTTGCCTCGAGCGCGTCGGCAGAGCTTGTGATCTGGTAGGTACCGCCGGTGACCTTGAGGTCATCCTTGCTCGTGACGCCATTTGCCGTCGAGCTCACGACCAGGGTTCCCAACCCGTTCAGCACTATGTCGTCCTTCGAGAAGATCGCCGCGTCGGTGTTGGTCTCGCCATCAGCCACGAAGTTTCCCGTCACGGAAAGCGTACTGATCGTGCCCTCGGTCGTGGTGATGAAGACCTTGTCGGCAGACTTCACGTAGATTGCCGGGAAGTCCTCGTTGGTGATGGTCACCCCGTCGAGCACGAGCTGCACCTTTGCCGCGTCGTCCGCCTCGACCGTGACCGTCACGTCGGTCACGTCGCCGACAAGCACGTAGACCCCCTCGTCGCTGACGGTGACGTCCTTGCCGCTTTCCAGCGACAGGTACGTGGCACCCACGAGGTCCACCTCCTGCTCGAGGTCACGGTTGGAGAAGAGGTCGCTTGTGTCGATGACGCCGTCCGAGACCATCCCGTCGAGGCTCGTGGTGACAACATCCGCCGAGACCTCCTCCACGGTGGCGTCGCTTATCGTGAGCGTCGCCTGCTCGGTCTGGTCGGACTCGATTGCCTCTTGTGCGCTTGCCCGCTCCGCACTCGAGGCTCCGCAGGCGGCCAGCGTTGCGGCGAGCGTCGTCGCGATCATGGCGGACGTCAGGCGTCGCATGCTCATGTATCTCATAGGAACACCTCCTGTACACGTCTTGCTAGGCGGATAACAGCGTACGTGTCGAACCTTTTGCCTTCCTGAAAGTGCACATCCTTCCACATGGCTGATAGTCCTTTCAGGAATGTGCGCTACTGCCATTCGTGGTTCATTCGTGAAAGGCGGGACGCTTCGCCTTCCCAATGGGTACAAGCAATGCAGACAAAGAAGACAACGGAGAAAGGAAGGTTGTCATGGAATTCATCGGAAGCTGGATCGTCACCACCATCGCCTGCGCGGTGGCCATCTCGTTCGTCCCAGGCATCGAGGCCGTAGGCGGCTCCTACGCCGGCCCCATCATGTGCGCGCTCGCGCTGGCGCTCGTCAACACCGTCGTCAAGCCGATTGCCGAGGTTCTCTCGCTCCCGCTCACCATCGCGACGCTCGGCATCTTCTATCTGGTGCTCAACGCGCTCATGCTCGAGCTGGCAAGCAGCCTGTCGCTTGGCCTGTTTGGGTCGGGCATCTCCATCGAGTCGTTTGGCGCCGCGTTCATGGGCTCCATCGTCATCTCGATCGCGTCCATGATCCTGAGCGCCGTGACAGGACTCTAGCAATCGTCCTTTGGAGACGTTCTTTTGACAAAAGCGCAGGATTTGCCTGAGCAAAGCCTTCGAAAGGACGATTGGATCAACAAGAGGCCCCCAGACTGCAAGTCTGGGGGCCTCTTGTTGACTCCCCTACCAACTGTCAGGTCACAAAGAGCCCCCACAAAGACAACCTCAAAGCCAAAATAACGCGGTACCTTCCGCCCAAGGTCGGGACGTCCGGCCCGTTGCCGTACATTTCCGCCCCAGAACAATTCGCAGAAAAGGGCCCGAGCGATAAAGCTCGGGCCCTTTTCGAGGACGTTCTGGGGCGGAAATGTACGGCAACGGGCCAGGCTCTACGCCATGATCTTGCGGAAGAGCTCCTTCACCGTCTCGTGGTCGGCCTCACGCGGGTTGCCCGGGTAGCAGGCGTCGGCCAGCGCGTCGGAAGCCAGCTGGTCGAGGTCAGCCTCAACCAGGCCGTCGCAGGTCTTGGGGATGTTGACGTCCTCGGACAGCTGCTTGACGGCGGCGATGGCGGCATCCGCGGCCTCGTCCTCGGTCATGCCGGTGGTGTCGACGCCCATGGCCACGGCCACCTCGGCCAGACGCTTGGTCACGACGGGCTTGTTGTACTCCATGGCAATGGGGAGCAGCATGGCGCAGGCAACGCCGTGCGGGGTGTCATAGTGCGCGGACAGCGTGTGCGCCATGGCGTGGTCGATGCCAAGGCCCACGTTGGAGAAGCCCATGCCGGCCACATACTGGCCGAGCGCCATGCCCTCGCGGCCGCTGCCGGGGTTGCCGCTCTTGGCCTCGGCGTAGGAGTCGCGCAGATTCTGGCTGATGAGCTGGATGGCCTTGAAGTGGAACATGTCGGAGAGCTCCCAGGCACCACGGGTGGTGTAGCCCTCGATGGCGTGGGTCAGCGCGTCCATGCCGGTGGCGGCGGTCAGGCCGGCGGGCATGGAGGCCATCATGTCGGGGTCGACGACGGCAACGTCAGGGATGTCGTTGACGTCGACGCACACGAACTTGCGCTCCTTCTCGACGTCGGTGATGACGTAGTTGATGGTGACCTCGGCGGCGGTGCCGGCGGTGGTGGCAACGGCGATGGTGAACACGGCATGGTTCTTGGTGTCGGCAACGCCCTCAAGGCTGACGACGTCCTCGAACTCGGGGTTGTTGGCGATGATGCCGATGGCCTTGGAGGTGTCCATGGCCGAGCCGCCGCCCACGGCGACGATGCAGTCAGCGCCGGATGCCTTGAAGGCAGCCACGCCGTCCTTGACGTTCTGGATGGTGGGGTTGGGCTTGATCTCCTTGAAGAGCTCCCAGGCGATGCCCGCCTCGTCGAGAAGGTCGGTCACCTTGGAAGTGACGTTGAACTTGACGAGGTCGGGGTCGGAGGCAACGAAGACCTTCTTGAAGCCGCGACGCTGGATCTCGCCAGGAACCTCCTTGATGGCGCCCTTGCCGTGATAGGAGATGTTGTTGAGGACGAAGCGATTGGCCATGATGGTCCTTTTTCTTGGTATGTGACAAACCAAGGTGCGATTATACGACAATCGCGGGACGTCGTCGCATGCGACCAGACGTGCAGAATCGGCACAACGATGCATCGGAATGGCGGAGCCCCGTCGCACGCACATCGCGCGACGGGGCTCCGACACCTCATGGCTAATCTGCCTGAGAGCTGTTCTAAAACTCGGCGTTGCCCACGGTCCTGGGATGGGGAATGACATCACGGATGTTGTCCACACCGGTCAGGTACATGACCAGACGCTCGAAGCCCAGGCCAAATCCCGCATGACGGCAGCCGCCGTAGCGGCGCAGGTCGCAGTAGAACTTGTATTGGTCGGGATCCATGCCCAGCTCGCGGATGCGACGCTCGAGGACGTCGAGGCGCTCCTCGCGCTGGCTTCCGCCGATAATCTCGCCGATGCCGGGGACCAGGCAGTCCATGGCGGCGACGGTCTTTCCGTCATCGTTGAGGCGCATGTAGAAGGCCTTGATTTCCGCAGGATAGTCCGTCACGAAGGTCGGACGCTTGAAGTGCTGCTCAGTCAGGAAGCGCTCGTGCTCGGTCTGCAGGTCGGCACCCCAGCTGACGGGATAGTCAAACTTCGTACCCTGGGACTGCGCGTCCTCCAGGATGGCGATGGCGTCGGTGTAGGTGACGCGCGCGAAGTCCGAGCTCGCCACGTGCTCAAGACGCTCGAGCAGCCCCTTGTCCACGAAGCTGTTGAACATGGCGAGCTCGTCGGGGCAGCGCTCCATGACCGCACGTATCACGTACTTGAGCATGTCCTCCGCAAGCTGCATGTCGTCCTCGAGGTCGGCAAAGGCGATCTCGGGCTCCATCATCCAGAACTCGGCGGCATGGCGACGCGTGTTGGAGTTCTCGGCACGGAAGGTCGGGCCGAAGGTGTAGATGTCACCGAACGCCAAGGCAAAGTTCTCGCCCTGCAGCTGGCCAGAGACCGTCAGGTTGGTGGGGCTGCCAAAGAAGTCCTGGCTCCAGTCGATCGCGCCGGACTCGGTAAGGGGCGGATCCGCGGGGTCGATCGTCGTCACGCGGAACATCTCGCCGGCTCCCTCGGCGTCCGAGGCGGTGATGATGGGCGTGTTGACGTACACGAAGCCACGGCCCTGGAAGAACTCGTGGATCGCGAAGGCCGCGACCGAGCGCACGCGGAAGACCGCGCGGAAGAGGTTGGTGCGCGGACGCAGGTGCTGGATGGTGCGCAGGAACTCGCGCGTCGTGCGCTTCTTCTGCAGCGGGTAGTCGGACGTCGAGGGGCCCTCGACGACAACCTCGCTTGCCTGCAGCTCGAAGGGCTGCGGGCGGTCGGGCGTGAGCGCGAGCGTGCCCGTGACGATGAGCGCCGCGCCGACGTTTTGGGACACGATCTCATCGTAGGAGGCAAGCTGGTCTCGATTGAGCACTACCTGCAGGTCCTTGAAGCAGCTGCCGTCGTTGAGCACGACGAAGCCAAAGTTCTTCATGTCGCGAATGGACTTAACCCATCCAGCGACCGTGACGACCTGGCCGCCCAGCTGCTGCTGGTCGGCGTAGAGCGTAGCGATCTTGATGCGATCCACGAGAGGTGCCTCCTTTGTTGGGTGGTGTAGCGTCAATCTCACCACAATAGCACTTCACAGAGAGCGGCGCTTCCACGGAGTATCCCTCCGTGGAAGCGCCGCCAGCAAAAACCTAGGGGCTTTCCGTTATCGCAAGGAGGAGCTATGCCCCAAGGGCAGCCAGCACCTCGGACTCGGGCCTGGTCGCAAAGAAGGATGTCGGGTAGCCCTCGGCAAGGGAGTGGCCCATGTAGACATCCGTCCCATGGTGGTAGATCTCGCCGATGCAGTAGATGGGGCTGCCCAGCGGCACGACGTCCTCGACCAGGCGATACCCACGGAAGACCGACTGAGGAGCAGCCGTGGTAACCGTCGACGTCGAAGACGAGCTGTGGGCCATGGAATCGAGAACGGAGCTGAGCACCATGCCGGTGATCATCTCGCTCATGACGTCCCCCATGCCGGTGCGACGATACGTGTGCACCTGGTAGGGCTGGCTCATGTGGGGCCTGGGGCGCGGCACGCTGCTGTAGCCACCGTAGACATGCCCGCTGCCAAGGAACGACCCGAGGCCTGCGGGCATGTTGACGTTCACCGTCACCGGGCCGCGGTTATTCGAGCCACCTCTGGAGCTGCCGGGGCCAGCATGTCCCGGCGCCTGGGCGTGGGACTTTGCCGCCTTGCGCGCCGATGCGGAGCTGCCGGGCATCATGGCGCCGCCTGCCTTGGTGAACTTGTCGAGACCCGAAGACAGGCCTCCCTTGTCGTTGGCGAACAAGATGTTGGAGGAAACCGGAGACATCCCAATCCCTGCCCCAGCGCCGGCAAGCGCTAACACCGGCTGTGTCAGCGGCATGAGCCCCGCCACCACGGCGTCACGCGCACGACCAAAGCCGTGCACGATGCCCGAGGCAATCTCGCCCACGATGTAGGACGTGCCATACGTCGAGGACTGCGGTGCCGCAGTGCTCGACGTCGAGCCGTCGACCGCCTTCGCAAAGTCCGAGTTCGGCCCCTCGATGTGGTTCGTCGAGTTGATGAGCATGATGTTGTCGCCGAAGGAGTTGATGTCGACGTAGACGGGCGTATCGCAGGAGTTGTCCTTGAAGTAGAACGGGTCAAAGGACTTCTCGTGGGCGACAAGCGTCTCCACGTCGCCAGACCCACGGTTCTCTATGCGATAGCAGCGAATCTCGTAATAGGCCACCTGTTTGCGGCTGTAGGGGGCGATTACGCCGCCCTCTCGCTGGCACGTGCCAATCAGCTCGCAGTACTGGCGAAAGCCCGGGGTCGTCTGCTCGAGCTCGTCAAGGATGGAGATCTGGTCGACGATGCGAGAGGTCTTGGTCATCTTGATGTCCTCGACCATCTGGACCCGCTTGGACCCCGTCGTCGAGGATGACGTGCCCTTGGGCTCAGGAGCCGTGGCGGAAGCAGAGCTTCTCATGCCAAAGAACACGAACGCGACCGTGGCAACGCAGATGATGAAGAAGATCGTTTCAAAATCCATGTGCGTCTCCCAAAGAACATGGAGGGGATACGGGAGGGGCAGGACATGCCTCAAGCATGGCCTGCCCCGCTCCTAGCTAGAGGAAAGCGCAGTTCCTACATGCCAAGCTCAGCCTTCAGGCGATCGAGCTCGGAGTCGATGGCGGCGGAGTGGGCCATGTCGGCAAACGCGGTCTCGGCATCGACCTCGCCGATGTTGATGTCGGTGTAGGCCTCGGCAACGGACTCCTGCTCGACGATCTTTGCCTCGAGGCGGTCGAGCTTGGCAAAGGCGGAGTCGATGCTGGAGGAGTTCACGTTCTTTGCCGCAGACTGAGAGGCCTCGGCCATCTTGGCGCGGGCGGCAAGGACGTTCTGGCGGGCACGGGCCTCGTCAAGCTTGACGCGAAGGGTCTGGACCTGGTCCTTCAGCTTGTTGACCTGCTCGGTGATGTTGTCATAGGAGGCACGCAGCTGCTCGACCTGGGCATCAAGTCCGACCTTGACGTCGAGCGCCTTGCGGGCGAGCTCCTCGTTGCCGTTCTTGAGGGCGAGCTTGGCCTTGTCGTTCCAGTCGGCGACCTTGGCCTCGGCGTCCGCCAGCTCCTTGGCGGCGACCTTCTGGGAGCCCATCGCCTGGCCGAGGGCCTGCGTGGCCTCGTCAACCTGCTGCTCCATCTCGATGATCAGCTGCTTGACCATCTTCACGGGGTCCTCTGCCTTGTCGATCATGTCGTTGATGTTTGCCTTGAGAATGTCTGCGATCCTGCTGAAGATTGCCATCATGCTCCCCTTTCTGTGGGACTCTCTGTGCCAAAACCAAGCGATATGTCACTGAAAGGCATACCTAGTACGTAACCATATACCATGACGACTGCAGAAGAACGCCTTGTTTCGGCAAGTCGCGTCGCTGGGCGGTATGCGCTACGATGTGCAGCCGTATGCCACAAGCGCGTTGGCGACTGCCCGAAGGGAGGCGAGATGGCACCGGACACCGACACCCTCGTCACGCAGGAAGAGCGCCTGATGCCGCTGACCTTCCTTGTGATAGTTGCCTGCGCCTCCTATGACGTCATAGTGCTCGTTGCCACCTGTTCTCCCCTCCCCGTCTTGGGGTGGCTGCCCCTCGCCATCCCCTGCATCATGCTCGGGCTCCTGAACGCGCGGTTCCTCCTTCACAACCGCCCCAGCATAGGGTTGATGCCCGTTGCGCTGTTCTCGCTGCTCACGCCCTCGGTTGCAGGCATGTGGGCGTTTCGCACGGGGAGCGGGGCGTGGTGGGCATGCACCTTGACGGGATTGTTGTCGCTTGTCGTCTGCATAACGTTCTACAAGTGGTTCCAGCGCATGTTCAAGGCATGCGGAACGCCGGAATCGGTCGATGCCGACGCCGTCGTCATCGTCTTGGGGGGACTCATCTTAAAGGGCGAGCCCGTCCCGACCATCGCCAACCGCCTTCACATCGCCGCTGACCTCTGGCGCGAGTCGCCCGAACGCATCATCGTGGTGACGGGCGGCCCCACGCCCGATGGAACCACGACCGAGGCGCAGGCCATGGCACGGTGGCTCCAGGTGCAGGAGGGCATTCCCTCCTCCGCCATCCTTCTCGAAACCGACGCGATCAACACCGAGCAGAACATGGCCCTCTCGGCAAAGCTCATCCAGGAAAAGGGGCTCTCCGGGCGGCAGGCATGCATCGTGTCCAGCGACTATCATCTCTACCGCGCGATCACGCTGGGAAGGCGCTACCTGGACAACATCGTTGGGGTCGGTGCGCTCGTGCCTCCGACCAGCCTTCTGCAGCAATGGTGCCGCGAGGTGCTGACGATCCTTGCCAAGCGCGTGTGGTAGCCGACGCCCTTTGCCTAGCGTGGAGTCGGCTCGTGGCAGACGCGCTCTGCCAGGGCGTTTGCCCAACGCTCCGTGTAGAAGGTGTAGTACGACGTATGCCTTCTTATGCGCCGGCGCTCAAGTGACGGCAACCCTGCCCAGGTGAGCGAGGGCAGCACGATGACGGGCAGGTAAAGGGGCCCCAGGATGAGCGCCTGGACCGTGTGGCCGTACTCGTGGACGAGCAGCCGGCGCGGGCAGCCTGTGGGCACGAAGATAAAAGGGCCAAGGGAAAGGCCCCTGTTCAACGCCCATTCCGTGACGACGGCGCTGCGAAAGGCGTAGCGCCTGCGATGGCGCCCCGCGACGAGGAGCGTGGCCGCACCGGCCAGCGTCTGCGGCAGCCCCCACGTCAGGTGGAGCAGACGCGCTGCGCCATATCGGGTGGGATGTACTCTCATACCGGCCTCGCGTAGTCTTGGCTCGAGTCGAACAAGTGCACCACGTAGATTACCCCTTCGCGCCTTCTGTAGAGCACTGCATAACGCGTGACGGGACAGACATGCCATTCATGGTATGCGAGACCGCGAGCCCCGAAAAGAAAGGCTCAGCCCTCCAGCCGTTCCAGAAGCAGCTGGTTGAAGAGCTTGGGGTTTCCCGCCCCTGCGCTTGCCTTCATGCATTGGCCGACGAGGTAGCCGACGATCTTCCTGTTGCCCGACCGGTACTGTCTGACCTGGTCCTCGCAGCGGCCAAGCACCTCGTCCACGACCAAGGACAGCGAGTCCGCAGACTGGCGCATGCCCAAGGCCTCCACGACCTCTTCTGGGTCGTCATCGGTGCCGTCGAGGGCGTCCAACACCTCGCGAGCCTGGACAAACGTTATGTCGTCGGCCGCAAGCAACCTCGCTATACCCGCGATCTGCCCCACGCCCAACGAGCCGTAGCTCGGAACGAGGTTGACCATCACGTTTGCCACGACCTGCGCTTCCGCAGGCTCCGCGACTCCCATCACGTCCTCGAACAGGGAGGCTGCCTGCGGATCTGCCGCCAGCAGCTCCGCCTCCCTGCGCCTCAGGCCCCACGTCGCAACATAGCGGTCGCGCCGGGCATCGGGAAGCTCGGGGAGCCGCCTCCTGCAGCGCTCGACAAACTCATCCGACAGGTCAAACGGCATGAGGTCGGGATCGGGAAAGAAACGGTAGTCATCGTTTCTCTCCTTGACGCGCATGACCACGGTCTTGCGCCGAGACGGTTCCCAGTGACGCGTCTCCTGAAGGACGCGTCCCCCTCCCTCGAGCACTTCTGCCTGGCGGCAGATCTCGTAGGCGAGCGCATCGTGAAGCGCCTTGAACGAGTTGAGGTTCTTCATCTCCGTCTTGGTGCCCATCTCTGAGGAGCCGCGGCGGCGCAGGCTCACGTTTCCGTCGCAGCGCATCGAGCCCCGCTCGAGCGAGCAGTCGGAAATGCCCAACGCAAGAAAGACCTGACGCAGCTTCTCCATGAAGAGGCGCGCCTCCTCGGGCGTGCGCAGGTCGGGCTCGGTCACGAGCTCTATGAGCGGCGTTCCGCAGCGGTTGTAGTCGATGAGGCTCTCCCTCGCACCGCCGATGCGTCCCTCGGCGCCGCCCACGTGGACCATCTTTGCTGCATCCTCCTCCATATGGATGCGCAAGATCTTGACGGGAAGCACGTAGCTTCCGTCCACGGCCTTGGTGATGGTGCCGTCAGGGCGCTCGTCCGCCCCCTCGCCCGACACCTCCAGGTCAAGGTGCCCGTGCATGACGAATGCGACCGGCCCCTGCGTCGTCTGGAAGTTCTTTGCCATGTCGGGATAGAAGTAGTGCTTGCGGTAGAACATCGAACGCTTCATGACGTCGCAGTTGGTGGCAAGGCCGGCCATCACGATGTACTCGATGGCCTTCTCGTTAGGGACGAGGAGGGCACCGGGAAGGCCCAGGCAGACGGGGCACACGTTGGTGTTGGGCTCGTCGTCGTGACTAATTCTGCAGCCGCAGAACATCTTGGTCTCAAGAGACGTGAGCTCGGTGTGGATCTCCAGGCCGATGACCGCCTCCCAGTCGCGCAGGACCTCGCGCAGCGCCCTCATGAGAGCTCGCCTCCCCTTCCCGCACATGCGGGGGCGACGACGCCCGCCTGGTCGCACGCCCTCTCGAGCGCGCGGGCGATCGTCAGCAGGCGCGCGTCCCCAAAGGCAGGTCCCTGCAGCTGAGCGCCTATGGGCAGGCCGGAGTCTGCCCCAAGGCAGACGGGCACGCTGATACCGCAGTTGCCGGCGATGTTGTTCGAGATGGTGAAGACGTCCGCGAGGTAGAGCTGCGCGGGGTCGCTGATGGTGCCGTGTTCCCAGGCAACGGTCGGGCTCGTGGGCATGAGGATGGCGTCCACCACCTCAAACGCGTGCCGATAGTCAGCCGTGATGAGCGTCCTCACCTTCTGGGCAGAAAGGTAATACCTCTCATACAGCTCGCTGGAGAGGAGGTGTGCGCCAAGCAGCTGGCGCCGCTTTGCCTCGGCACCAAAGCCGTGGGCGCGCGAGAGCGCCGACTGCTCTGCCAGGGTGGAACACCCATCTTCCCGATAGCCATAGCGCACGCCGTCAAAGCGCGCCAGGTTGGAGAACGCCTCGCAGGGGCCAAGCACGTAGTAGGCGGCGATGGCCGAGGCCATGTTGGGCAGGTCGACCTCGACGATGCGCGCGCCTGCCCCCTCCAACTTGCGCGCAGCCTCCCTGAGCGCCAGGCGCACCTCGCTCGTCACGCCGTCTGCCTCAAGGAGCGCTGGTATCACCCCGACGACGCACCCTTCGACGCCGTCTTCCAGGTGCACCAGGAAGTCGTGCTCGCAGGACTGGCTGGTCGCGTCGTGCGGGTCTCTTCCCCCGGCAACGAGCGCGTTCATGGCAAGGGCGACGTCTTCCACCCTTCTTCCAAACGGTCCCACCTGATCAAGCGAGCTCCCAAACGCAACCACCCCATAGCGGCTGACCATGCCATAGGTTGGCTTCATGCCGACGACGCCACAGAGCGAGGCGGGCTGGCGAATGGAGCCGCCCGTGTCGGAACCCAGCGAAATGGTGACCTCACCCGCAGAAACGGCAGCGGCGCTGCCGCCAGAGGAGCCACCTGGCACACGCGCGAGGTCCCAGGGATTGTTGGTGGGGTGGAAGGCAGAGGAGTCGGTGGTGGAGCCAAAGGCAAACTCGTCCATGTTGAGCTTGCCGAGCAGTATCGCTCCTGCGTCGAGCATGCGCCGCACGCAGGTGGCGGTGTAGACGCTCTCGTAGCCCGCGAGCATGTGCGAGGCGCACGTGGTCCGCGTGCCGACGAGGTTCATGTTGTCCTTGAACGCAACGGGCACGCCCGCAAGCGGAGGCAGGGGCTCCCCTGCGGCGCGCCTGGCGTCGATGCGGGCGGCGGCGTCATAGGCAAGCTCCTCGGTCACCTGCAAGAAGGCCTGCACATCGCCTTCGCGATGGCCGATGGCATCAAGCGCGGCACGGGCAACCTCCGTTGCGGAGAAGCTCCCTGCGGCGACGCCCGCCGCGATCTGGCGGGCAGAGAGGGCATCGAGGGACACCGTCATGAGGCGCCTCCGTCCCCCATGATGGCCGGCACGCGGAAGTATCGTCCGACTCCCCCACCGGCACTGGCCAGGGCCTCCTCAAGGGGAAGTCCCGCAACGACGACGTCGTCGCGCGCCACGTTGCAGACGCCCCCGACCGGATGGAAGGTCGGCTCCACGTCGGAGAGGTCGTAGGAGAGGATGGGATCGAGCAGGGCCATTGCCTCATTGAGGTAGGCACGCATCTCGTCGAGCTCGCCTTCCGTCAGCGCGATGCGCGCATAGTCGGCAAGTGCGGCCACGTCTTCGTTGGTCAGGGGCGGGTCTTGGGGCATAGGCGCTCCTCATCTGTCGTTAGCACCCATCCATTCTATGGCAACGAAACCACGCAAAGCGAAAGCGGTTTGTCCTCCGAGGCGCCTGGGCGGCAACCGCCTGCCCGACGCCCCAAAGGTCCGTCGTTTCCGCACGGCGTCCTCGCCCGCATCCTAGCGATTGTCGATGCGCGCGACGTTGGAGATGGTGATGGTGAGCCGCCCGTCGTCCTCACGCGTGAAGTCGATGTAGCCGGGACGATCGACCAGATCGGACGGGAAGGTGATCTCGATGCCTGTGTCGGTCCGGATCCGGTGGTTCTTTGCCATGCGATTTGCCACCCCGCGCTTGACGGGAACCTCCTCGGGAAGCCGCTGCTCGCGCACCTCCTGCTCGAAGCGCTCGCGCAGGTCATCGCGTTCCGCAAAGACCTCGCGCCCCACCTCCACGGGAGAGATGACCTCCTCGCGCTCGGCAGCGTGGGCAAGGGCCGCCTTGGCACGCGACACCTCGAGCGCCGGCGTGAGTCCCGCCTCCTCGGCCACCTCGTCGACGATCCCTGCCACGGCAACGAACACGTCCTTGCTCGACGCCTTGGCTGTGCACTTCAAGAACTCGTCGGGAATGACGTTCACCTCGCGACCCGCGATGAGCCGCGGCCTGTCCGAGAAGTCGATCTCGAGCGTCTCCTCGTTGACGAGCAGGTAGCTCACCACCTTCTGCGTGGGGCTCGGAAGCATGCCGTCGTGGCGATAGATGCCGTTGAACGACCCTCCCACCTCATGGGCGAACGAGAGCTTGCGGGGAAGCACCAGGACCGCAAACCATCGCTTGCCCGATGACTCGAAGGCCGCGTCGATGCCCGCCTCGTCGGTCTTGCCGTCGACCTTCATCTCGCCCGTGTCCTCGAACTCGGCCACCAGAAGGTCGCACTGCTCCACGCTGTCCGCACGTCGCAGCTCTTCCCAGAACCACTGCGCGACCTGCACGGAAAGCCCCAGGAAGGTGTTCTCGTTGGCGAGGTACTGGCTGAGCTGCTCCGCAAAGAGGCTGCCCTCCGCAAATTCTCCGTGACGGCTCTCCGCGCTGGCCGATATGCGCCTCAGATGGCGTTGCACGTATGACTTGACCTGCTTGTCGTCGGCAAAGGGGAGCTCGTCCTCGGAGAGGTAGGCGCTTCCCGTCTCGAAGTCAAAGGCGTGCAGGATGGCGTGGTTGGTGCGAATCATGAGGGCTCCCCGGTCGGTTTTACTGCCCGAACAGGATAGCGCAGACCGGCACGAAGAGGCGCCCTCTTGGTCAGCTCTCCCCAAGTCCCATACGCCGCTGCAGCGTCCTTCCGACAATGGCTGCCAGGAGCTGCTGGAAGAGCGTCCCTATCATCACGGGAAAGAGCGTCTCTGCGGGGAGATATGCCGCGGCGAGCACCGCGCCCGCCGAGATGTTGCGTATGCCGCAGTCGAACGCCATGGTAACGGTGACGTCGGGCGGTTGCCTTGTCAGGCGCGCGACCAGCAGCCCCGCGCATACGCTCAGCAAGGTCACCGTGCCCACAAACGCGGCGACGGCCACGAGCCACGGGGTCAGGTTGAGCACGTACCCGGAGATGCCGGTCGCGTTTGTGGCGATGATGATGGGCACCAGGATGCTTGAGAGCGGCGCCATCGCTGGAGAGAGCCTCTCCTTGCCCCACCCCTGGCTCAGCTGGTTGACCACGACGCCCACGACGGCGGGAATGCCCACCATGTACAGCATGTCCCCCATCATGCCCAGCACGTCGACCTCCACCGTCGTGCCCACGAGCAGCCTGAGCGTCCAGGGAATGGAGAAGGGCGCGATGGTCGTCGAGACGAACATCATGGCAAGGGCCAGCGCGACGTTTCCGCCGTAGACCCCCGACCACATGACCGTGGTGGCACCAACCGGCACGCAGCATTCGAGCACGAGCCCCACCACGGTGTCGGGGTTTGCCCTGAAGAGCGCCTTGGCCACAAACGAGATCGCCAGCGGCGCCACCACATGCACCAGGGCCAGCGTTATGAGCAGCGCCTGGGGCCGGCGCAAGGTGTCCCTCAGGCTCGCGAAGTCGTTTCGGAGGGCATTTTGGAACGTCACCACGGCAAAGAGCGTGGGGATGGCAGGACGCAGGGGTATCAGCACCTGCGGAAAGAAGACGCCGACCACCAGGCACAGCGGCACCACGACCACCATGTGCCCCGAGATCCAGGCGCCCAGCCTCTTCCACACGTCCATGCCACACCTCCCTTGCCATGGGACATCCTAGCATGTGAGTCCCGAATGGAGCCTCATGTGCACGTGCAGTGGTCGCTTCGCAACGACGATTGAAATACCACCCGAGTTCGGGGTAAAATCCCGCACCGTAGCTAGGAATTCAGCAACCATAGACAAGGAACGTCATGTCAGACTCGCTGCTCACCATCAAGGGGCTCTCGGCAGGCACCGAGGACAAGCCCATTCTCCACGACATCACCCTCTCCGTCGACGCTGGGAAGACCCATGTGCTCATGGGCCCCAACGGCGCGGGAAAGTCCACGCTCGGCCATGTCATCATGGGCGATCCGACCTACCAGGTCAGCTCTGGCTCCATCACCTTCGATGGCACCGACGTGACCGACCTCTCCCCCGACAAGCGCTCGCTTGCCGGCATGTTCCTCTCGTACCAGGCGCCCGTCGAGGTGCCGGGAGTGCCCCTCTACAGCTTCCTGCGCACCATCTGCCAGATGCGCCCCGAGCTCAAGACCACCGCGCGCAAGTTCCGCCAGCGCGTGGCGGACATCTGCGAGCAGCTCAGCATGGACGACTCGTTCCTCACGCGCGAGCTCAACGTGGGCTTCTCCGGTGGCGAGAAGAAGAAGATCGAGATGCTCCAGCTGCTGCTGCTCCAGCCCAAGCTGGCCATCCTTGACGAGACCGACTCCGGCCTTGACGTGGACGCCCTCTCCGTGGTGTCGCGCGGCATCGAGACCTATCGCCAGGAGTGCGACGGGGCGCTTCTCATCATCACGCACAACACGCGCATCCTCGAGCGCCTGGACGTCGACCGCACCCACGTGATGGTGCGCGGCACGCTCGTAGGCGAGGGAGACGCCTCGCTCATCGACGAGATCGACGCCAACGGCTTCGGCCGCTTCGAGGAGGCCCTGGCCGCGAAGGGCGGTGTGGCGTAAGTGAGCGAGAACCAGGAGAGGAAGCGCTCCGAGGTCGCCGACGTCGACCGCTCCCTCTACGACTTCGTGATGCCCGAGGAGGGCTACGAGCGCTACGATGACGGGCTCACCCCCGACATCGTGCGCTCCATCTCCGCAAAGAAGGACGAGCCCGCGTGGATGCTCGAGATGCGCCTCAAGGCCCTCGACACCTTCCACGAGATGCGCATGGCCCCCAACTGGGGACCTGACGTCTCGGCGCTCGACATGGACCACATCTCCACCTACGTGTCCCCCAAGACCAAGCAGGCGCGCAACTGGGAGGACGTGCCCGAAGACATCAAGACCACGTTCGAGCGCCTGGGCATCCCCGAGGCCGAGCGCGAGAGCCTCGCTGGCGTGGGTGCCCAATACGACTCCGAGATCGTGTACCACAACATGCGCGAGGAGGTTGCCGAGCAGGGCGTCATCTACTCGACCATCGAGGACGCGCTGCATGACCCCCAATGGGAGCCCGTGGTGCACCAGTACTTTGGCAAGCTCATCCCCATGCGCGACCACAAGTTTGCCGCACTGCACTATGCGGTCTGGTCGGGCGGCTCGTTCGTGTACGTGCCCGAGGGCGTGAGCCTCTCTTATCCCCTGCAGAGCTACTTCCGTCTGAACGCCAGCGGCGCCGGCCAGTTCGAGCACACGCTCATCATCGTCGAGCCAGGCGCTGACCTGCACTTCATTGAGGGGTGCTCGGCTCCCAAGTACTACGAGGCAAACCTCCACGCGGGCGCCGTCGAACTCTTTGTCAAGGACCGTGCGCGCCTGCGCTACTCGACCATCGAGAACTGGTCCAAGAACATGTTCAACCTCAACACCAAGCGCGCGACCGTAGGCGCAGACGCCAAGATGGAGTGGGTCTCGGGCAGCTTTGGCAGCCACGTGAGCTACCTCTACCCCACCACCATCCTCGCGGGCGCCCGTTCCACCTGCGAGTTCACCGGCATCACCTTTGCCGGCGCCACGCAGGACCTCGACACGGGCTGCAAGGTCATCCTGAACGGCGCGGACACCACCGCGTCGGTCGACACCAAGTCCATCTCCAAGGACGGGGGCGTCAACACCTTCCGAAGCTCCGTCGTCATCGGCCGTCACGCCGACCGTGCACGCGCTACCGTGAGCTGCTCTTCGCTCATGCTTGACGACATCAGCCGTTCCGACACCATTCCCGCCATGGACGTGCGCAACGCCACGGCGTCGGTCGGCCACGAGGCCACCATCGGGCGCATCTCTGACGACACCATCCTCTACCTCATGAGCCGTGGCTGCTCGGAGGCAGAGGCACGCACCATGGTCGTCAACGGCTTTGCCAACCCGGTCAGCAAGGAGCTGCCGCTGGAGTACGCCGTCGAGATGAACAACCTCATCAAGCTCGAGATGGAAGGGGCGATAGGATAATGGCCGAGAAGAACGCGGCCGCTGCCGCCGCTACCACCATGCTCTCGCACGTCAACGTGCCCGCGGCTCAGACGTGGAACTATCTGCACATCAACGACATCTCCTTCGAGGTTCCCGCACCCACCTCCAAAGGCGAGGTTCTGGGACGCCTTCCGCGCCTCTTCGACGCGGTCGAGGTGGGCATCGGGGACGAGGCGGCCCAGTGGGTCGTCGCCTCGTCCGGAGACTCCCGCTACGTGGAGGTCAAGGCCGGCGTGAAACGCACGGACCCCATCGTCGTGGACGTCGATGCCCAGGCTGGTACCATCTGCGACACCGGCGTGCTCGTGCGCGAGGGTGCCGAAGCGACCGTCGTGGTCGTCGCCCACGGAAAGGCCCAGACGGACGCCACGTCCGCATCGCTTCTGCGCGTCGTCGCGGAGCGTGGCGCGCACGTCTCCCTCATGGAGGTCATGGCGCTTGGCGACACCAGCCAGCACATCGAGGGAGTCGGCATCGAAGCCGGAGAGGACGCGCTCGTGGAGGTGCGCCAGTACGCCCTGGGCGGGCAGAAGGTCGCCATGGGCATCTGCACCTCGCTCACGGGAAGGCGCGCACGGCTCATCCATGACATGCGCTACCTGGTGCGCGGCACCGAGCAGCTCGACGTCAACCACCTGGTACGTCAGCGCGGGCGCAACACCCGCTCTGACATCACCACCTCGGGCGTCCTAGCCGACGCCGCCAAGAAGACCATGCGCGAGACCATCGACCTCATCCACGGCGCCAAGGGAGCGGCCGGCAACGAGCTCGAGACCGTGCTCGTCACCGGTGACGACATCGTCAACAAGACGCTCCCCACCATCTTGTGCGACGAGGACGACGTCCAGGGCAACCACGGCGCATCCATCGGGTCGGTGAGCCCAGATCAGCTCGCCTATCTTGCCGACCGTGGCATCTCCACGGCCGACGCCGAGGCGCTCTTTGCGCGTGCCATCTTTGACGACGCGGCAATCCATGCACCCGATGAGCTGTCACGCGCGGCCGCCCTTGCCCGCGCCGAGGAGGTCCTTGGCGCAGAAATCGCCCGCGACGTCGCAGAGGGACTGGGGCTTGCCCTGAACAGCGAGGAGGACGCATGAGCCTGACCGCCGCCCAGATGGCCGAGATTGAGTCGAGCCCGTTCAAGCAGGACTTCCCCCTGCTTTCGCAAAACCCCGACCTGGTCTTTCTTGACAGCGCGGCAACGGCGCAGCGCCCCGCGACGGTGCTCGACGCCGAGCGCCGCTTCTACGAGACCATGAATGCCAACCCGCTCCGCGGCCTCTATCGGCTCTCCGTCGAGGCGACCGCCGCCATCGAGGACGCCCGTGCGCACATCGCCCGCTTCATCGGCGCGGTGGACGAAGGCGGAAAGCCGCTGTCCGACGAGATCGTCTTCACGCGCAACGCCAGCGAGTCGCTGAACCTCGTGGCACACACCCTGCCGGAGGTGGTGGGTCTTGGACCAGGTGATGAGGTGGCTATCTCCATCATGGAGCACCATTCCAACCTCATCCCCTGGCAGCAGGTCTGCCGCGCGACCGGCGCCAGCCTCGTCTACCTGAGGCCTGACGAGAACTTCGAGATCACGCACGAGGAGGCGGAGGCCAAGATCGGGCCCCACACCAAGATCTTGTCCATCACGCACGTATCCAACGTGCTGGGCGTGGAAAACCCCGTCGCCGCTCTTGCCGCGCGTGCCCATGACATGGGGGCGCTCGTGGTGGTGGACGGGGCGCAGTCCGTGCCCCACCTGCCCGTCGACGTGCGCGAGCTGGGATGTGACCTCCTCGCCTTCTCTGCCCACAAGCTGGGCGGTCCCATGGGCATCGGCGTGCTCTGGGGCAAGAAGCAGCTGCTCGATGCCATGCCGCCCTTCCTCACGGGCGGCGAGATGATCGACTCCGTCACCGAGACCGATGCCGTCTGGGCAGCCGTGCCGGCCAAGTTCGAGGCGGGCACCCAGGACGCGGCGGGAAGCTATGCGACCGACGCCGCCCTCTCCTACCTCGAGCGCTTTGGCATGGAGGATCTCGAGAGACGTGAGCGTCTTCTGGCAACCTACCTCACCGACGCGCTCGCCGCCCTGCCCTTCGTCCATGTCATCGGCCCGTCCGACGGCAGCCGCCACGTGGGCGCCGTCGCCTTCAACGTCGAGGGCATCCATCCCCATGACGTGGCGAGCATCCTTGACATGTCCGGCATCTGCATCAGGGCGGGGCACCACTGCGCCCAACCCCTGCTCGCTTGGCTCGGCGAGTCGAGCACCTGCCGCGCAAGCGTCGCCTTCTATAACGACAAGGCCGACATCGACCGCCTGGTCGAGGGTCTGAACGTAGTTTGGAGCGTGTTCCATGGCCGTCAGTAGCGCCACCCCGGCAAGCCTCTACAACCCGCAGTTCATGGACCACGTGAACAATCCCGACTACAATTACCAACTTGAGGACCCCACGCACGTGCACGAGGGAGTCAACCCCTCCTGTGGCGACGAGCTGACCTTCTCCATCCGCATCGGAGACGACGGGACCATCGAGGAGGCGGCCTACCAAGGCCATGGCTGCGCCATCAGCCAGGCATCTGCCGACATGATGAGCGACCTCGTCACCGACCGCACGCCCGAGGAGGCGCTCGCGCTCTGCGACCTCTTCATGCGCATGGTGAAGGGCGAGGTTACTGACGAGGCAGAGCTCGATCAGCTTGAGGACGCCGCCCTTCTCAAGGACATTGCCCACATGCCCGCGCGCGTGAAGTGTGCCGAGCTTGCGTGGCGCACGCTTTCGGAAATGCTCGCTTCTGACGGGGAGGCGTGAGTCCCATGGCTGGAGGACTCTTCTCGACAAAGGGACGCTATGCGCTGCGTGCCATGGGCGACCTCGCGACGCACGAGGGCTGGATCTCTTTGGGCGAGGTCTCCGAACGACAGGGAATCTCGCGCAAGTACCTCGAGCAGGTCATCGCGCTCATGCACAAGGCGGGATACGTCGAGAGCCTTCGCGGAAAGGGCGGCGGCTACCGCCTGACGCGCAAGCCCGAGGAGTACACCCTGGGAGAGATCCTGCGTGCCGCAGAGGGTTCGCTCGCACCCGTCGCCTGCCTGGACTGCACCTCGGGTGAGATCTGCCCGCGCATGGAGGACTGCCCCACTGTGACCATCTGGCGCGACCTCGGCAAGCTCACCTCGTCCTTCCTGGACAGCAAGACGCTAGCCGACATCTTGGTGGACGAGGACTTCCGCGAGGAGCGGGGAGAATAGCGCACCGGCTTTCGTCACGCAGGCTAACCCGCCATCAAGCGCTTTTAACGAGGGCCTTCGATTCGTCGGGGGCCCTTATCCTTCTGTGGCGGCGCCGCCGTCCTGCTGCACGGCATCGACCTGAGGGGATGCCTCGGAAGCCGTGGGCTCCGCAGCCTGCGCCTGCGTCTGCGTCTCCCCCGCCGGCAGCTCTTCCTGGATGGTCCCCACGGGCGCGGCAACGGTCTCGGATGCTTCGGGAACCTCGGTGGTCACGGCAGTCGCATCGGCAGGGGCGGTTGTTGCCGTGGTGGCAGCCGGCGCCTGGGAATCCTTGCCCGTCTCGGCGCCGCCCGCAGTTGCCGTCGTTTCCACAGCAGGCGCCTCAACCTGCTCCTCAATCGTCTCTATGGGTGCAGGGCCTTCCCAGCTGGTGGGGCCGAGCCCCTGGCCACGCGTTGCCAGGATGATAAGCGCCGCGCTTGCTATGACCGCCGCAAGCGAGATGCCGGCGGCAAACGCGACAAGCCTGTGTTTGATTCGCCCGTCATCAGAGGGAGCATCCCCGTACCCCTCGTACGTGGCCGCTGGAACATGGCGGCCAACCGCCGCATGGGGTTCTGACGCCTCCTTGATGCGATCGGCCGAGGCGGTGAGCATGCCCTTGTACGTCTGGGTCAGCGTGGTCGACAGTGCCGCCGCCACGACCGCGCCGATAAACGAACCCGCGAGACCGATACGCGACATGAGCAAAAAGGACGTCGCGGCCGTCAGTGCACTCGCGGCGATGGATGCAAACGAGAAGTCGTCAAACACGCCACGTGGCTTGAAAGACTCCTGCGCCATTGGTACCACACCCTTTCTTTGGCAGCCAATCCGCAGGTAGAAGCCATTTCTGCCCCATGACCGCCATCGTCTGGAAAAGGAGTATACCCACCCTGTCCTCGGAGCCTGCGACTTCACGAAGTGTCGACAGGAGGTGCACAGCACCGACAAAACCGGCAGCTGCCGCACGGCGTCAACGTCCCAAAACCAGATTTGGCACCTTATACCGCAAGAATCCGCCGCTTTGCGAGTTTGCCTTATTGAACTCATGACATAGGCGCTATGATTATCCAAGTGTTTGTAAACCAACGTTTTTGGGAGGTTCAACATGCTCGTTTCCGCAACCGACATGCTCAACGCGGCCGTCAAGGGTCACTACGGCATTGCCGCCTTCAACACCAACGACCTCGAGTGGACCCGCTCCATTCTCCTGGCCGCCGAAGAGCTGCAGTCACCCGTCATCATCCAGTGCACCCGTGGCGCCGCCAACTGGCAGCAGGGCTTCAAGGTCGTCAAGGACGTCGTCGAGGACCTCGTTGACTACATGAAGATTACTGTTCCTGTCGCTATGCACCTTGACCACGGCACCTATGAGGACTGCTTCGAGGCCATCGACGCCGGCTTCACCTCCATCATGTACGACGGCTCCCACGAGCCCACGTTCGACATCAACATGGAGCGCACCGCCGAGATCGTGAAGCTCTGCCACTCCAAGGGCATCTCCGTCGAGGCTGAGGTCGGCGGCATCGGTGGCGTCGAGGACGGCGTCGCCTCCAACGGCGAGCTCGCTGACCCGCAGGAGTGCAAGGCCATCGCCGACCTCGGCGTTGACTTCCTCGCTTGCGGCATCGGCAACATCCACGGCCTCTATCCCGATGACTGGGCTGGCCTCTCCATGGACCGCCTGGCCGAGATCAAGGCCCTGACGGGCGACCTCCCGCTCGTCCTTCACGGTGGCACCGGCATCCCGACCCCCATGGTCCAGGAGGCCATCACCAACGGCGTCGCCAAGATCAACGTCAACACCGACCTGCAGGTCGTCATGGCTCGCGCCACCCGTGCCTTCATCGAGTCCGGCAAGGACCTCGAGGGCAAGAACTACGACCCGCGCAAGCTCCTCAAGCCTGGCTTCGACGCCATCGTCGAGCGCGCCAAGGAGCTCATCGTCGACTTCGGTTCCGACGGCAAGGGCTGGGCATAAGCAATTGACGTCGGCCGCCCAACGCGACTGACCTGACGGACTCCCCGGGCTCGTCCCGGGGAGTCTTCCTTTACCTGAGGCCGACGGCAAGGGCTGGGCATAAGCAATTGACGCCGGCCGCCCAACGCGACTGACCTGACGGACTCCCCGGGCTCGTCCCGGGGAGTCTTCCTTTACCTGAGGCCGACGGCAAGGGCTGGGCATAAGCAATTGACGCCGGCCGCCCAACGCGACTGACCTGACGGACTCCCCGGGCTCGTCCCGGGGAGTCTTCCTTTACCTTTGCATCAACAACAACGCTTTACTGCACGAAGTCAGGTGCACCTTAGTCATTCAGCGCCGCGAGAACCGCACGCTTTGCCTCGAGAAACTCCTCAGTCACGGAGAAGTCGGGCACGTCGACCCGCGTGACGTCGATCACGCTGCCCACGGTGGTCGGCACGCCCGCGGACGGTGCGCCCGTCAGCACATAGATGCGGTTTGCCATGAGGGCCGCCTCGTCCACATCGTGCGTGATCACCACCGATGCCAGGCCCAGCTCATGCGACATCTCGCAATACCATGTCCGCATCTCGCCACGCGTGATGGCATCAAGCGCAGAGAACGGCTCGTCAAGCAGCACCACGTCGTTTCCCATGAGGTAAGTGCGCATGAAGGCCGCCCGCTGCCGCATGCCACCCGAGAGCTGCGAGGGCCAAAGCTTCTCCGTCCCCGACAGGCCAAAGCGATCAAAGAGCGGGGCGGCCTTCGCGCGAGCAGCGTCCTTGTCCTCTCCCGCGATCACAAGCGACAGGCATGCGTTGTCGATGATCGACAGATGCGACAGCAGCAGGTCCTTTTGAAGCATGTAGCTGACATGACCAGGCTTGCCCGTCACGTCCTGCCCATGCAGGAGCACCCGGCCCTCCATCGGCTCGGTCAGGCCGGCAAGGGCGTGCAGGATGGTCGTCTTGCCGCAGCCGGACTTTCCCACCAGGCACACAATCTCACCTGAAGCGACTTCAAGGCACACGTCTCGTGTGACGAGCTTCACCCCATCCCACGAGAGCGTGAGGCCTTGTGCTTCTAACGCCGCTTCGCTCACGCCAGGTACTCCAGCGTGTAGCCAGCGTTGACGTCAATCTGGTTCTCCACCAGTTGCTCGTCGTCAAGCCACTGATAGAAGCGGGCCCAGCGGTCAGCATCGATGTCTCCCCATGCCTTTGCGTCGGAGATGTACTCTGGCGAGATGAACTCCTGGGCGATCTTGATGAGTTCCGGGTCAAGCTCGGGCACCGCCTTGCAGAGGATGCCTGCGGCCGCCGCCGGGTCCTGCGCGGCAAACTCGTAGCCACGCTTGGCCGCGCGCAGGAAGCCCTTGACGACCTCGGGATTGGTGGCCGCAAAGTCATCGTTTGCAGCGATGACGGGCGTGTAGTAGTCAAAGACGGGGTCCATGTCGGCAAACGAGAAGTAGTTGACGGGATAGTCCTGCAGCTTGGCGTTCTGCACGGCCCACCACTCGTAGACCCACACCGTGTCAAACATGTTGGCACGAAGCCCCGCCACCTCGTCATCCACCTCGTAGGGAACCATCTTCACCTTGGAGAAGTCGCCACCGTCAGCCTCGACGATCTGCTTGATGGTGGCCTGCTCGACAGGCATGTTCCAGGTGGCATAGGTGTGGTCCTCCATGCCCTTGGCGCTCGTGATGCCGTCCTCGGCGCGGCTCATGATGCCACTCGTGTTATGCTGCACGATGGCAGCAACCGCCGTGTAGGGCATGGGATTGGCGGACGCCAGGCTGTTGGCAATGTAGTCCTGGTAGCTGACGCCCATGTTGGCGCCGCCGGAGCCGATGAGCGCATCCGCGCCGTCAGCAGGCACCGGCACGACCTCGACCTCGATGCCCTCCTCGGCAAAAAAGCCCTGGTCCATGGCCACATAGATGCCCGTATGGTTCACGTTGGGCGAGTAGTCGAGGACGAAGGAGACCTTGGTCAGCTCGGCCGCACCGTCACCACCTTCGGGCTGCTGCTGGGCATTGCCGCCGCACGCCGCAAGCGCAACCGCGCTCATGCCGGCGGCTGAGGCCAGGAAGGCCCTTCTGGAGAGGTTCTTACGCATGTTTGTTGCTCCCTTCTGCCCGCTTCCAGGGCATGCAAAGGTGTTCTAACACGTCAACGAGGCGCATGAGCGCAAGGCTCAGCGCCGAAATCACCAAGATTGAGGCAAACATCTTGTCGTAGGAAAACGACTTGCGCACGCGCGTCATGTACACGCCCAAGCCGCTGAAGCCACCCAGCCACTCGGCGATGACCGCGCCGACGATGGCGTAAGTGGCGCTGATGCGCAGGCCGCTGAACAGCTGGTCGGCGGCAGCTGGCAGCTTGACATAGCGGAAGACCTGCCAGCGCGATGCCCCCATGGTGCGCATGAGGTCTACCATGTCGGGGTCGACCGACTTGAAGCCCGAGACCAGCGACACCGTGACCGGGAAGAACGTGGTCAGCACAATGAGGATGACCTTGGGAGCCAGGCCATAGCCAAACCACAGCACCAGGAGCGGCGCGATGGCGATGGTCGGGATGGTCTGCGAGATGGTCATGAGCGGCTCAAAGGCCAGGTAGAACGTCTCGAAGCGATCCATGAGCAGGGCGAAGACCGCGCCGACGACCACGCCGATGCCCAGGCCCGCCGCTGCCTCGGCAAGCGTCGTGAGTGAGTGCTGCGCGATGAGCGCGACGTCCTTGACCAGGGCTAAGACCACCGCCGACGGGCTGGGCAGCAGGAATGACGGCACCAGTCCCGTGTCGCACGCAAGCTCCCACACCGCCAGCAGCATGGCGACGGCAACCACGGGCACCATCACGGTCCTCAGGCGAGAAGGGCGTGTGGCGTGATCGCTGGAGGTGTGCTCGGACTCGAGTTGCGCCATGGCCTATGCCACCTCAAAGTCGGCATGCGGCGCAAACTCGGGGTCACCCTCGTGGTACTTGCCAATCTTGTGCTCGGTGCTCATGACGTCACCGTCGGGGCGGAAGTCAATCTTTGCGTAGGTCATGGCGTGGGCGCAGCCCGCCTTTGCGCCGGCAAGCTGGCAATCGCGCAGCAGGTCCATGCACTGCTCGTAAGGACCCTCGACGGTCATCTCGAAGGGGCCGACATAATAGTCAAGTCCCGATGCATCAATGCAGGCGATGACCTCGTCAACCACGCGACATGTCTCGTCATCAGAGGTGGCATCCATGGGCAGGTACTGGATGGCGATAGCGCAGTTCATGCTCGCTCCTCTCGGCGGGGCATGAAAAAGCCCCGCATATACGCAGGGCCCCTGGCGGTATCGCTAAGCTCCCTACGCTGGCATTACCCAGATCAGGGTCGGTCGGGCACAGGTGCCCCTCTCAGCCTGCCTCGCCGCAAGCTCCCGTCTCGCATGCCATTGTAGCGCAAGGGACGCATGGCGCAACCGGCACGTATGACATCGTGTCAGGGGAGACACTGAACACTTATAGACCAAGTTTGTCATCCCACGGGGGTGCATCCAGGACCATCATGGGACGCGCCACAGATGCACACCTCCGTCACGGCAGAGCTGCCTACCCAGCGTTCGCCGCCCGCCAGTCCATCTCCCCGGTCATGCCGAAGTCGATGTAGATGACCTGTCCGCTCAGGTAGCTGAACACGTCGCTGCCGATGAGCACGAGCGGCCATCCCATCTCCTCGGGCCTGCCCGCACGGCCGTTCCAAGACTTGAGGAACAGCTCGTACATGGCGTTGCGGCCACTCTCAAGGCTGCCGTCCTTGCTCGTCGCGGCCTCGAAGTCGGCTATGAGCGGCGTGGCGGTGAAGGACGGGCCGATGGCGTTGATGCGGACCTTTCGGCCGATGTAGGGCTCCTCACGGCACATCTTCTTGACGTACGCAGAGAGGCACTGCTTGGAGAACTGGTAGGGGTCGAGCGCGTTCTCGGAGTCAGAGCCGTCGGAGAAGGTTGGCGCGAGCTCCTCTGCCACCGCGGCGGCCTCCTCGAAGGTCGCTGTCTCTAGCATCTTGTTGACCATGTCCATGTTGTAGGACCATGCGTAACCACCCGTGGACGAGATGAAGGTGAGCGATCCGTTGTCGGGGATACGCGCGACGAGCTTCTCTGCCATGTAGCGCTGGCCGACGAAGTTCACCATCTGGATGAAGGCCTCGCGGCCTGGCCTGAGCCCGACGCCGTGGCACATGAAGAGTGCGTCGATGCGCTCGGGAAGCTGTGCGCACACGGCGTCGATGGCCTCCTTCTCCGCAAGGTTCCCCTTGACCGTCGCCTCGACAGGGAGGTCGCAGTCGTTCATGTCGACCGCCCAGACCTTTGCGCCGAGCGACAGAAGCAGCTCCGCCGCGCAGTGCGCCATTCCCGATGCCGCCCCCGTGACGACGACGGTCTTGCCCTCGTAGCCAAGCAGATCCCTGATCTCCATGCCCGCTCCCATCTGTCTGATATTGGACTGGTGTCCACCTTTGGACAAGGTGCATCCTAAGCAACGCACAACCTGACATTCAATCATCAGTTCGTGCTCGTTGTGACCAAAGTCAGACGAATGAGAGGCCATGTGTCGGATTTTTCAGGGCAGTCTCCACAGAACGGCTTGCCGGGCTCATCGCATTCGGACCATGCGTGCCGCCATCTCGTTGATGGCTTCCACGGGAACGTCGCCGTACTGGCCGAGCACCCATGTGCGATACACGGAAGCAAGCGCTCCGGCGACGTAGTCGAAGCGCACCATGCCCTCGACCCCGTCGCTCCCCACGGACTCGAGGAGGCTCGTGCGGAGGTCGTCCCCAAATCCGAAGGCTCCCGCAGAGGTCAGCAGGAGGCGAAAGAGGGCCCTGTTCTTCGCCACGTACGATCCGATGGCGCCCAGCACGGGCGCCGGGTCGCTCGCGAAGTTTGGGCCGACCATGCCGCTGACTACCGCACCCAGCTCGTCCATGAGGGTGCCCTTGAGCTCCGCCTCGAGTGTCTCGATGCAGTCATAGTGCACGTAGAACGTCGATCGGTTGAGGTCCGCCTCCCGGCAGATGGCCGCGACGCTCACGCGCTGGCCACGCTCGGCGAGGGACACGTAGGCTTCCCTGATCATGCGCTCCGACCTCAAGGCGCTGCGATACCGTTTTCTCTCGCCCATGCAAACACTTCCAAAATCCGACACTTTCGCTCTATTTCGTCTATCTTTAGACGCTATTGCCAAAAACTGATGATTGTCATACCAGCTAAACGCTTTATATCATACAAGTGCCGAAAGTCAAACACGTATCTAAAGTACGACAGACAGGAGGGACATCATGCGGGCTACTTCATCGATGACCAGGAGGGGCTTCGTCGCGGGCGCGGGGGCCGCAGGCATCGCCGCCCTGCTGGCCGCGTGCTCGCAGGGCGGGAACGACGGCTCCGACGAGGATGGCGCCACCGCGACCGGGGCGGCGGAGGCTCCCCAGCTGGAGGTGACGGGCGGCGCCATCAGCGGCGCACTCAACGCCGACGGCGACGTCGTCACCTACAAGGGGATCCCCTTCGCGGCGCCCCCGGTGGGAGACCTGCGCTGGAGGGCTCCCCAGCCCGTGGTCCCCTGGGAGGGAGTGAGGGAGTGCACCGAGTACTCCGCGGCGGCCGTGCAGCCCGAGCAGGCGCCCTTCATGATGTGGACCGAGGAGTTCATCATCGACACCTCGAAGGGCTACTCCGAGGACTGCCTGTACCTCAACGTGTGGGCCCCCGCCGACCTGAAGGGCGGCGCGCCGGTGGTGCTCTTCATCCATGGCGGCGGCAACACCTCGGGCGGGGCGTCCTGCGACGTCTACGACGGAGAGGCGATCGCGAAGAAGGGCGTCGTGTACGTGGACTGCAACTACCGCGTGGGCATCTTCGGCTTCCTGGCCTCAACCGAGCTGTCAGCCGAGGACCCCGACAAGGTCTCGGGCAACTACGCCATCAAGGACCTGATCGCCGCGCTCCAATGGATCCAGGACAACATCGCCACGTTCGGCGGCGACCCGTCCAACGTCACCATCGCCGGCCAGTCGGCGGGATCGCTGAACGTCAACCAGCTCACCCTGTGCCCGGAGGCGAAGGGCCTGTTCGGCAACGCCGTCACCATGAGCTACAACCTCGTGGGCTCGCATTACGCCACCCTCGCCGAAAAGGAGGCCGAGGGGGACGCCATATTCGGCGGCAAGACGCTCGAGGAGATGCGAGCCCTCAGCCAGGACGAGGTCCAGGAGCTCTCGGGCTCGGAGCTCGCCTCGGCCGTGGCGTCCTACAACGTCGACGGGAAGTACGTGATCGGCAACTACGACGAGGTGCTCGTCTCCGGCAAGGGCCTCGACGTAAACGTCGTCACCGGCATGGTGACGGGGGACAACCTCATGTTTGGCTCGTTCCTCTCCGGCGCATCCGCTCTCAACCCCGCCGCAAGCGACCCCACCACCGCCAGTGCGTACGAGCAGTTGGCGAAGGACAGGCTGGGTGAGCTTGCCGAGCAGTTCCTGGCTTGCTACCCCGCGGCGACCGATGACGACGTGATGTCTGCAATTGCCACGAGCAACGAGGACTCGCTCATTGCCTACCAGATCAAGAACGCGTCAGAGCGCAAGGCCAACGGTAAGGCGAACGTGTACGTGTATCAGTTCACGCACGTGATGCCCGGACCCGAGGCCGAGGCCATGGGCGCCTTCCACACGGCGGACGTCCCCTACTGGATCAACCACTTCTCCGAGGCGCGAGCGGACTACTGGACCGACGTCGACTACGCGCTGGGCGACGCCATGAGCGACTACCTTGTCAACTTCGCCACCACGGGAGACCCCAACGGTACGGGTGTCCCCGCGTGGACCGAGTATGGCGATGCCGGTGGGGAATTCACCTACATGGAGCTCGGCGACGAGGTGTCGGAGCAGACGATGGCCGACGACAGGGCCGCCTTCTGGAAGGCGTACCTCGCCCTGTAAGGCAAGATGCTACCCGATACGGAAATCCCTCCTTGCGGGCCTCGGGACTCTCCCCCCGAGGCCCGTCGTCTGCGACAAGAGATGCGTCGCGCCTCGAGGCTCGATGCCGGTCTTCGTCTGGCCACTGCCGTGATTCGCTTGCGGCGCCGCACGCTCCGCAGCATCCATGTTGTCAGCGACAGGCCTTGCGAATCAGTCGGTCCAGACAAGTCCCCGCGATGGCCCTACAGGGACAGGGGCGCCTTCGCGGAAAAGCCGACGCGTGCATATACCTCCCGCGCCTGATCGACGAACTGAGGGACGACACCGCCCCTGCTGCCCTCCCGGTGATATATGCCGTAGTTCGCGCTCGAGCGCCCCTTCCAAGGAATCACTCGATGCAGGGGGTCGGGCATGGTAAAGATGCTCGGCACGAGCGCGTAGCCAAAACCCGCGTCCACGAGGGCGTAGGCCTCCGACGTGGTGGCGCAGTGCGTGGAGGAGTCGTCCGACGCGGGGATGTCCGTCTGGGAGGCGATGCCGCGCCGTCGCATGCCAGGCGGCAGGCACAGGACCTGAGGCAGACCGGTCACATCCTGCGCACCCACCTCGTCGAGCGCCGCCAAGGGCGAGTCGGCCCGCACGACACACGAGAGGTCGCTCGTGGCCACGCGCGCGAAGCCCAAACCTGCGCCCACAGGCGTCTGGGACTCGAAGCCGAGCACCACATCGACCTGCTCGCGCTCCAACCGGGCAATGTTGCCGTCGCGCGAGCCCTGGCGCAGCTGGACGTGGAGGCCAGGTCGCTCGCGGCGGATGGCATTGAGGACATAGGCGAGGCGGTAGAGCTCGTTTGAGTCGGAGTAGGCGATGACGAGGCCATCCCCGCTCGCGCGCCGGCGCGCCCGCTCCTCGGCAGCGTAGCTCAGGCGCAGGATCTCCTGCGCGTCCTTGAAGAACGCCTCCCCCAGGGAGGTAAGCAGTACCTCGCGCGTGGTGCGCACAAACAGCGGCGCGCCCAGCTCCGCCTCGAGCGACGCGATTTGCTTGGAGACGGTGGGCTGCGAGAGGTGCAGCTCCTCTGCCGCACGGCGAAAGTTTAGGTTGAGGGCCACCTGGACGAAGCATTCGAGCTGGCTGGTGTTCATCTGTCCTCGATTGATTCGTGAACGGAATGACTGATAGAAACATTCTAATTCACGCAGTGCGTCGCACATGGGATGCTTTTAGGATGGGGATTGAAGAAGGGGGCCCGCATGTCAGACAAGCGAATGCCCCTCGCTAGGAGCAGCCTCGCAGGCAACACACAAGGCGAGGGCGGAATGCGGGACCACACAGCCTCCTGCGAGGTCTGGATTCTCGCGGCCAACCGTATGATGGCTCGGGCCCTTGAGGTGGAGCGTTGGGTGGAGACATTCGCCGCCCACGGCGTCACCCTCGTGCCACGCCTCGTATCCGAGCTACGCCTGCTCGCAAGCAAGGACGGCCTCTCCCTGCGCGACGCTGCTGGCGACCCCATAGCACCTCCGCGCCTGTGCATCTGCCGCGTTTACGAACCGCACGCACCACGCCACCTGGAGCTGCTCGGGACGCACTGCCAGGCAAGCTCGCGCATGGTGGGCCTGTGCTACGACAAGGCCGAGGTGACGCAGCTGGTGGCGGAAAGCGGTGTCCCTATGATCGCGAGCGAGGTGGTCCCGGCCTTCGCCTCCGAGCACCTTGCGCAGGGTCGGTTCGCAACACCAGCGGTCCTCAAGCCCGCAAGCGGCCGCGGCGGCTCCCATGTGGAGCTTGCGCATGACCACGGGGAGCTCGCCTATCATCTGGACCGGCTCATCGGGCGTCCCGGCGTGGTGCAGCCCGTCGTGGACAAGGGGCGCGACCTGCGGGTATACGTGATCGGCGGGGAGCCTCGCTACGCAATGGAGCGGCTGGGGCGCCCCGGCGACTTCCGCAGCAACTACTCGACGGGCGGCACGGCACGACCCCACCCTCTCGACATCGAGCTCGCGGACTTGAGCCGGCGCGTGCTGGCGGCGCTTCCCGAGCAGCTCCCCTTTGGGTCGGTGGACTTCTGCCTCGACCAGGGCCGACCCGTCTTCTGTGAAGTCAACGCCAACCTTGGCTGCCGAATCCCCTACGAGTTCGGCGGCTACGACCTCATCGGCGACTATGCCGAGTGGCTTCGGGAGGAATGTCTATGAGGGGCTGGCTGGTCGCGAGTGCCTTCGTGCACGATGACGAGTACCTGGAACTGCTCGCGGGCTTCGAGGCTGCGGCAGAGCAACTCGGCGTGGGCCTGAAACGGCGCACCAATGTTGAGATCGCACCGATGCTGGGAACTCCAGAGGGCCTCATTGATTCGCCCGACTTCGCCCTCTTCTGGTGCAAGGACATCCAGCTTGCTCGACACCTCGAGGCTTGTGGCGTCCGGCTCTTCAACCGCGCCGAGGCCATCGAGATCTCCGATGACAAGGCAGCGACCGTCGCAACCCTCTGCGGCACAGCCGCAGTGCCCCAGCCTCGCACGGTAATGGTCCCCCGCTCCGATGTCGATACCCGCTGGGAGGACACGGGATTTGCCGAGGCAACCATCACCGCGCTCGGGCTTCCCGTCGTAGTCAAGGAGGTGCGCGGTTCGTTTGGGCAAGAGGTACACCTCGCCCGTTCCGTGGAGGAGTTGACGGCGCTCCTTGGCCGCCTCTCGGGACGCACCTGCATCTGCCAGCGCTTCGTTCGCGAGAGCGCCGGTAGCGACGTGCGGGTGCAGGTGGTGGGAGACCGCGTGGTCGGCTCGCTGCTGCGGCACTCCAAGACCGGAGACTTTCGGGCGAACATCAACGCCGGGGCGACCTACGAGCCGTGGCATGCCACGCCCGAGCAAAGGGCTGTGGCACTCGCGGCCACGCGCGCGCTCGGGCTCGACTTCGCTGGTGTCGACCTGCTCTTCGGCGAGGACGGGCCCGTCGTCTGCGAGGTCAACGCCAACGCCCATTCCATCCCCGAGATGCGCGAGGCATGCGGGGTCGACGTGTATCGGGCCATCATGGCCCACATCAATGAGACCATGGAGGGAGAGCAGCGATGAGGAAAGCAATGCGCGCCCTGCGCATCAGCGACGTCACGCCGGCGAGCGGGGCCGCGCTCACGGAAGTTCCCATACCCGAAGCCCGACCCGGCTGGGTGCTGGTGCGCGTGCGCGGCATTGGCATGAACCACGCGGAGTGGGAGCTGAGGCACGACGAGATACGCGAGTCCTACATAGCCAAGCCCATCATCCCCGGCATCGAGGGCGTGGGCGAGGTGGTCGACCCCTCGGACCAGCCCTTCGAGCCCGGCCAGAAGGTCTGCATGCTCATGGGCGGCATGGGACGCATGTGGGACGGCTCCTACGCTGAGTACTGCCTCGTGCGGGCCGACCACCTCTTCGCAATACCAGAGGCAGCCTGCGGGCTGCCCTGGGCGACGCTGGCGGCAATCCCCGAGACGTACTACACGGCGTGGGGGTCACTGTTCGAGTGCCTGCGGCTCAAAGGCTCAGACGCGCTCATGATACGTGCGGCCAGCTGCGGCTTAGGGTACGCCACCATCCAGGTGGCCAAGACAATCGGCGCGCACGTCATCGCCACGACGCATCGAGAGCGCTACTTCGAGCCACTCCGCTCCTTTGGCGCGGACGAGATCGTGCTCGACACTGGCGTCTTGGAAGGCGCGGTTCTCGCCGACAAGGTCCTCGAGCTCAGCGGGCCTGCGACCCTGCGCGACTCGCTGCGCTGCCTCAACGTGGGCGGGATCTGCTGTGACACGGGCATCCTGAGCGGTCAGTTCACACTTGATGGCTTCGACCCCATCAAGGAGATACCCAACGGCCGCTACCTCACGGGCTTCTTCTCCAACTACCCCACGCAGCAGGCCATGGACGACATCTTCTCGTTCGTGGCACGGCACGGCATCGAGCCCTTCGTGGCAAGGGTGTTCGACTTCGACCACCTCGTGGACGCGCTGGCCATGCAGGACAAGGGCGGCTTTCAGGGGAAGCTCGTAGTCATAGACGAGAGATAGAGCAAAGCGGTTCAGATTGAGGGGAATCATCATGCACAACGTATCTCGACGGACGTTCCTCGGCACTTCGGCCCTAGTCGGCATCTCGCTTCTCGCGGCATGCGGCAACAGCGAAGACAGCTCGGAAGTCCCGGGCGCACAAGACGGAAAGAAAAAGGTCCTGCGCTTCGGCATGGGGTCGCTAGGTGCCCCGCTCGACATGCAGAAGAACGGCATGAGCGTGGCGGGCACGCTGACCAACGCCATCTTTGAGGGGCTCCTCACCTGGAACGAGTATCTCGAGCTGGAACCCACGCTGCTCACCGCCATCCCCGAGTTCGAGACCGACGGCGTGACGCTGCCCTGTGAGCTGCTGTCCAGCGTCACATTCCACGACGGCTCCGCGCTCACGGCGCAGGACGTCAAGTTCACCTTCGAGCGCATGTTCAACCCGTCGACCGGTGCGGGCAACTACGCCAGCTACACGCAGATCAAAGGCGCGCAGGAGATGCTCGCGGGCGAGCGCGACAACCTGGACGAGGGCATCGTCATCGCCGATGACACGCACTTCTCCTTCGTGCTCACAGAGCCCAGTGCCACCTTCGTCCCAAGCCTCGGCGTCTTCTACGCCCACATCTTCCCCCACGAGGCATGCGCGGCCGCCGGGGACGCCTGGGGCACGGACGCCAACGCCATCGGGACAGGCAAGTACCGGCTCGTCACCAACGACGACACCACCGAGGCCGTCCTCACGCGCTTCGAGGGCTACCACGGAGAGACACCCAGCCTGGACGAGATCCGCGTCGTGTACTACGCAGACGCCAACACCAAGCTCCTGGCCTTCAAGAAGGGCGAGATCGACTGGTGCGACGTGGGGTTCTCGCTCTATGGCGAGTACAAGGACGACCCGGATTTCTCGGGCAACCTGCATGCCTACCTGCCGCTGGGCCTGCAGTTCGTGAACCTCAACCTACGCGACGAGCACCTCGCCGACCCGCGCGTGCGCGAGGCGCTCTCGCTCGCCATCAACCGGCAGGAGCTGGTGGACACCATCATGGACGGCCAGGGCCAGGCGGCCTCGGGCTTCCTCACGCCGCAGTTTCCCGGCTTCGACGAGGGGGCCGACGCCTTCGCCTACGACCCCGACCGCGCCCGCAAGCTGCTGCGCCAGGCGTGCCCGGACGGCCTTGCGCTCGACCTGCGCACGCGCGCGCTCTTCAACACGGTCGCGCAGGCGATCCAGGGCTACTGGCAGGCCGTGGATATAGACTGCTCCCTCCAGCAGATGGAGAACGGCGACTTCATGAGCGACTGGGCGGCGGGCAAGCTCCAGGTGCTCGTCAACGGCTGGTTCGCCGACTACCCGTGCGCCGACGGGCTGCTCTCGTACTTCGAGACGGCGAACGCCGCCACCCACGGCTGCTTCTACGCCAACGACGAGTTCGACGCCCTCATGGCAGCCGCCCGCTCCGAGCTGGACGCAGACGCGCAGGCAGAGCTCTACCGGCAGGCGGACGGCATCGCATCGCGCCGGGACTTCGCCATGCTGCCCCTGCTGTACCCCCACTACAACTACGCGGCTAAGCCCTACGTGCTGGGCCACAAGGTGGGCAACATGAGCTTCGACATGTGGAACGTCGACATCGACGCAGATGACCCCTCCTACCAGGGCTGAGGCAGCTGGGATGTTGCGCTACGTCGCAGGGCGACTCGTACAGGCGGCCGGCGTGGTCGCCGCACTCGCAGCACTCACCTTCTGGCTGCTCAACGTTGTGCCGGGGGATCCCGTGCGCATCATGCAGGGCGACATGGCGAGCGAGGAGGCGGTTGCGCAGGTACGCCACCAGATGGGACTCGACCGCCCCGTCCCCGTGCAGTTCGCGGACTGGGCGTGCGGCATCCTGCGTGGCGACCTGGGCACCTCCTACGCTCAGCACAAACCAGTGGCCCAACTGATGGGGACGGCCTTCGCGCACACCCTGCGTCTGGCATCTGGGGCGTTTGCGCTGGCCCTTGTAGTGGGGCTCGTGGCCGGCGTCTGCGCGGCGCTCTTCCGTGGGAGCTGGGCTGACCACGCGCTCATGACGGCCGCAGTCGCCGGCATATCCGCCCCAGCCTTCTGGGTGGCCATCGTGCTGCAGCTCGCCTTCGCCCTGCGTCTGGGGTGGCTGCCCCTCTCGGGTGTCACGAGGTCCCATGCGTTGGTGTTGCCGACCGCCGCCCTAGGCCTGCGCTACGCCGCCTCCATCGCGCGCGTCACCCGCACGTCCCTGCTCGAGACGATGGGGCAGGACTACCTGCGCACCGCCGTCGCGAAGGGGCTCGGGTGGCGGCAGGCGGTACTCCGGCACGGCCTGCGCAACGCGCTCGTGCCCATCGTGACCCTCGTGGGCACTCAGCTGGGCGATATCCTCGCCGGCTCGGTGGTCGTGGAGTCGGTGTTCGGCATCCCCGGCATGGGCAGCCTGCTCGTCAAGGCCATAGGGGCGCGCGACCTGCCGCTCATCGAGGGAGGCGTCATGTACGTGGCGCTCGTATGCACGGCTGCTTACCTCGCATGTGACGTCCTCTACGGACTCATCGACCCGCGCGTGCGGGTAGGCGGAAGGCGTGACACATGACGCCAGGCGCCAACCTTCTCCCCCACGACCTCCTGCCTGCCTCCCGCGAGGAGCGAGCCGCTCCCGAAGCAGTGGCAAGGCCGGCGACATCCCATCTGTCCTCGTCCTGGAGGTCGCTGCGCCGCGACCCACGCGGCATAGCCTGCCTTCTTTTGATAGCTGTGCTCGTAGCCGCGGCGATTCTCGCTCCCTTGCTCACGCCGCACGACCCCTACCTGCAGGACCTTCCCAACCGTCTGGCTGGACCAAGTACGATGCACCCACTCGGGACCGACGAGCTGGGACGCGACGTGCTCTCGCGCCTGCTCTACGGCTGCAGAGTATCGCTCTCCGTCGGGCTGGTGTCCCAATCCATCGCACTGACGGTGGGCTTTGCTGTGGGAGCCTGTGCTGGCTACCTCGGCGGGCGCATTGACGCCGCTGCAAGCTTCGCCATCCAGGTGTTCTCAGGCTTTCCCTTCCTGTTGTTTGCCATGGTCGCCATGTACGTCCTGGGGCCGGGGCTCCAGAACCTCTATGTCGCGCTGGGTCTGCTCATGTGGACCACGACCGCGCGACTGGTGCGCGCAGAGGTGCTACGCCTACGCCAAGAGGAGTACGTGCTCTCCTGCATTGCCTGCGGGGGCTCTGCACCGCGGGTCATCCTGCGGCATCTCCTGCCCAACTGTGCGCCCACGCTCATCGTCTCGGCGACCCTGGGCATACCCAACGCGATCCTATGCGAGGCAACGCTCTCCTTCCTGGGTCTGGGTGTGCAGCCGCCCCTGGCGTCGTGGGGCCAGATGATAGCGGCCGCCCAGCCCTACATCCAGTCGAGCACCTACTACTCGCTGGCACCCGGAATTGCCATCATCGTGTGTGTACTCGCCTTCAATCTGCTTGGTGACGCACTACGCGATGCGCTGGACCCGTACCTTGGGTAATAGGTCTCTCGCGGGCCATTAATCGATTAGTAGTTCACGCAGGTCCATAACATTCATGCGAGTTAATGCCACCCAGGGAATATGTCCGTGCCGACATAGGCAATTGTGCGTGGATCTGAACAGCATGAGCTGTCTGGAAAACTCTCAGCGGTTAAGGCTATGCGCTGCAAGTCCTGAGATTTCTTGTTCCTTGGATGTCCGCACCTGAAGAGAAACGTACCACGGCACTCCAATCTTGACGCGGCGGAGCACTATGCCACCACCGGACACATGCCTCGATATGCCTTCAAGGCCGTATTCTTCCCCATCGGAACCAGCCTTTTCTTAAGATTGCTCTTGCGGGCACCGCAGTCGACATGGACACTTACATGTTCGGCTCGGGCGTACCTTACCTTGGACGCGAGACCCACATGTAGCCCCACCTAGCCCTCCAGTACCGGCGAACTGACCGTTCGCCGATTCGGCTCGCCTCTCTCCAGAAGGTGAGAATCAGCCTTGTGACCGTCTGGGACTGCTTCTCGGGACAGCGTTGGATTTCTCATAAAAATAGCCGCTCTACCTGCGGCTGAAATACATAGTCGGGTAATGCGCATTACCCAGATCAGGTGTCAGGGTCGGCACCGCGATGGATGCCCTCTCAGCCGGCGTGCGCCAGCTCCCCTATTCGGATGCCATTGTAGCGCAAGGAATCGGAAATGCGAGCGGCTCCCATGACATCGTGTCATGGGAGCGACAGCCAAGCGTCAGAGTTCACAGGCCCAAGCTCGCTGATTCAGCAGGAAGTCCCTCAGGCCTATGACCGGGATGCCATTCTCATCATGCGCAAGCATGCTGCCATAGAGAAGGTAGTCCCGCAATAGCGCACGAGTCCCTGGAACGGACGCTCTGCTGCCTTGGGAGCCCTGACCGAGAAATGCCTCCTGGATAGCTCCCAGAAAGGCTCCCCTAGCCAAGCCGGGTAATCGTTGTTGCCAGGATCTAAAGCTTCACCCGTTAGCAGACCCTCTAGCCAGATGGCGAAGAACGGTCCCAAGGGACCAAGCCAATCGGTCTCGCAAATGCTCAAAGACGACATGCCGACTACTGCATTTGTGGACGAGTGTGAGATTTGTGGCTATAGGCTCCCCGAAGTCCGGCATACCTCATCCATCTAGCAAGGGCTGGCAAGGCACATCGACCTTGCCAGCCCGTACCAAATACAGCTCCCATGGGAAGTGGCCTACCGAGCTCCCTAACCCAGGTCCTCGCCGCCCGAGGCGATGCAGCGCTGATACCAGGTGAAGGAGTCCTTCTTGTATCGATCGAGCGTACCCTTGCCCTCGTCGTCCATGTCTACATAAATTACACCGTAGCGCTTGCGCATCTCGCCCGTGCTGGAGGAAACTACGTCGATGATGCCCCAGGGCGTATAGCCAATGACAGGCACGCCGTCCCCGAGTGCCGCATCTAGGGCCTGCACATGCTGCCGCAGGTAGTCGATGCGGTAGGGGTCATGCACCGACCCGTCCTCCTCCAGCGTATCGATGGCCCCCAGACCGTTTTCCACCACCATGATGGGCAGGCCGTAGCGGCCGGCGAGCTCGTTCAGGCTGAAGCGCAGGCCCGTGGGATCGCAGCCCCAGCCCCATTCTGAAGACTTCAGGTAGGGGTTCTTCGCACCTAGCGAGAGGTTGCCCGCTCCATCGCGCGCGACATCCTCGCGCGTGGTCTCACAGGTAGTGCTGTAGTAGCTGTAGGTGAACATGTCCACCTTGCCGGATGCTAGCACCGCCGCGTCCTTCTCGAAGAACTCCGGATCCAGCCCGTAGCGGTCCCAGATGCTCCTCGCATAGTACGGGTAGGCTCCCCGCACCTGCACGTCGCCGGTGTACCAGAAGTACTCCTGCATCGACTGCTGCGTTGCCAGGACATCGGCGGGGTCGCAGGTAAGAGGATACTGGAACATGCCGGCCAGCATACAGCCCATCTTGTAGCCGGGATGACGCTCGTGCGCATAGGCAACCACCTTGGCACTTGCCACGAGCTTGTGGTGAAGCTCACGGAAGCCGCCGGCAAGCACTTCCTTGGGCAGCATAGGCGCAAACTTGCTCATGAGAATCGACGCGTTCAGCTCGTTGAAGGTGAGCCAGTACTTTACGAGGCCGTCGTAGGCGTCCATGATGGTGGTGGCGTAGCGCACGTAGAGGTCGATGGTGGCAGGGTTCTGCCATCCGCCGAGGGCGCCCTTGATGTGGGAAGGATCGTCGTAGTGCGAGATGGTCACCAGCGGCTCGATGTCATGGGCGCGCAGCTCCTCGAACACCTTGCGGTAGAAGTCCAAGCCCTCCTGGTTGGGCTCTGCGTCGTCACCGTTGGGGAAGATGCGCGGCCAGCTGATGGACATGCGGAAGACCTTGAGCCCCAGCTCGCCGAAGAGGGCGATGTCCTCCTTCCAGCGGTGGAAGAAGTCGGTGCCGATATGGTTGGGGTAGTAGTGGCCATCCAACACGGCCAGGCGAGCGCCCTCGGGCAGCACGGCGCTCATCTGATCGCAGGTGCCCTCTGAGCCATCGGGCATCTCGTAGGTCACGAGACGATGCGTCTGGGCGGTGGCACCGGTCATGAAGTCAGTCTCGGCAGTACCACGGCCGCCCTCATCCCAACCGCCCTCGTACTGGTTCGCGGCGGTGGCGCCGCCCCACAAGAAGTTCTCCGGAAATGGCATGTTGTTCTCCTCTACTTGACAGACCAGGGATCGGGTTTAGGCAGCCTGGGAGGCCTTCTGGGCCTCCTCCGCGAGGCACTGCTTGTCGTACATCCGCACAAAGGGCGCGTACACAAGGTAGCCCACAACAAAGGCGAGCACGGGGATGAACAGGTTCTGCCACGACATGGAGCTCAGGAACTCGCTCATACACACCGGCAGGGCGGTCATCAGCAGGACATACCCCGGCTTGAAGAACCCAACGGCATAGCCCACCCACATCAGCAGCGCCGTGATGACACCGTTAAGGATGAACGGCACATCAAGAATGGGGTTGTACATGAGGGGCGCGCCAAAGACCATGGGCTCGGAGATGTTGAAGACGGCCGGGACAACGGCGACCTTGCCCACCGAACGCAGCTTCTCGGACTTGGCGCGCAGCATGTGCACGGCGAGCGGCAGGACGTTACCCGTGCCACCGCAGCAGACAAAGGCCCCGAAGAGCATCACGGTATTGAACACGGGTGCTTGACCGGCAGCCACGAGCTCCGCGTTGGCAGTATATGCTGTGATCATGGGAGCCATGATGACCATATAGACAATGGCTGATCCATGCATGCCAAAGCACCAGAAGATCATGGCGATGAGGCCAAGTACGATGACGCCGGGTCCACTGGCAAGAGCCGCCAGGGGCATGCCGAGAATGCCCATGATGATGCCGGGCAGCGGGGCGCCCATGAGGGTCTCGCACACGGCGGCGAGGCCGCGGAAGAGCACGGTACAAATAACGAGCGGGATGAGCGAGCTGAACGAATCGACGAGGAACTGCGGTACGACCTCGGGCATCTTGATGGTGAGGTTCTTCTCCTCACAAAGCACGATGATCTTGACCGCGATGATGGGGATGATAAGGGCCGTGAACAGGCCGACGCCTCCCAGGTACGTGGTATCCATGACGGTCATGGACGATCCGTCGGCCAGCTCCACCGTCTTGAAGGGGGCCGCCACCATGAGGAAGAGGACCATGGCCACGATGCCGTTGGAAAGCTCCCCCTTCTTGCCGAGGTTCTTGGTGTAGGCGTAGGCAACGCAGAAGGCCACGGCGATGGCCATGCAGTTCATGGTCATCTGGTAGGGAATCTGCAGCTGCTGGTAGAGGAACGACTCCGTGGGGAGTATTCCGACAACGTTGAGCAGGGTCGCCACGATGGTGAAGACCGCGCCGGCAAGGATGAGGCCCATGGTGCCCATCATGCCGCCTGTGATAGCCTGGACCGCCTTGTTCTGCTGCAGCTTGGCACCACCGGCCTGCAAGGCGCGCATGGGTGCGGAGTTGAAGAAGCGCGTGAAGACGTCATCGGCCTGATCCGCGTCAGGAGCGGCGGCGGCCTCATCGACATCCGGGGCCACTTCATGAGCCGTAACAGCGGCCTCGACCGCCTGCACCATAACATCTTGCACCCTGACACTCTCGAGAGTCTCGCGCGCAAGCGCGATGACTGCCGCACTGTCGGCATTTCCATACGCCTCGGTGGAAATGACAGCGGTAGGAAGCCCAGTGGCCTCGGAGATGCTGTCCATCTGGTAGCCCACCTGCGGCCCGACGAGGCAGACCTCATAGCTGTGCTCCTGGGCTTCGTCATGGGCAGCAGAGACACCCACCGCCGCAATCTCGAACGGCTCAATGCCCTGTTCGGCTGCATATTTCTCCACTTTCTTCATGAGGATGCTCGTAGACATCCCCCCTGCGCATACCAGCAAGATCTTCATGCTCTTTCCTTCCCGGTCGACAGATGGGCTTGCGGTACCTTCATCTTGTCTTCCAGGAAGAAACCTTTCCATACCCAGCTCTTTCCACCGACGGAAAGTTCCTTTCCTGGAATGGGGTGCCATGGGAAGGCCCGCACCTCAGGCCAGGAGCCGCTCCAGACATTCCCAGCTCTGCTTGCGGAGCAGCTGGGGAATGGCGACCTCGTCAATGAAGAGCTCTGCCAACGTACCGAACAAGTCCTCCACCCCATGGCGGTCGTCGTCACGGCCGAAGCTAATGAGAAAGACGGCCTGCACTTCGGTGCCCTTTTCATTCCAAGGCACGGGTTTGTCGAGCAGGCCCACCCATACGAGCGTCTGGGCTCCAGCTGCGCGCAGCGGATGCGGCATGGCTACCAGGTTGCCAAACGTCGTGGGCATGCTGCGCTCACGCTGCCACACGAGCTCACGGAAGTCCTCATCCACCGCACCAAGAGCCTCGGCGCGGTCGCAGAGAAAGCCCAGCACCTCTTCCTTCGTGGCAAAGGGTAGATGCACATACAGGCGCTCGGATGCAAAGGCGGGCGGGGCACTCGGGTGGGTTGACGCGCCACGCAGCTCGTCGCGCAGGCGACCAATCTCGACATCGCTCAGGAAGAACTCGACCTCGCGCACCGGCACGGGCACCTCGCAACGCAGCGGCACGGTTGTAAAAAGGTAGTCTACCTGCGAAAAGTCGAGCTGCCTCGCCCGGCTTGCATCTATCGCAACAACGCTCTCGATGCAGTCGCCAAACTCCTTGCGATAGCGCATCTCCAGCAGGCGTGCGCTCCCCTGCCCCGAGGCGCATACCACCACGATGCGCTTCTTGGGAAGCCACGTGCGATTCCGCTCGAGGGCCAGCGCAAAGAGCATGGCGAGGTATCCCAGCTCGTCCTCAGAAGGCGCGTGCCCATAGTGACGCTCCAACACGCCACCAGCTACTCCGGCCATGGAATAGGCCAAGGGGTAGCTCAGCTTGATGTCGTCGAGCAGGGGGTTCTCTAGGTTCAGGTGATGGCGCAGGCGCAAAGCAAGGGGCATGACGTGCGTAGCGAGGTTCATGCGCAGCTCAAGGTCGGAGAAGAGGTCGAAGCGAAAGCTCCTCTGAACCTCCTCCAGCATTTCCAGGACCACAGCCCACACCTCGTCGGAAATGATGACGCCATCGGACGCGGCTGCCGTGGCGGCATCGATGCTGCGCTTTGCAGCAAGATGGATGCAGATGTAGGCCGCTTCCTCGGGCGGCAGCTCCACCCCAGAGCGCTGCGACACGAGCGTTGCCAGAGCTTGGGCAGCAGGGTACTCGGGCGCCGTCTGGATGTGGGCAAGCTGTTCTGCAGGCATGGGCACGTAGCTACCACGGCTTACCCGTTCCAGCGCAATACTGAGGTGTACCAGCAGATTCTGCCGTGCGACGGAGGAAAGCTCCAGGCCATAGGAGGAGACGGCTTCCCCTATACAGTCATCGAGCTCGCCTACCGTCATGCCCCCTTCGAAGCTCAGAGAGAAATCCGTTTCTGAAGGCTGCACAGAGGCCGTTCCCGCAAGCAACCGTACCAGACACTGCCTACGGGCCGTTTCGTCGCCGTTCACACGGATGCCGTAATGGGGACGCCGCTCAAGCGCAAGACCGCTTTGCACCAAGCGCTCCTCAACCTCGCGCAGCTCGGTAGATATCGTGCGGCGCGTAACGTAAAGCATCTCCGCAAGGTCATCCAAGGTGACCCAGTCCGACTGGGAGAGGAGATAGTACAGCAGGTAATCGGTACGCTGCTCGGCTGAGGAGAGGGCGTTCGAGAGATCCCATGCGCCCACACCGCCGCGCACGAGGCGCGTGTAGGCACGGTCGTCCGACACCTGCAGCGTGTAAGTCCCGCCATCCGAAACAACTCGGGCAGAGGGGCCGAGCGCACCGTTAGCCGCACGCAACCAGTTGCGCACCGTGCGCTCGCTCACACCAAAATGCGTTGCCATCTCTTGCGTGTTTGCACCGGGATGCATGCGCACGTACTCCGCAAAAGCTCTGAGCTTGCCTTCCAATGCCCCTCCTCATCACCATGGGCATATCGTAGCATCCAAGGCATGGATAATGAAACGAAGCACTTCCGCTCGATGCTGTCTGCCTCACATCCGTTCGCCGATTAAGGCGTCCAGTCCAGACGGCGCCGAGCACCACCTCGCAATCTCGTGGACCGCCCTCCGCGCACTCTCATGGACCTCAAACAAAAACGGCAGCTCAGGGGCCGCCGTCATTACATTCATGGGTCATAGTCATTACCCAGATCAGGTTGTAAGGGTCGGCACCGCAGTGGATGCCCTCTCAGCCGGCGTGCGCCAGCTCCCCTATTCGGATGCCATTGTAGCGCAACCGCGACACGATGCCAGCGGCTCCCATGACATGATGCCATGGGGGCCACAAACGCTAAAAGCAACTTGTCGCAATCATGCATTAGAGCCCCATGGCAGCTCTAGTCGTACCTGCCGGAATGCCCGTCGAGCAACGCGGGGCGGGTTGGGCCAAAGAGGTTGACCTGTGGCGCCATGCTGAACAGGTTCACGTCATCCGCGCCCATCTGCTCGCCGTCTTTCCGCAGCACGTAGTGCTGATGGGGTTTGCAGTACCGCTCGTCCACCACGCAGAAGGTGGTGCGGTAGTTGACGTCCAACATCCAGATGGGACGAGCGAGCACGGAGGCCGACGCTTGTGCGAGGCTCTTGGGGCCTTCGCCGCGTGCGATGGCCTTCTCCAGGGAGATGTGCCAGTCGTCATAGCGCGCGAACGCACGACTGACCAGCGCCATTACGTCAGCAACCGAGACGTCCATATCGGTCCAGGCAAGCGCGATGTTCCGCTTCTCGACAATGCCTCTCGGAGGGGTTCCGATGCAAAACAGGCTCGCGCCACGATCTGGTACCTCGAGGGCGTGGCCTGCAAGGTCTTCTGAGTGGGCGATGACAAGCCCCTCAGGGTCGAGCGGCTCTTCTGGCGCCTGGAACGGCGTTGCGAAGCGCAGCCTTCGCGGACTCCACGGAAGGGCCCTCGGGGTCTTTGGCGAGAGGGCTTTGAGATCATCCATCATAATGGCGAGGTTGAGTCGCACTTCCACCTCCTAGAATCGCACCGGCATGACCTTCTGCAGCGTCACCCCGTCCGGCACGATGCGGAAGTTGGCCTGCCAGACCGCAACGCCCCGCTCGACGCTCGCGTCCATGGCGGCCTTGACCTCGTCGTAGTTGGTGGAACGCTCCACAACCTGGAAGCCCGGGTTGTCGTAGATGCAACAGATGAGCAGCACCGCACGCTGGTGGTCCGCCAGGCTCTTGGCGAGCTCGCCCACGTGGCGCTGCATGCGGCCCGTGGACGAGAACGGCGCCGACCTCTTGGTCCTCACCCACTCCGGCACCTCCACCTGCAGGTGCTGCAGCGGCGTCTTCACCTCCAGGAACGTGTCGCCGACCAGGAAATCGAGCTTGCTCTCGCCCAGGAAGACCTCGCGGCGCACGTCGTCGCGCGGTTCGCCGAGCGCGCCGCCAACGGCCTCGGCGAGGCCGCCGCAGCGAAGGTAGTGCTCGACGTAGCGGTTGGCGGCGTTCTGGTTGACGCCGATCCAGTCCTTGTCCGCGTCCCCCGGCCGTGCGAGGGATACCGCCTCGACGGTTCCGGCGGTCTTGCGCCCCTCGCCGCGTGCGAGCGAGACGAGGCATGGCCGCCCGGATACATCGATGTTTCCGATGCGACCGGTCGTCGGGCAGTGGAAGGCCAGTTCCTCGCCTTCAAAGTCGACCGCCATGGTGAACTGGCTCTTGCGGCGAATGATGATGCCTTCCTGCAACGGCTCCGCGAACCCGAACGCGGGTAGCGAATCGCACCCGCTCACATGACCACCGTCCAGAGCACCAGGTCCTCGTCGCCGTCGTTTATGATGGCGTGGCGCGACCCCTTGGGGCACACGTGGCACACGCCGGGGCCAAGTTCCTCGCGCACGCCGTCGCAGGTGGCGTGGCCGTGCCCGGACACGACGAAGTTCACGTCGTTGCCACTCCTCTGGACGTGCTCGCCGATGGAGGATCCCGGGAGCACCCGGCACTCCACGAAGCGCCCCACATGGTTCACCACCATGCGCGCCGCGATGGCGCCCTCGCCGCCGTCCATGCCCTTAATGGTTCTCTCTTCGAGCTGGGAGAAGTCGATTAACATTCCCATGCCCCCTTAAACGCCGGGCTGCTGCAGGCCGATGACGTGCCCGGCGGGGTCGCACACGTAGGCCAGCGTGAAGCCGGTGTCGGTGGCGTACCTCGGCACCTTCACGGCGCCTCCTGCCGCTACGGCGCGCTCGACCGCGGCGTCGATGTCGTCGACCATCACGTAGAAGCACACCCACGCCTCGCCGTCCACGAACGGGTCGCCTATGGCGGCCATCACGCCGTTGTCGGCGTTGGGGTTCATCACGCGGTACTCCATCGACCCGGCCGGCTCGTACACGTCCCAGCCGAACGCGTCGTGGTAGAACGCGCCGAGCCCCTTGGACCCCGGCGCGATGATCTCGACGAATGATATCTGGTTTGCCATGGTGGGCCTCCTCGCCCTCGCTGCCTGTCTGACGGCAACAAGTATCCGGCGCGGGCGCGCCGCCTCGGGCCAGGATGCGCTATCATGGCACAGAATCGGTCATATGTCCCATTCTTTGCGAGGAGGATACGGTGAGGCGGAAGGACACCACCCAGGACGACCTGCGCGGCCACGTCGCGGCGGCCCTGCTGCGCCTGCTCGAGGGGCGCGAGCTCTCCCAGGTCGCGGTGAAGGAGCTTGCCGCCGAGGCCGGCGTGTCGCGCTCCACGTTCTACCGCCTCTTCGAGGGCAAGGACCAGGTCGTCTCCTGGTGGTACGGCACGCTCATGGACGGCTACGTGCGCATGTTCGCGGAGGGCGCCGACCACGGGCGCGCCGGCTACCTGCGGGCCATCTTCGACTGCTTCGCCGCGCGCCGCGATGACCTTCTGCTCCTCCACAGGCGCGGCTGCACACACCTCATGCTCGGCGTCTTCCGCGATAGGCTTGCCGACGGCCGGATGTCGTACGCCTCCGCCTACCACATAGGCGGCATCTACGGCGTCATGGAGCAGTGGCTCGACGGCGGCATGGCCGACCCGCCCGAGCGCATGGCTGCCGAGGCGCTGGCCATCATGCCGCCGAGCTTCACCCCCGCGGCGGTCGCAAAGGCAAGGAGCCCACACTAGACTAGGATCGTGCGAATGCCGCTGATGGCCTTAAGGGCACCTTATTCTTCGTACAGGGCAAGACCGCTCGGATGCGACAAGCCATACCATAAGCCTGGCCGACCACTCGCCGATTCGCCATCTCGGGAATCAGGGCCGCCAAGGCCGTCAGCACTGTTTTGGGCCCCATTTTGGGAATCGTCTGGACTGGGCATAAAAACAGCCGCTCTACCTGCGGCTGCATTACTTTCTCGGGTATTCTGTATTACCCAGATCAGGTTGGAGGGTCGAGCGATTTGGTTTGCCGTCGGAACCTCCAAGCCGCTCGTCCACGGGTCACCATGGCGAGCATGGCAGCATGCCAGGTCACTGATCTCCCCTCTCGAGCAGCGCCTTGAGGTCGTCGATATCCGGAAGGGCGTCACGGACCTCCCTCGGTACATCATCGGCCGTGGAGTACGTCGCTACGCCCATGGGACTGTTGTAGTTACGGATAACCAAGTTCACGAACGCCTCGTTCATGTCCCTACAAAGCACGATTCCTATAGACGGCTCCTCGTGCGGCTTTCGCTCGAACTCGTCGAGCACGCTCAGGTACCCGCTCAGCTGCCCGAGGTAGGCGGTCTTGAACTTGCCACGCTTGAGCTCGACAGCAACGAGGCGGTTGAGGTCGCGGTTGAAGAACAGCAGGTCGATGAACTGGTCCTCGCCGAAAGCTTCAAGATGGTAAGCGTTGCCGATGAACGAGAAGCCCCGCCCGAACTCCATAATGAAGTTCTTCACGTTGCTGACGATGGCCTGCTCGACCACGCGCTCGTCGACGTCGCCCACGTCGCGCACCCCGATCTCCTCGACGTTGATGAAGTCGAGGAGGTATTCGTCCTTGAACGTCTCGATGGCTCTCAAGGCCTGCTGGGGACTGGGCAACGCCTGCGTAAAGTTGTTGGGAAGCGTGCCTTGATGGTGGTAGTTGTCGTTGCGGATGGCTCTCCTGAGCCTCTCGAGACTCATGTGCTCCCTCGCGCACGCCTCAACATAGTAAAGCCGCTCCTCAACATCTTTCACTGACGTCAGTATCTGGCAGTGGTGGGAGAAGCCTATGTTCAGGAAATGCTCGGATGGTACTGAGACGGAATTCGGCAAAAGCTTCTGCCGAATCTCAATTGCATCCGCCGCAGCAGTTTCGGCAGAAGCTTCTGCCGAGTCCTCGTATGCAAACTCCAAAAGGGGCGACCACTCCTCGTAGAAAGTCCTCATGTACTTGAGGTTCCTCTCGGAGAATCCCCTCAAGCCTGGCAGCTTCTTCTGCAGGCGCTTGCTAATCGAGGAGAGTGCCCCGGTCCCCCAGAACCCGTCGCGCGTGTTAGTTGAGACATACCCTCCGATTGCGTAGTAGAGGCTGAGCTGCTCGCCGTTGGTTGCTTTCACTACCCGGTACTGGCTGCGGAGAATTGCTCCCTTTATGACCTCAGCTGCATCTTCATAACGCCGGTCATCACACATTAGATTACCTCCTCAAGCCTGTATAGCCGTCAAACCATGTAAACCGAACTCAAGTATTTCAAAGGGAGCAGAGGCCATCGACCGGATCGTAGGGACCAACCGCAAGAAGCTTTGCCGCCTCGTCACGCGCTGACTCGCTGGAAGGATCAAACCACAGCTCATAGAGCGCATCCTCGAGCACGTTACGCTGGTCCGCAATGATGCCCATCTGCTTGCGGAGCTCCCACGCAACCTCGTCAACCTCCCCCATCCGCGGCGACCCATCAATGTCAGCAGGCCATACTCCACACTTGTGGAACTCGACCACCGCACGCTCCACCGTCTCACACATGAGCCTCCAGTCACTGTCTGAGAGCGAGATGTTGGCGTACGCATCACGCATGGGCCACTTATACCAAGAGATCTCGAGCGACCAGGGTTTGTACACGAAGTTTGGGAGCCTGCGGATCGCACGGCAATCACCCCAGTAGTACGGGCGCAAGGTGAACAGAGGGGTGTCAATCAGAAAGTGACGCATCTCGTCATCCTCTGCATAGTGCACCTCGGCGGATACGAGAGGCGAGTTCTCTTCGGGATACCCGTATATCGAGCAACCTACCGCCTCAAGCATGGCGCCGAACACGTCCTCGCGCCAGTCTCGAGACACGGCATGGTGTCCGGGCATGTCATCCGTGGCCTCGTCGTATCGGCACCCAATGATCTCAATGTCAGGCAATCTCATCGCGCACCCTCTCCTCGCACGACGGGCATGCGTAATGGATCCATCCGCCGTAGCATCGGACGTCCTCACGCGTCCCGCAATGGCAACACACCCGTCCCGTCTCGGATTCCATCTCATGCACAAGCTCATAGAAGCGCTTCACATCTTCAGCTGAATTCGCATAACAAGGAAGGCCCTCGGCATCAAGGATGTCGACGTAGAACCTCAGCGTCCCGAACTTCTCCTTGACCTGGGCAACGTAGATATTCCACCTGTTGCGCCTCACCAGCATATCGAGCTGGAGAAGGTACGCATGAATGACATCGCCCCAGCCCTCCGGCAGCTCGTCGAACCAGTTCGAGCCAGGATTGCGCCAAGGCTCTACAGGCGATCCTTGGTTGGGCACTGCAGTCCATGGAAAGTCATGCGCCACATTGTTCAGATCGTACATGGAAGCCTCCTTCCTACGGCCTCTCAGGCGCCATCTGGCCAGACCGTTCTCCGCGCTCCACCGAGCGTTCCGAGATAGCCGCCTCTTCCTCTGGGAGCCAGACGACCTGGTCAAACCACGCGTCCTCCCCCTCGTACACATGCGTGAAGTCAATGATGGTCCCATACTCATCGGGGAAGAGCTCCTCGCAATACCTAGGGAAGACGTGATGCGGGACGACCCCGACCCAGTCGGTGCCGTCGAGCCTCGCGAGGAGCTGCTCGGCATCGCGAATCACGACCGGCAGCCCAGCGGCAGACAGCGCAAGATAGAAGCTGACCGCCTCGAATTGTCGATGCTTTCCCGCGATGACGAAGTAGTATCCCGCGCCTTCAAGCCTCTGCTCGTACTCTTCCTCCGATATCTCACCAAGCCTGAACTTCCACTCGAGCTTTCGCTTGTCGTGCGACACATACAGTTCCACATGGGTGCTGTTGCCACCGGGCACGACCTCCCAAGGGTGCCCGCCACGCTGGGACCTGCGGAAGTACCACTCGTCCCAGGCCTTCGGGTCGTCGAAGTCGATGCCGGGGCCCGCGTTCAGACCGTACCCTCTGCCCGTAAGGCCCTCATCACGTCCATCCGCGTAGCGGCGATAGAGCTCTGACGGTGCCATGCCCTCACACACCTTGCCGATGGACTCGTAGCCCAGCTTGCAGGCACGGAAGAAGTCGTTTGCCGTGAAATCGGTTGTCCTGCCGATCTTGCCGGCATTGTTCATTCCAGACTCGACGAGTTCCCTGAACGCCCGCACCGACTCCTCGGAGAGCCCGTCGTAGTCGCTCGCTCTCACGTCGGGTTCCACTTGCCACAGGTCACGCCTTCTGATGACACCTACCCTGAATTGGTAGGGCAGCGACGTCGCGACCATCTGGTTGTACGACCCATCGGCAAGGAGCGCCATCGACTCCCGCACGGCTGGAAGGATGAGCGAACACAGCCGGCAGGCAACCGCCTCTTCATAGCGACCCATTTGATCGTAGGAGGGCCGCTCCCCCACCAGCATCGACACGATGGTCTCATTGCCCAGGCTGATGCCGACGTACCGGAGCTTCCCGTCAGGCTCAAATGACTGCACTGCCACGAGCCGGTACCATGAGAGCTCTTCCGGGTATTCCTCGAGCCAGCGAGCCTCGTACTCCGCGTGGGTCTCCACCTCACCCCATTCCCTCATGTCCTCGAACGTGTCGTAGTCCTCGATCGTCCCTCTTGGTATCCGTAGCCATATCGCTTTTGCCTCTCCGTCTTTGTTAAGAGGGGCAAGGGGCGATAGCTCCTCGAACAAAGGACCTGCCGCAGCCAACAGCGACGGGGTGGAGGCGGTGGGGTTCATGTACCTCCGCTCGAAGTGGCACAGAAGGGCATCCACATCGGGCGCAACCAGCTTGTAGTCCTTTAGTTCGTCATCGAATGACATGGCTATCGCCTTCTCTCCAATCATGGACGTAACTCGGCTCGCATAGTCTGACGTCAAGCCGAGCATCGTCATCGCGGACACCCCATGCTTGACATCCTAACACAATCGCCTAAATATATTTAGTCGGTTAATGGAGATCGAAGATATTGGAGCGTGGCATGCCAACAATTGACCTGTGCGGGGAAGAGGTCCTCGACGTCATCAACTCACTAGATACGTACTCCCGCATATGGATGGGTCAGTTTAGCCATCTCGACCTCGCGTGGCGCATGTGGCGGTTCACGACATATAGCCAGAGTCGCGAGTCCCGCATTTGCGAGGAACTCCTCATGGGTATGAGGGCGCTATTCGTACCCGAAGCGGCCGTTCTTGGCCGTGGAGCGTCACTTGGCATATGGAGCGACAAAGTCAACGAGCTCGCCGTCTGCGCATACGACATGCAGCAGGTCATTCGGCACGATTGGTCATGGTTCAACGAGCCCGAGGGCGACCACATGTCACGCTGGTTCGATGAACCTTACTTGCATGGGTCTCTGTCCGTTCCCTCAACCGAATGCCACCTGCTGGATGATGGCTCTTCCGCCATGCGTCTTTCCCTCGAGGGGTCGTCACTCAGGCTCCTGCTTGATGCGCTGCTCGCATACGACCGTCTCCTCGACCTCAGCATCGTTGCCCTGATGCAGCTCTACACAAGGGACGATCGTGTGCTCGCCATCGCGCAGATGGTGGAGGACATCCTGCTCGACGCATCACTTCGCGCTTACGAAGGGTTGGGGAAGCACCAGGAAGACCTCAAGGAACTCGTCGCAAGAGTCGCAGCGCTTGCCATGGCTGACATCGGCAGGGACTACAGACCGCTCGCGCTTGAACGTGCAGACAGTAGCGAACCGCTCACGCATGGCGAGAGGCGCAATGCCCGCCTGACGTGAGGAATGCTTCCTGCGCTACACTCGCTGGAGATGAGATCATGTCAACAAGCGGGAGTGAGCTATGGATGCAACCGAGGCTATGCGCCTAATCATCGAGGCGAGCGGAAAGTCCGGCAGGCAGGTGGCGCGGGAGATCGGCAGGTCAGACTCCTTCGTCAGCTCCTCCCTCGCGCAGGGGGTATGCCCCCGCGCCGACACGCTTGCGCGCGTGGCGCACGCATGCGGATACGAGCTTATCCTTATCCCCAAGCACGAGGCGGATAAGCTTCAGTCCATGGGACCGCGCATCGTCATCGAATACGAGGGGTCTGTCGGTTCGGAATAGCCATCAAAACGGCCGTGTAACCCGGTACCGCAGCCTCACGTAGGAGCCACGCAGGCTCCCAACACGCCGTCGGGGGTTTCGGCCATCCATTCGATGAACTCTTCTCTACATCGGGCAATGTGCCCTCACCCGCAGTAAACAACACGCCATACGACAGTGTCGCGACAAGCATGCGACACTATGTCGCATGCATGTCGCCATCTGTTTCGCTCAGAACTTACCGGTGTGGTTCGCGCGCGCTCACGTCGAACTCCCCGCTTTCCGTCAGCCTCTGCAACCCTCCTCTCATAGTGGAAACGATAATGCCGCAAACGACAGAACCAAGACGGTGACGGCGCGCCAACAACTTGCTTTAGGTTGCCCAAGCTGCCCGTCCACATGGTTTTCTTAAGGGTGGGCGCCGGGTGGCCATGGGGGCCATCATCCGTTTGTATGGCATACGTGCTCGACTCCGTGCCCTCCGCGTAGTGCATGGCGGCAAGCCTGACGGAGCTCAGATAGTTCGCGACCTGCGATAGCCGCCTGTCCTAGTAGCGAAGCCTCCTGCACTCAAGCGTGCTGTCACCCGAGTTTTGCAGCTGACGCAGGGAAAGAGCTCATTTGCCCAGTTACTCACTGGCAAACGAGCTCTTCTGACGGCAAAAGTCAGGGATTGGCACCCCGAGACCATCCGCTCCTGAGCTCGTGTGCCACACCCTTATGTCATCTACTTGCCATGGTATTGGATGTGCGCGATCCTCCAGCCGTCGCTCGTGCGCTTGAGCACCTGCGTCTCGAGCCCGGCGATGCCGTAGGGCTCGCCGGTGCCGGCGCGTGTGCACACGGTGTGGTAGCGGAAGACCACGATGGCCACGTCGTCGGTGAGCAGGTGCGCGTCGAGCCCGTCGTTCACCAGCTCGATGGCGTCGTACACCTGGTGCAGAAGGCCCAGGAACTCCCTCACGCGCGCCGGTCCCTCGTAGAGCGTGGACTGCGAGATGACCGTGTCGGTGGGCTCGCCCGTCCACACCGCGCGGAACGCCTCGGCATCGTTGTCGCGGATGGCGTCGCAGTAACGCCCCACGACCGCGGTAGCCACATCAAGAATGCTCTCTTCTGCCATCACAGTTACTCTCCATTGGTATCAATAATGTGCCTATAGTACGCGAACGAGTCCTTCTTGCTGCGCGCGAGCGTGCCCGCGCCGTCGTTGTCCTTGTCCACGTAGACGAACCCGTAGCGCTTGCGCATCTCGCCCGTGCCGGCAGAGACGATGTCGATGGGCCCCCACCAGAGGTAGCCCATGATGTCGCAGCCGTCGCGCACGGCCTCGCGCAGCTGCTCCACGTGCATGCGCAGGTAGCGCTCGCGGAAGGGGTCGTCGATGCGGCCGTCGGCATCCGGTGTCTCGTCGAGGCCGATGCCGTTCTCCACCACGAAGAGCGGCTTGCCGTATACGTCGGTCAGCCAGTTGCACACGTAGCGCAGGCCCTACGGGTCCACCGGCCAGCGCCACGGCTCGGGCGAGTACTCCGTGATGTAGGGGTTGTTTGCCCCGTAGGCGCCGCCCGTGTCGGTCTTCATGGCCTCGCCGGCCTTGAGCACGCAGCTCTTGTAGTAGCTGAAGGAGATGAAGTCAACCGGGTTGGCCGCGATGAGCTGCATGTCGCCGGGCTGCACCCTCGGTGCGCAGTCGCCGTCGTGCCAGATGCGCTCCACCCACAGCGGGTAGCGGCCCTTGACGAAGAGGTCGAGGAAGAAGGTGGCCTGGTGCTGGAACTGCTGGACGGCAACGACGTCGTCGGGCGCGCAGGTGGCCGGATAGGTCGCCAGCTGCGAGAGCGAGAGCATGGTGCCCACCTGGGCGTCCGGGCAGAGCTCGCGGCAGAGCGCCACCGTGCGGGCGTTGGCCACGGCCACATGGTGGGCCGCCTGGTAGAGGTCGCGCTCGGTGAGGTCGGCGTTGGGCACCGTGGTGTCGGTGGGATGGATGTCGAGCATCCCTCCCGCGGCAAACGGCAGCTTGAACAGGTTGTTGATCTCGTTGAAGGTGAGCCAGTAGCGCACCTTGCCGGCATAGCGGGCAAAGACCGTGCGCACGTAGCGCATCCAGAACTCCCCCATGCGCGGGCTCAGCCAGCCGCCGTACTCCGTGAGCAGATGCAGCGGCGTCTCGTAGTGGGAGAGGCTCACCACCGGCTGGATGCCGCGCGCGAGCATGGCGTCGAAGAGCCGGTCGTAGTAGGCCAGGCCCGCTTCGTTCGGCTCGTCCTCGTCGCCCTGCGGGAAGATGCGTGCCCAGCTGATGGACGTGCGCAGGGCCTTCAGCCCAAGCTCGGCCATGAGGTCGAGGTCGTCCTCAAAGCGGTGATAGAGGTCGATGGCCTCGTGGCTGGGGTAGAGGCCGTCAAGAGCGGGCTCCCACTTCTGCGCATCCTCGTTCCAAGCGAGCGACGGGGCCTTGAGCAGGCCGCGGCTCACGTCGGTGACGTTTACGCCCTTGCCGCCCTCGCGCCAGGCGCCCTCGCACTGGTTGGCGGCCATCGCGCCGCCCCACAGGAAGCCTTCCTTGAACGTGTCCTGGTACATGCTGCCTCCCACCCTCATGCTCTTGTTCTGCTGGAATCATTCTCCTATGTGGCTATTTTTTTGTAAAACGAATATATTTAATGATAAATATCGTTTCTCTAGATTGGTTTCCCATGGACCTTGCGAGCATCGAGACCTTCCTTGCCGTAGCGCAGACGGGCAGCATGGCCGAGGCGGCAAAGCAGGTGTTCGTGAGCCAGGGCACGGCCTCGACGCGCGTCAAGACTCTTGAGGATGAGCTAGGCGTCACGCTCTTCGAGAGGGCGCGCGGCGTGCGTGGCATCACGCTCACGCCGCAGGGCGAGCAGCTCCTGCCCATCGCTCGCCAGCAGGTCGCCCTCTGGTCGCAGGCGATGGGGCTGCGCGACCACCCGGTCCGCCAGCGGCTGCGCGTGGCCGCCGCGGACGGCCTCAATGCGTCGGTCCTCGCGCACGCCTACCGCGCGGTCGCCACGACGCACCCCGAGGTCTACCTCGACGTGCGCACCGTGCACTCGCGCGAGGCCTACGAGCTGCTCGAATCCGGGCAGGCGGATGTGGGCTTCGTCTTCAGGCTGCACCCATCGTCCCACGTGGACGCCCATCCGCTCTACCGGGAGCCGTGGGGCATCGTGTGCCCGCACGACTGCCCCTATGCCGTCACGCGCGATCTTGGCTCCCTCGACCCTTCGCACGAGGTCGTGCGCGCCTGGGGCCCGGAGTTTGCCGAGTGGCACCAGGCGCACCTTCCCGCTGGTACGCCCGCCCTCTCGGTGGGAACCACCTCCATGCTGGGGGCGATCATGCGCGGCACCAACTTGTGGTCAATCGTGCCGGCGGGAATGGGCCATGCAATCGTCAGCAGCGACCCCTCCTTCGTGTTCCAGCCTCTTGAAGACTGTCCGCCACCCGGACCTGCCGCCCACATGCTCCTGCCCAAAAAGGCGCTCCCCTGGGTGGGGAGCGCCGTCGACGTGCTCATGCAGAGCGTCTTGAACGTGGTGGACGCGGACGAGAATCTTACGCGCCTCCATTCCTGAGACAATCTTCCTATCGCCGCAGCGTCAGCATCTAGCCTAAAAGCGACAATGCAATTCCTGGGCTTGTTATTGCCGAAGATGCTGAATGCACAGGGCGAGCTCGCCGAGGAGCGTCGCCTCGGTGAAGTCGGGAGCGGGGAGCAGGTCGGGCAGGTACTGCTCGTCCACGTGTGGCGTCAGCATGTCCCGAAGGCGGTCCATGTCGGTGACGGGCCAGGCGTCCACATAGATGGCATCGGGCGCGTGCTCCACCACGTTGACCAACAGCCATCGGCTGACCAGCTCGTACATGCCGTCCTCGGTCCAAGCGAGGTCTGCGGGGTCTGTCGAGAAACGCATCACACCCAGCAGGTGATTAAGCTCCCCGGCGAAGCTGTGCTTGCCGCGGATGAGCCTGCGGTCCTCGACCATCCCCTGGCCGCCCACCTCATGGCCAAAGCTCTCGCGGTGGTAGGTGATGCTCCCATAGGAGGACTGCAGGTACGAGCACCCAACCGCTGCGGCATTGGCGTCGTTGTCGAGGAAGACCGGGACGCCGTATGACCTGCTGATGCGGGCGCCCAGGTCACGGTCCTCGAGGCCCAGTGAGGGAAGCACCACCGACGCGTCCCCCACAATGCCCGGCACCGCGATGCCGATGGCATCGAGCCTCCCCACGTCGATGCCCTGCAGGCGCACACCCGCAAGCAGGTCCTCCACGTCGCGGAAGTCGAAGGCGCGCTTGGCGGTCTTCCCCGAAAGGACCGTCTCTCCCCGCTCGATCACGCGATACTCGAAGGTCGACTGACGCGAGCCAAGCACAGCCGTCACCACCATGATGCGTCCTGGCCAGAAGAGATCCCGAGGCGCTGACGCAAGGTCGTGGCCCTCGTCAACATCTCGGTTGTGCCCGTCGAGCGCATTGGCCAAAAGGCGCACGGCACCTGCGGCATCGTAGCCGCCAAAGATGCGGGCGGGAATCTCGAACACGACGGCATGGGGATAGGCAGCCGCGACACGCCTGCGCTCGGAGGCGACCTGCGGGGCCAGCATCACGGCATCGAACGGTTCCTGTGCGAGAATCGCCTGGCTGAGAGGCATGGCACAGACCTCGTACCCGAGGTCAAACGCATCCGAAAGCTCCCCCATCTTGTGCGCGAACATCGTAGTGGTGATGCCGCAGGTGCAAGAGAGGAGCACGCGGACCTTGCGCCCCGACGCAAGGTCGATGAGCGCGTCCGCCATCTCGCCAAAGAGCTCCTCGGCACGGACGAGGTCATCGAGCATGAAGTGCAGGAAGAAGACGTTCTCGTCATCGACGCGGCGGACGATGCGCATCTCCACCACCGTCGCGTCACCCTCGAGCTCGTAGAAGTTCACCTCACCAGCGTGGGCAGCACCCCCGAGACGCACCTGCCCGGTGCTCGTGCTCGAAAGCGCATAGCCCGAGACCTCCTGCGCGAGAATCCACGAACGCAGCGCCTCGACCAGCCGATTCTCGCTTGCCATAGCCACCCCCCATTGCTGACGTATTGATGCACACAGCCCAGGCACGGAGAGGCGACGCTCTCCGACACGTCTTCCTACACCGTAATCTCCACGCGGTTGCCCTCAGCGTCAAGCACGCAGCTCTCGTAGTAGCCATCTCCCGTGGTGCGCGGGCCGCTCAGGCAGCGAAAGCCGTCGGCAACGAGACGTACCGTCAGTGCATCGACCGCCTCCGGCGAGCCCACCGAAACCGCCACATGGCCATAGCCGTCATGAGGCCGGTCTTCCTCGTTGGGCAGCTGAGCCCCATCCCACATGAGCTCTAGCCTTGCCCCGCCATCCGGAAACGTGAGGAAGTACGAGTGGAAGCCCGCGGCATTCACATACTCGTCTCCCGCCGCAGCATCGAAGTAGGTTTCCCACCATGTCCTCGCCCGCTCAAGGTCATACGCCCACAGTGCCACGTGCTCAATCCTCATATCGAACTCCTCCCCCGGTAGACAAAGGCATCCAACTTCATTCTCGCAGGCAAGCATACCCACGCTTTTCCTCATAGCGACAGTCGCTATCACGAAAGCGACAGGTAGAATCCAACGCTTGCCAACGCTCGGTATCCTTGCCTCAGTTTCAGCAGCGGAAGAGGGAGGCTCTCATGGCACATATCAAGGCGATACTGCTCGACATCGACGGAACGCTCACCAACGACGAAAAGGTCATCACCCCACGTACACGCGAGGCCCTGCTCAAGTGCCAGGAGAAGGGTGTGACGCTGGTGCTCGCCTCCGGTCGCACCGCAACGGGCCTCTCCACCTACGCGGCTGACCTAGACCTCGCCCATCACGGTGGCGTGCTCGTGTGCTACAACGGCGCCAAGTCGGTCAACTGCGAGACGGGCCAGGTCTACTTCGAGCAGGCGCTCACGGCCGAACAGACCCGCCGCGTGCTCGAGCACATGAAGAAGTTCGAGGTGGCTCCCGTGGTGGACCACGGCGAGTACATGTACGTCAACGACTGCTTCTTCACCGTGCCCGACGGCGAGGGCGGGCGTCGCCTCATCATCCAGTACGAGGGCCACTCCAACAACTACCTGCTCTGCGAGAAGCGCGACCTTGCGGAGTTCTGCGCCTGGCCCGTCAACAAGATCCTTAACGCCGGCGACCCCGACTACCTGCAGGAGCATTGGCAGGAGATGGCGGCGCCCTTCGAGGGCGAGCTCACGGCCATGTTCACCTCTCCGGTGTACTTCGAGTTCACGCCGCTCGGAGTAGACAAGGTGCGCGCGCTCAAGGACACCTTCGCCGTGCTGGGCATCGACCGCTCAGAGGTCATGAGCTTCGGTGATGCGCAGAACGACCTCACGATGATCAAGTGGGCACAGATTGGCGTGGCCATGGGCAACGCCGTGGACGAGGTCAAGGCCGAGGCCGACTACGTGACGGGCGACAACAACAGCGACGGCATCGCCGATGCGCTCGAACGTCTGGTGCCGGAGCTTGTGGCGTAGGCTTGCCCTAGGTAGCCCTTTCTCTCAGCGCCCATGGGCCTGAGCACCCCATGGGCGCACTCCCGGTCAGCGATTGCGATGCTCGGCGGGCGTGTGACCATAGCGCTCGCGGAACCTCCGCGCGAAGTGGCTGTGGCTCGAGAAGCCAACCATATGCGCAATGGCTGACACGGGTTCATCGGTGGTGCGCAGGAGACGCGAGGCCTCGTACAATCTCCAGTTGTTGAGATACGACATGGGAGACTCACCGATAGCCCGCTGGAACGCCCTCTGGGCCTCGCGCGGGCTCACGCTCGCCGCTGCCGCAATCTCTTTGGCCCCAACGGGCTCAGCATAGTGCTCCTCGATGAATGAGAGCATGGCCTGTACCCGCCCTAGGCTGCGCTCCGTCGTGCGATGCGCCTCTGGCCTCGCATCCGCGTGCTCGAGCACCGCAAGGCACACATGCGTGAGCAGGTCACGTGCTGTCACATCCGCATACCGCTCGTCGGCAGCGACGGCGGCATGCGCTTTGTGTGCCGCAGCGGCAGCATCACGCTGCCAGGGCTCACCGGCAGAAGGCAGATGCACCACTTGAGGAGCGGTCGGCTCCGCAAGGCGCCTGAAGTATTCGAGGTAGATCGAACTCCGCTCGGTGCCATAGAGCATGGACGGCCGACAGACGAGGCTGCCCTCCACGCAGGGCCCTTCGAAGCCAGTCACAGGTGCCTCAGTATGAGGGACCCCACCGTTGACGAAGACCGCATCGCCTGCGCGTAGTAGCAACCGTTCGCCACCCGCGCGGTAGTCGATGAGCCCTTCGATGCACAAGCCAAACTCGTACTCGGCATGCCAGTGCCAGGGAACCTCATCCGCATGGAGGTCGGTCTGGTAGCATCCGCAGGGGAAGGCAGAGGTCCCGTGAGACCACAGCTCCTCGCCCGTGGCACTCGTTCGTATAGGTCCATTCTGAGTAATCATGCAGCCACCTTGCCCGGAGGGGCTCCGTCTCCCAAACCAGTCATACAACCGTGTCGCGACATGCATGTGACACTATATCGCATCGTTATCCTGGCCAGTGTCATGCAGGACGTACCGGTGTGGGTCGCGCGCGCTCACTTTGAGCTTCCCGCCCTCCGCCAGCCTCCTAATCCAGCGCTGGGCCGTCCTCACCGACACACCGCCCGCCTTGGCGAGCTCGGAGGCGGCAAGGGACCCGTCCCGCTCGATGATCGACGCGACGAGGTCGCTGACCTCGTCGCGGCCTGACCCAGCCGCGGACCAGACCACCGGCACGCTCGCACGGAACACGTCGCCGTCCTCGAGCGTGGCCACACTCCCGCTGTAGAGGCGCGAGAACTTATCGAGGTTGCGCATGCCGCTGCCAAGCTCCTCGGCGCGCCCAATATGTGCGAACACGTCGGCGATGGTGGGGTTCTTCGGCATGGGGTTGAAGTCGGAGAGTGTGATTCGCCCCTCGTAGAGCGCCCTGCTCGCGTTCTCGGTCCTCATACCCAGATCAGATTGGAGGGTCGAGCGATTCGTTCGCCCCTCTCAGCCGTATCCTACAGCTCCTTGACGTCCGACCCCTGCGGAAACTGATTCTCAAGCCCTAGCGGTCGCGCCTCCAGAGCAGAACAGCCTTCGTCGCGAGCAGCGCGAAGCAGATAATCCCTGCGTAGGGCTGCCTCGCCAGGATGAAGACGGCCACACCGGCATCGGAGAGCGCGACCCCCGCCGCCAGGGCTACCTTCCCCCAACCCCCGTCAGCGCGGGAGGCGACGAGCTCGCAGGACCCGCAGAGCACGGTCGCCCCGACGCACGCGGCGAAGGCCGCCCTTACCCACGGGCTTACGCCGGTGAGCGCGAGCAGGCTTACCGTTGTCGGGCCTTCGGTACCGTTGCCGAACACCGGCACGACCATGAGCAGCGCCGGCAGGACGTCCAGTAGGCCGCACACCAGCGACGCATAACCAAGCGCGAAGGACCTCCTCTCGGCCTGCGCAGCCGACACAATCTCGTCCGGGCTAATGAGCTCGTCTATCGTCACCGAGAAGAAGCGCGACACTTCCCTGAGCGAGTCGATGCTCGGGTAGCCCCTGCCGGACTCCCACTTGGACACGGCCGTCCTCGAGACGTATAGCGCCTCTGCCAGCTGCTCCTGCGTGAGCGAGCGCGCCTTCCTCAGCTCCTGGAGCTTCTCGCCGAACTCCATGGTCATCCCTCCGATCGTGCAGTGGTAAGCCTTGCGTCGGCTCGCGCGACGGCGTACCGGTACATCGCGAACAGGCCTGCCGCCAGGAGGATCGAGCCGACGATGTCGGTGGCCCAGTGCACGCCGGAGACCAGCCTGCCGGCGACCATGAGGGCGGAGAACGCGGTCACGAAGGCGACGACGGCAACCTTTGCCTGAATGCTCTTCGACCTCCGCGCGATCTGGTAGGCCAGCGTCGGCATAACGCCCAGGACCAGCAGCGTCGTCGAGGACGGGTAGGACGCCTCCATGACGCCGTCGATGGGGATCGGCCGGTAGTTTATCGGGAACGCCTCGAAGACTAGGTAGGCGGCTGCGATCAAAACGTAGTGGACGCCGAGGAGCAGCAGGTCGGGGTCGACCGCAAGGAGGCTCCTGCGCCTGACGAGCTGCGTGGCGCCCATGGCCCCGAAGCCAAGGCAGACAGCTACCGGCACGAGGCCGAGCCAGTCGGTGATCGCGTAGAGGACCATGTGCACGCCCGTCAGGCCGTGGAACCATACGTTGAATGCCGCGAATCCGACGTCCGTGCCGTTCTGCCCGACCGGCCGCACGTCCACGAGCTGCACCATCGCCGTCCAGAGTCCGAACGCGGCGAGCAGCGTCGTTCCCATTGCGAGGTCCCTTCTTGGTTCTGCCATCTCTCTCACTGTGATTCTCCTCTCCGTCGGTGGACCCATGGCAAGGCGAAGGTACCCGCCACGGGGCCGCCGGGAAAGGGCCGTGCCGTCACGTCGGCGACACGGCCCGTGTCATCGCTCTCTAGCTGGGGTTTTGCGCTACCTGCGCCTGAGCCTCACGGCGATGGTATTGAGGTAGGTAAGGGCTCCGGCCTCGACGGCCATGCGGTCGCCCGCGGCGTACTCGTTGTCGCACTCGATCCAGTCGGCCCACGCCTCGCGCGTGCATGCCATCTCGCGCATGTCGAGGACCTCGACATTCTCGGTCTGCTCGATGTTGGCGCGCCACCAAGACATGTCGTGCATGTAGTCGAGCTGCTCGGGCGTCCAGGACGCGAGCAGGCACGCGGGCAGGTCGTCGTGGCAGTCGCGCACCATGCCAGGTATGGCGAAGAGCAGCTCGCCGCCACGCCTGACGAGCGGCAGCAGGTGCTCGCCGAGGTAGCGGGGGTCGCGGCCGAAGTAGTTGTACGAGTCGACGCTCACCACCGCGTCGAAGAACCCGTGCGCGAAGGGAAGCGCGGTCGCGTCAGCCTTGAGCGGCACAATCTGGCGGTTCGACAGGCCGTACGTCTCGAAGAAGCGCATGTTGTCGGAGGGGTCGCTCCAGAGGTCGGCGGCGTAGACGACATACCCGCACTCGCGTGCCATGAGTGCGCTCGTGAGCCCGGCGCCGCTGCCGAGGTCGAGCACGACGGAGCCGGCAGGGATGTCGCCGCACGTGAGCAGCTCCTCGCAGAGCTTGAGCGGGTTGGGTCCCATGCTGCGCTCGCGCATGATGGATCGAGGAAAGGTGTCTGCCTTCGGGAAGTACATGGTCTTGTCCTGTTCTGTGAGAATCCGTTATCTGTGGAGGGATTCGGAACGCATCAAACCAAGGCCACTGTACGTGTCCTCTCAAAGCGTTAGGTTCTAGCGTTCCCTACAGAACAATGACCAAAAAGACATCCCCTTGGATGGCCGTCGACACGAGGCCCCGTGCCCCGCATGCTTACAGCAACAGTACCACGTTCATCTCACTATGTGCAATCTTGAACTGCGTGTGTTTCCGCTGCTTAAGGCATCGACCACGATTCCGCAAGGGCCATCGGCTAATCCCCAACCGTCAGGCCGAAGAAGCCCGTCCTGATCAGATGCCCCTCTTGGATCGCGGCGAACGTGGCCACCACGCACGCGATGATGGCAGGCGCGGCGATGCCGAAGAGAGGGATGGCAAAGGGAACGAGGAACGCCACGAGCCCCGCGACCTTGTTTGCACTGGTATGGAGCATGACAAGGCGTCTCTCCACCACGAGGCCACTTGCCACGTTCGCTACCTTCACAAGGGCTATCGCGGCAATCCACGCCCACAGCCATGCGGGCACGTCTATGACGGGGAGCACCTTCTCCAAGCAAACCACGGCCAGAGCGAGGTCAGCAATGCCATCGAGTCTGGCCCCAAGCTCACTTACTGAGTTGGCCCTTCTCGCCACACACCCGTCGAGCATATCCGTTAGCCCAGCGAGTGCGTAGACCAAGAAGAACGCCAGAGAGAAGGCGACCGGCATCATCAATGCGAAGCTAAGCGCGATTCTGCCTATCGTGACCGCATTTGCCATGCTCCCTGGAGCACAGGCAACGCAACGCATCGTCTTACAAGGCCTCTCTCTTTTATGGAGCAGCGGCATGGCATCCTCACTCGTCCAGCTCGAGCCGCATGAGCACCAGCTCCTGCCAGCCGCCCTGGCGCGTGCGGAAGCCCCGGGGGTTCCTCCCGTACTCGACGAAACCCGAGCTCTGGTAGAGCGCATGGGCGCGCTCGTTGTCCGCCACAACCTCAAGCTCGAGCTGGGCGTACCCCGCAGCCCGTGCGCATTCGATGCACGCCTCGATCAGGGCCCGACCGATGCCGAAGCCCCAGTACGCCCGCTCGATACCGATGCCAAACTCAGCCCGGTGCCTCAGCTTCTCCTTCGAGCCGACGCAGCCGACGCCCGCCGAGCCCACGATGCAACCGTCGACTTCGGCGAGAATCTCCACCTCGTTGTCGCTCTCCGTCCTCCCCTGCAGGTACTCCGCCTCGCCCTCCAGGGTAAGGCCGCCCTCGTCGGGATAGGTGAGCAGGTAGTCCGTCTCCGCGTGCGTCAGGTTAAAGCTGTCGAGTGCGGTGCGCGCATCCTCGGCCGTCCCGTTGCGCAGGACGCACTGTCGGCCGTCGCGCAACATTATTGACTTCTGATACCTCACGGTCCGTCCCACCCTTTCATCGGTTGGCCCCTCCGAGGCAAACCATCCTCGTCGAGCAAATTACACAACAACTGTTGCGCAACATATGTTATCATACTCCGCGAGCAGAAGAAAAGGACGGAAATCATGCCCCCCAGCGTCAAGTTCACCAAGCAAGAAATCATCAACGCAGCCCTGCGCGTGGTGCGCGCGGGCGGCATCGGGTCGCTCACGGCGCGCTCCCTCGCCGCTGAGCTCGGCGCCTCGACGCGGCCAATGTTCACGTACTTCGACTCGATGGATGCGCTTAAGCACGAGGTCCATGAGGCTGCCAAGGACCTCTACCGTGCCTACGTGAAGCGCGGCCTCGCCGAGCCCATCCCCTTTCTGGGCGTCGGCCAGAGCTACATACGCTTTGCCAAGGAAGAGCCGGAGCTTTACAAGCTGCTCTTTCTCGAGAAGCCGAGCAACGCGGGCGGTGGCGCCATGGAAGCGCTCGCGCTCTCGCAGGACCTCGTGCGCGCGTCGCTCATGCGCATCTACCGGATGGACGCGGAGCAGGCCGACTGCTACTTCCGCGACCTGTGGCTGGTGGCGTTCAGCTTCGCCACGCTCATCGTGACCGACGACAGCCCCTACACCGACGAGCAGATGAGTGCCATCTTCACCGAGTTCAGCCTCGCCATCTGCAAGGCCTACAAGGAGATCCCGGGCCTGCACCGGGGCGACTTCGACCGCGACACAATCTTCAGGCAGCTCACGAGTGGCGGAGGGGCGGATGGCAGCTGACACGCAGAGCGAGTTCATCAGGTGCCCCCGCTGCGGGCAGAAGACCAGGACCAAGGTACTGCCTGGCACGGTCCTGATCGAGTTCCCGCTCTTCTGCCCCAAGTGCAAGCGCGAGCTTGTCGTCGACTTTAGGAGAGGAACGCTCACCAGCAGGGCAAACGTAACGTAGCTACTGACCACAGCAGCAATCGAATACCACCACCGTGCGAGACGCGTAGACGCAGTGCCGGCCCCAAGGCTGGCGCTGCGTCTTTGCGTACTGAGGAGCAAGACACATGGAATGGACGAATCGCGAAAGCGAGACAGAAAGGCTCAGATCAGAGATGCTTCGCATCCCGAGCTGGGCACGAGCGGAGCAACTGGAAAGAATCATCCCACAGAAAGACCTTTGGACGCCCGAAAACCTCGTGCGACCAGACGCAAAGGAGGCAGAAATCATGAAGGAGAAGAACAACACCGTACGGAAGGACCAGATGGCGACCTTGGCGGCGGCGCTGCTGCTTTTTGTCGCAGCGACGTTCCAGATTGCTGACGACAAGACGCTCCTGGGGGTGGTCTTCTTCGCGGCCGCCTCGTGCCTTTCCTCTCTAGCCGGCATCTACCACGAGAGGGAGGCACGTACGGGCAGTGGCATCGGCCAGTAGACAACAACCAATCAGCAAACGAAAGGAGTAGGTTCTCATGAGGATTCTCGTACTGAATGGCAGCCCCAAGCGGGACGTAAGCGACACCATGCACATCACGCGCGCTCTCATCGAGGGGATGCGCGACGCCGCGGAGCAGGACGTCCGCACGATTCACGTCATCGACCAGCACATCGAGTACTGCACAGGCTGCTTCTCCTGCATGCGCAACGGCGGCACCTGTGTCCACCACGACGACATGCGCGTCATCCTGGAGAGCATCCTGCAAAGCGACCTCTTGCTGCTCAGCTTCCCGCTGTACTGCTACGGCATGCCCGCGCCGCTCAAGGCGCTCATGGACCGAACGCTGCCGCTCTCCAGCATGGCGATGCAGCGCGTGGGCGACCGCTTCGAGCACGTTGGTCAGGCGAACTTCTCGCACATTCGCTACCTCATGGTCTGCGGCTGCGGCTTCCCCAACAGCACCCGCAACTTTGAGCCTGCGGTCGCGCAATTCAAGCTGATGTTCCCAGTTGACCACACCATCGTCACCGTCCCGGAGGCGCCCATGTTCAACGCACCGGAGGCTGACGAGGTGACCGCTCCCAGGCTCGAGCTGGTCAGGCGGGCGGGGCGACAGTATGCCGAGACGGGCTCGATCGAGCCTTCGCTGCTCGCCGAGATCGGCTCCCCCATGATCCCGGAGGACACGTACGCCGCCATCGTGAACGGCACGATGGCGTAGGGAGGCTGTCATGGAGATACGAGAGCGACGGGTCCTCACCGCCTGCACGACCGTCCTGATGAGCATCGCGTTTGGCATCTCGCTACACAACATGGGGACGAGCATCTGTCTGGGCACCTGCATGGGCACTGCCTTCGGTCTGTTTGGCTCGGGAGATGATGACAGTGAGTAGAAGCGGAAAGAGACGAGGGTGTCTCGTTGTCGCGCTGGAGCTCCTTACGGCATGCATCATAGTCGGGGGCATCTGGTCGCGGTTCGGCGGCTTTGGCACGGGACCGTCTGCCGACCCAGACGAGTTCGCACGCTATGCGACAGAGATCTCGAGCCTCGAGATACCCGCGAGGACGCGCGTCGTCGCGCTCGGCGAGGCGACCCACGGCAACAGGGAGTTCCAGGAGCTCAAGCTCGACGTGCTCAAGATGTTGGTGGAGCACCACGGGGTGCGCGCCTTCGCGCTGGAGGCCGACTCCGGAGGCTGCGAGCTGGTCAACCGCTACATCCACGGAGGCGAGAACACGCTCGAGGAGGCGATTGGCAACCTCGACTTTGCCCTCTATCGCACCGATCAGATGGCGGAGCTCGTCTCGTGGATGCGCGTATACAACGAGACCGCCGCGCCGGGAGAGGATCTGCGGTTTTACGGCTTCGATATGCAGAACTACGAGCACAGCCACCAGCTTCTTCTTGAAGAGCTGCGCACTTGCGGGCTTGATACCGCAGGCCTCGAGAGCCTCGGGCAACTGCGCGACGAGCATCCCGACGGCCTCGACCGGGACCTCGTGGTGACAACGTACGAGGGCGTCCGCCAGAAGCTCGAGGCGCTACCCGATGACACAGACACGCGCCTCGCGCTCCACCTGGTCGATTGCCTCCTCCAGAACGATGAGCTGGGAAGGGCGGCCAACTCCCCCAAGGGCCACGGGCTGCGGGACCACTTCATGGCGCAGAACGTGCTGTGGATCCTCTCGCAGGAGGAGCAGCGCGGCAACCCGTGCATTCTCGTCTCCGCGCACAACGGCCACATCGAGCAGACCGGCACCTACGGGCCCGATGCCAAGGTGATGGGCAATCTGCTCGCCGACGAGCTGGGTGAGGCGTACCACGCGATCGGCACCGACTTCTTCAGGGCCGAGGTCAACCTGCCCAAGGGGGACGGGCGCATGACCCACACGTTCTACTCGTACGACCCTTTGGCTCATGCGGCCGCCACCTGCGGATACGAGCGCTGCTGGCTCGACTTCGCGTGCGTGTCAGCGGATGCTCCCCTACGCACCTTCATCGACGGTCCCATCATGATGGGCAGCGTAGGCGAGGGATTCAGCCCGCTCATGTACGTGCTGCCGCAGGCGTACCGGGTCAAGCGGGAGCCATCGAACCCGTACGACAGCATGATCTTCGTACCCTACGCGCACCCGACGGAGATCTGGCCTCGGCCGTAGGCCCATACGACACCAAGGGCAACGCAACGAACCGTTGCGTGACACGCGGCAGCCGGCGCAGTACCTTCGAATCACAGACACAAGAAAGGAGCCAACCATGGCAACCAAGGACGCACTCGCACAGGCCCGCAAGGAAGCCGGACTGACGCAGGAGGAGCTGGCGCGGAAGGTCTACGTGACCCGCCAGGCCATCAGCCGCTGGGAGACGGGCGAGACGACGCCGAGCATCGACATGACCAAGCTCCTCGCCTCGGCGCTCGGCGTCCCCGTCATGCGGCTCCTCGACCTGCCCGCGGAGCCCTCCTGCCAGTGCTGCGGCACGCCCTTCTCCGTGCCCCACATGGAGCGCGGCACAGACGCGGACGGCGCCGAGAACCCCGACTACTGCAAGTGGTGCTACGACCAGGGCGCCTTCGCCTACGAGACCATGGACGACGTGATCGAGACCTCGGCCCCCTACCTCGTGGAGGCCACGAGCATGAGCCTGGACGAGGCGGTCTCGTTCATGGGGGCGCTCCTGCCCACCCTCGACCACTGGAAGTCGGGGGACGACGGCAGGTCATAGAGCGATGGCTCGCGCGGCATATGCGGGGCTGTGCGGAACGCGACAACCGCTCGCCGATTCGCCGTCCCCCTCGAAATTGGTGCCGCATGCCAGCTCCCTTGACGGTCTTTCATGTGACCACAAGCGGAGCGCCGAGCAATGCACCCAGATCATCATCGAATGCGATGGGCCCGTAGTTTAGGCATAGTCCTGTGACGGCTGCGCTACCCGGTACCGCAGCCTCACGTACGAGTCCCGCAGGGCCTCGCATCCCAGCAGCTCGAGGGGGCAGAGCCTGGAGAGCTCCCTGACCGACGTAAAGGACGGTCCGTCCACGAGTGTCGGCGTGTCACGCCCTCCCACAAAGAGCGGGGCCACCACGACGTCCACAAAGTCGACAAGCCCCTCGCGCACGAGCGCCGCGTTGAGCGTGCCGCCCGACTGGATGGTCAGATGCTCGCATCCGTGCTCGGCTCTCAGGCGGCGGAGCGCATGGGAGAGCGACGGGCGTTCCTGCAGCATGACGGAGAGGTTGTCCTCCCCCACCGCAAACGCCGGATGTGCTGCGTTCGAGGTGACGATGACAACCCGCCGGCACCTTGCGCAGAGCCACCGCACGCCCGCCCCGGTGAGGTGCGTGTTGTCCACGATCGCGAATGAGACGGGCAGCCTCTCGGGCGCCGGAAGCTCGTTGGCGCCGACCTTGGCCATCACGCGCCCGGTGTTGAGCGACCAGGGGTCGGTCTCCTGCTCCAGCTCGTAGTACTGGTGGAGCCCCTCGGACACGCCGGGCACGAGCGGCAGGTCGCGGTCGAAGTCGAGCTCGTCACTGGCACCAGTGCTTATCTTGCCGTCGAGCGACATGAGCATGAAGAGCGTGGTCACCGGCCTGTCCATGGAGCCTCCCCTCTGGCGGTTTCGACCTCGATTATAGGTTGCTCCTTTAGGGGAGTTGGAAGAGGCCGCTGCGAGCAAGAGCGCAGGTGGCCCAACTCCTGCCGTCCGCGTCGGACTTGTATACTTTGAGGCACAGACACTATCCGTCGCAAACGCAAGGAGGATCGCATGAGTTTTCCCAAGGGCTTTCTGTGGGGCGGCGCGACGGCCGCAAACCAGTACGAGGGCGGCTACCTCTCCGGCGGCAAGGGCCCCGCGGTCGCTGACACGCTGACCGGCGGTGACGGCCGCAACGGCATCCCGCGCAAGTTCATCTGCGAGCTTCCCGACGGCACCCGCAAGGAGTTCGGCGGCATGCACGACGAGATCCCCGCCGGCGCCAAGGCCATCATCGACCCCGACGTCTACTACCCGAGCCACGTGGCGACCGACTTCTACCACCACTGGGAGGAGGACCTCGAGCTGATGGCGGAGATGGGCTGCAACGTCAACCGCCTCTCCATCAACTGGACCCGCATCTTCCCCAACGGCGACGACGCCGAGCCCAACGAGGAAGGCATCCAGTTCTACATCAACGTCTTCAAGAAGTGCCGGGAGCTGGGCATCGAGCCGCTCGTGACCATCTATCACTTCGACTGCCCGCTGCACCTGGCCAACGAGTACGACGGCTGGGTCTCCCGGCACACGCTCGAGGCCTTCGAGCGCTACTGCGACGTGCTCTTCACCCGCTTCAAGGGCCTCGTGCACTACTGGCTCACCATCAACGAGATCAACATCAACACCAACTTCATGATGAACGGCGTCCACGAGCACCTGTCCAACAAGCAGAACGCCGAGCAGTGCCGCTACCACCTCTTCCTGGGCTCCGCCTACGCCGTCAAGAAGGGCCACGAGGTGGACCCCGAGAACAAGATCGGCCTCATGATCGCCCATGGCGGCTCCTACCCCTGGAGCTGCGACCCGGAGGACGTGTGGGCCGAGCTCGACACCGCCCATCACTTCAAGTGGTTCTACGGCGACGTGCAGGTGCGCGGCTACTATCCCGCGTGGAAGGTGCTCGAGCTTCAGCGCGAGGGCATCGAGCTGGCCAAGGAGCCGGGCGACGACGAGCTGCTGCGCGAGGGCACGGTCGACTTCTACAGCTTCTCCTACTACAGCACCGACGTCTGCGCGGCGCACCCCGAGGAGCACGGCGCCACCGACGGCAACATGCACCGCTCCATCGCCAACCCCTACCTCAAGCAGACCGAGTGGGGATGGACCATCGACCCGCTGGGCCTGCGCATCAGCCTCAACCAGATCTGGGACCGCTACCAGATCCCTGTCATGATCGTCGAGAACGGCTTCGGCGCCATCGACGTCCGCGAGGAGGATGGCTCCGTCCACGACCAGGGCCGCATCGACTACATGCGCACTCACATCAAGGTCATGAAGGACACCGTCGAGATCGACGGCGTGGACCTCATGGGCTACACGCCGTGGGGCTGGATCGACGTCGTCTCCGCCGGCACGGGCGAGATGCGCAAGCGCTACGGCTTCGTCTACGTCGACATGGACGATGACGGCAACGGCGACCTCTCGCGCAGCCGCAAGGACTCCTTCTACTACATGCAGAAGGTCTACAAGAGCAACGGCGAGGACCTCGACTGATATGTAGATAGACTTGTCAAGTGGCAAAGGTGGGCCAGCCTCCGACTTCTCGGGGACCGGCCCACCTTTTCCTATGGCCACCTCCCGCGCGGCGGCGCCCAGGGCGTGTCTGGTTCGA
>Ga0256405_10000375_pt1 | contig 149074 bp, 120 predicted proteins | sample RumenRJG_02DNA_FD_189096 | JGI IMG/M metagenome (GOLD analysis project Ga0256405, IMG submission 189096) | Bovine rumen microbial communities from Lethbridge, Alberta, Canada - RJG_02 | ecosystem: Host-associated > Mammals > Digestive system > Stomach > Rumen | place: Canada: Alberta... | reverse complement strand
CCCGGCTCCCGTCGCTCTTCCTGCTCCTGCTGCCAAGCCTGCTGCTCAACCGGCTCCCGCCGCTCAGCCCGCTCCTGCTGCCAAGCCTGCTGCTCAACCGGCTCCCACCGCTCAGCCGGCTCCTGCTGCTAAGCCTGCGGCTCAACCGGCTCCTGCCGCCCAGCCCGCTCCTGCTGCTAAGCCTGCTGCTCAACCGGCTCCCGCCGCTCAGCCCGCTCCTGCTGCCAAGCCTGCTGCTCAACCGGCTCCTGCCGCCCAGCCCGCTCCTGCACCGGCCGCCAAGCCTGCAGCTCAGCCCGCTGTTGACGACGACTGGGAATAATTTTTACGCTTAGTTTTTCTTGTGGGTTCCGCGATTCTCTCGCGGAACTTTTTTGTTATCATAAAACCACCTAAAATCCTATATTTGTCATCATGCCTACTAAAAAGCCCAAAGTTTTCGTTGTACACTTAGGATGCGCCAAGAACCAGGTCGATGCAGAAAACCTGGTTGGTGAAATGCTGCACGCCGGTTTTGTAACTTGTGACAGCGCAGCGAAGGCAGACTACATTCTGGTAAACACCTGCGGGTTCATCGAAGCCGCCAAGGAAGAATCCATCAACGCGATTCTCACGCAAATCAAAGGCAAGAAGGCAAAACAGAAACTGATCGTGTCGGGTTGCCTCTCGGGCCGCTACGGCGACGAGCTCATCAAGGAACTGCCCGAGGTGGACTACTGGGTAGGCACGTACAAACCGGGCGAACTTCTGAAAAAGATGGGAATAGTCGCCCCGCAAAGTTGCGACGCCGAAAACCTCCCGCGTATGAACTTGGGCGGTGTCAAGCACCACGCCTACCTGAAGATTGCCGAAGGCTGCAACCGCCGCTGCGCCTACTGCGCGATTCCCCTTATTCGCGGCAAGCAGGTTTCCCGCAGTATCGAAGACATTGTTGCCGAAGCCAAGGAGCTGGAAGCCCAGGGCGTCAAGGAGATCACACTCATTGCCCAGGACACCACATACTTCGGTCGCGAAAAGGGCAAGAAGGGCGGCACGCTCGCCCAACTTTTACGTGCCATTCTCGACAACACGAACATCCCGTGGATTCGCACGCTCTACTGGTATCCGATGTTCGTGGACGATGAACTACTGGACCTGATGGCAAACGAGCCGCGCCTGGTGAAGTACGTGGACATGCCTATCCAGCACGCCAGCGACAACGTGCTCAAGAACATGAAGCGTAACTACCGCAAAAAAGAACTTGTCGACATTCTGCACAGGATTCGCGAGCGCATTCCAGGGGTAACGCTCCGCACCACGGTTCTTGTCGGGTTCCCCGGTGAAACCCATGAGGACTTTGAAGAGCTGATGGGCCTCTTAGAAGACATCCAGTTCGACCACTTGGGCGGATTCGTGTTCAGCCCCGAAGAAGGCACTCCCGTGATGGAGATGGATTTGCCCTCCGTTGACGAGAGCGAGGCCCGCGCAAGGCTTGACGCCGTGACGGATCTGCAAGAAGAAATCGACGCGGAACATGCCGAAGCGATGATCGGAAAGACGGTCCGCGTCATCATCGACCAGGTGGCGGAAGAAAGCGAATACCACTTTTACGGACGCACCGAAGGCAACTCCATGGAAAACGACGACATCGTGAAAGTTCTGGAAGGCGACGCCAACGTTGGCGAATTCCGCGACGCACTAGTGATAGACGCCGAGCCACACGAATTGATCGTGAAGCTTATCTAGTGATGCGATTAAATTTAATCTTCGATTAAATTTCCACCTTTGGGCTCGGAAGTGGGCAAGCGAGCTTGCCCGTTTCACTCGCCCTGGCAGGTGGTCGAACGTTGCATTCTCTTCTAAATCACAGGTATAAGAAAGGGCCCCGTAAAGGGCCCCCTCTTATACCTGTGATGCGATTCGAACGCATGACCTCTTCCTTCGGAGGGAAGCACTCTATCCAAACTGAGCTACACAGGCAAGTGCGAGCAAATATAGTAAATCCTATGATGCACCACACAAAAAAAGGCCTGCACTTACGCAGGCTTTTCTTTGTTATCGGCCGGAACGTTCGCGTTCCTTTTCACGTTCACGACGGCGCTTTTCCGTATCGTCCGGGAAGAATTCCGGAAGTGCATAGCCAATGGCGATGCCGAAGACAATACCCGTTTTGCTCATACCGTCTTCGTTAACCACGGCAGACTCCAGAGCCTCCTGTCTTTTGTCTGTCCAGCGAAGGCTGGGGTTAGACTCATCCTTCTTAGCAAGTTTCGGAGCATAATACATGCCGAAGGAGAACTGGAGATAATACCACTCATTGGTCAGGTAGGCAATAATTGCATCGAACTGGAAACCATCCACCTTGATTAACGGACGGATTCCGTCGTCTGGCTTGACATTGTGGTCAAAATACACAGTACCATAAGAAACAGAAAGTCCCAAATGCAACGGGTTCTTGGGGAACAGGTAATAGTTAAGACCCACCTTATAGCCCGTACCACCTTCCAATTCTATATCGTCAAAGTCCGTGTCCGTTCCCTTGGGGAGGAAACCAAAGGAGCCATAAAGACCGAAATGCCAACGGGTGATATATTCAGCACCGGCACCAAAGCCCATACCCATACCGGTTTCACCCATAAACGGATAACGAGAACCCATACCAATCTGCAACATCAGGCGATCTTTGAGCCAATCTCGACGACGCAGAGAGTTTGCGTATTCATCAGCCCGCTGGTCTTCTTCAAACTTTTTGCGAGCTTCCATATCCTCTCTTTTGGAACGGCTCATCTGAGAGTCTTCGACTTCTTCAAATTCATCGTCCGAACCAGCACCGGCGGACTCCGCTGGAGCGGCAGCCTCGGTATTGGCGGCAGAAACAGCACCAGCGTCATCATCAAAATCATCAAACTCGTCGGCCCAAGCAAGGAATGCCGTCAGGCAAAGAGTCAAGCACAATTTTTTAAACATTAAAAGCCTCTGATTAGTAAATCGTCCTTGGAATATAACTTATTTATCGCCTTTTTTCTATTCTATCTGTGTAAAAAAAGCTTCATTTCCGCGTATTCTGCATAATTTCGCCATATTAGCATACGAAATCATTCCATTTTTTTCAAACTAGCCTTTATGGAACCCAGGGCGATTTCGCATTCCATCAATACCGGAACCCGTCGTTCATCATCTGTAAACCAGATAAAGATCCGTCCCTTGGAATTGAAAATACCATCGCCATCCAGCATAGGCTCCACCTTGAGCGTATTTACCGTGCCAATATCTGTTTTTAGAGTCTCCTTGCCATGAACCACCACTTTTAGTTCATACCTTTTTTTCCCACTCACTGCAGAAAACCGAGAGGTCTCCCCCACCTTGAGCGGGAGCGTCCGCACCAGGTAAAACGCTGACATGATACTGTGTTCCATACCCTGGATAGCGACTGCCGTATCGGCAGAGCGCTTTACCTTGCGAGTTTTCATGTCTGTAAAGACTGTGTCCGAAAGCCAAGCCTTCTCGCCCTTGCGGTCGAACCGGATGACGGAAGTGTTGTGGTACCCCCCCTCGTGAAGCCGCTTGCGGAAGACCTCGGTCATAAGGCCCTTGTTGCGCACACGGGTATAGATGGTGTCAGCCACCGGATAAATCTTGTTGATGGTCTTGTTGCCAGTGGCAAAAGTGAGGAACTCCGTTTTTCCATCGGCTATCGGTTTAACCTCTAAAGTCGCATAACCTGCCGTAATGAACCCCCAACTGAGGCTGAAGGTCAGCTTTTCGCCCTTCATCCACGGGGCTTGGACCTCGGGAAGGTTCGGCTCACCGGCAAAAGACGACGTCACGAGGAATGCCGCTAAATAGATGAATATGCGAGAGAGAGAATGCACGATACTTATTCAAGGTTATGAGGTGTGAGGTCGGTCGCCTACGGCGCCCTTTGAGGAATGAGGTTATATAATCGCACCACAGGCGCATGCTCAGAGGGAGCGGAACGCGACCGAACTCAAAGCGAAGCGACCTAAGAGCGCGAAGCGCGGCCTCAGACCTCTATGTCTCCCAGGCCCTTGCGGTAGGCGACGAGCTTTTCGCGAACTGCAGGGTCTGCGATGGCGACGATGTGGGCGGCGAGGTAACCGGCATTCTTGCCGTTGCCGATGCCGACCGTTGCCACCGGGATTCCCGGGGGCATCTGCACAATGCTGTGCAGGGCATCGACGCCGTTGAGCGGGCCGCCGGCGCAGGGCAGGCCGATAACAGGAAGGATGGTGTGCCCTGCGAGCACACCCGGGAGGGCTGCAGCGAGGCCAGCGACACCGATGAGGACCTGCAGGCCTCGCCCGGCGGCTTCGCGAGCATACTTCGCGGTGGCGTTCGGGGTGCGGTGCGCGGAGAGAATGTTGAATTCCCACACGATGCCGAAGGCGTCGAGCACCGCGGTGATCTTGTCTACAGTTTCCTGGTCGGACTTGCTACCCGCAACGATACCGACCTTTGCATTTTCTTTCAAATCCATTTACGTATCCTTTTAAACTAATTCCTTCAGGCCTGGATTGCTTCGTCTCCCTACGGGATCCTCGCAATGACGCTCAGAAAACTTTTTCCTTGCAAGTTCCTCACATGCATGTCATTGCGAGCGAAGCAAAGCAATCTCTAGCCAATTTTCCTTATTTCGCCATCTTAGCAAGACGGGCCAAACCCTTCTTGCCGATGTCCTTGCGGTAAAACTTGCCTTCGAACTGAACCTTTTCGGCGGCTTCGTAAGCGATGTCGAGAGCGGCCTGGAGCGTTTCGCCATGGCCCACCACACCGAACACGCGGCCACCGTTCGTGACCAGCTTGCCGTCAACCATCTTGGTACCGGCATGGAGCACCTGGGCGCCGTTCTTTTCGGCTTCTTCGATACCCGTCACGACCTTGCCCTTTTCGTAGGAGCCCGGATAGCCAGCGCTTGCGAGCACCACGATTGCGGAGCTGCCCTTCGGGGCCTTCGGGGCACCGAGCTTTGCGAGTTCGCCCTTTTCGGCAGCGTCGAACAACGCTAGCACATCGCCGTCATAGAGCGGGAGCACAATCTGGCATTCGGGGTCGCCGAGGCGGCAGTTGTATTCCACCACCTTCGGACCCTTCGCAGTCACCATGATGCCCACGTAGAGCACGCCCGTGTAAGGCTTGCCTTCGGCGGCCATGCCCTTGAGGGTCGGTTCGATAATCGTCTTTTTCACCTCGTCGAGGAGAGCGTCGGTCACCACCGGAGCCGGGCTGTAGGCGCCCATGCCGCCCGTGTTCGGGCCCTTGTCGTCGTCAAAGACGCGCTTGTGGTCCTGGGCAGAAGAGAGAATCACATAGTCCTTGCCGTCGCAAACCACGAAGATGGAGGCTTCTTCGCCGTCCATGAATTCTTCAATCACCACCGTCTTGCCGGATTCGCCGAAGACCGCCTTGTCGCCGAGCATTTCTTCGACAGCGTCGTTCGCTTCCTTGTCGGTCATGCAGACGATAGCGCCCTTGCCCGCAGCGAGGCCCGACGCCTTCACCACGATCGGAGCCGGGTGTTCGGCAAGGAACTTCTTGGCGGAGGCGAGATCGGTGAAGGTCTCGAAGGCTGCCGTCGGCACGTTGTACTTCTTCATGATATCCTTGCTGAAGGCCTTGGAGCCTTCGAGCGCGGCAGCAGCCGCAGTCGGGCCGAAAGCGCGCAGCCCGCGACGGCGGAATTCATCCACTACGCCCGCGACCAGCGGAATTTCGGGGCCGATGACCGCGAGGTCAATCTTTTCGGCAACCGCGAGGTCGGCAATAGCCTTCGGGTCGGCTACATCCACCGGCACGCACTTGCCGAGGTTGGCCATGCCCGGGTTGCCCGGAGCGCACACAAGAGTGTCGCACAGCGGCGACTTCTTGACTGCAAGAGCGATGGCATGTTCGCGACCACCGCTACCAACGACGAGAATATTCATAAGCGAGTCCTTTACTGTTACGGAAGGATAATTTAGAAAAATGCGAAAACCCGAATTATTTGATTTCTAGGAAAATCACCATTTTATTATTCCTACAGCTTTATTCTTTCTCCCCTTACATCCTTGTTCAAAGATTTTTTTCAAATATAGGTAGAATTGCGTTTCCGATTTGCGGTCTTCAAAATGGGATTTCAACACATATTCAAAACGTTCATCAAGACTTACATCAAAATTTTTCCCTTTCCAATTGAAGGAAAAAACGTTCCACTCCCCTTTTACCGGCTTTTCTTTAAAATCTTTTCTCACTACATTTTCCAGACTGTCCAATACTCTGATTTGTTCTTCAGAAAGAAACTTAGAATCTTCACATTCACTAGACCAAATCTTCTTTTGGCCATTTTTCGTTTTTGAATAAATGTAAAATTCACGACCACCATTGACTATAGTTATATCATCATCCAACGAGAACGTTTCATCATAATTTTTATAATAGTAGTATCGGCGAAGAAAACCACTCAATTCATAATAACGCTCTGTGTTCTTTTTATAATACGGGTAGGCTACAGTATCTATTTCCTCTTTCAAGCCAAGGAATACACTAATATTATCTCTCTCTTCAACGACTTCATCTTTGCATCCAAATAGAGCTAAAACAAATAACATAATTAAGCACTTGCGAATAAACATTTTTTTCATCATTTGGCTCCTAGATTTAAGTCCAACAACCCACCTTACGGCTTATCGCTCTTTGAGCCGTATTCTATCAACAACCTTTACTTACATTGTTTTTCTGTCGGTATTTCGCCGCAATAATCTTTATGAGTTTTTTGAGCAGCAAAACAATGCCATCAGCGAAAAACGCAATAGACGCAGGTATTGCAATCGAATAAAAAATCATATTTACGCCTTCGTGCGGAGAAATTTGCGGAAGGGTTCTAAGAGGGCTTATCGTCATGTAGTAAAGAAAGAGCAATGTTTCAGTTCCATTACTCCAATGCAAAACTCTTTCTAGAAAAGCATAAAGCAACCATGACAAGTGATAGCCGACAACAATAAACAACGTCGTCAATGTGCATCTAAATTTCTTTACTCTACAGATAACTTTTTCCAAAAAGGTACAAAACAGCAAAACAAGCAGCAATAAATAAGCCAGTCCAACGACAGCAAAAGAAGGATGCATCGGATCTGATGGCAAGAACAAGCCAACGATAAACAGGACCAAACCCAAAACATACAGCGAATAAATATAAATCTTGTTCACAATCACAAATCCATACTTACTTTTTATCAAACTTTAGCGGAAGTTTTACCGTCGTTTTATCACCCGCCTCTTCGAAAGTCCATGCGGAAACGGCATCGCATATTGCCTTATCGAATTCTTCATTTTCCGTAGTCGATGACAATTTTTCTATTTCACTAATTTTTCCATCCGGTGCAATGGTGAATTTCAACACGATTTCACATTGAATTTCTGCGTCAGGATGTTCACGATTCCTGACATCTTTTAAACGAGGCAGTTTATTCTGAAATTTTTTGCGTACGAATTCAAGCTTCGGTTTATTTTTATCAATCTCCACTTTTATTTGCGAAACTTTTCTTGTGTTAGCAGGCTTTTTTGTAAAGTCCGGGTCACTTATCCCCCATTTAAACAATTTATAAGCAGAGTATGAAAGTTTTGAGTCCGTAATGTGCAACCATTGTTTATTACAAGAATTCTTGGAACTTTCCCACGATTCTATCTGTTTCTTACTGTATTTTTTGAGTTGAAGATTCTTATAAACCTTGTCGCTAAATTCTTCCTCTTTTGCAAGCAACCTTATCTTCGAGAATCCAGCAGCTTTTAGCTTAGCAAAAAATTTCTTGTACTTGTAGATACTCTCGTCTTGATACGGGAACGAGACGTTTATTTCATCGCGGTCGATTTTATCAGCATTTTTCTTGCGCATTTCTTTAAGGATGGCGATTACGGAGTCCGACGGCGCCCGAGAAACGCCATAAGCTCTAGCCCAAACAGGGACTTCACGAGAAATATCGCTTGTAAAAATACGGGTGGAACTAGCATCAACTTCAATCGAAGCAATTCTACCACCAACATGGCGGTCAACAACAAAGTAGCCATCAAGAATAAGAAGGTTAAGGCCAGTCGTATTCGCTTTACAGAACTCATTGCTTTTCACGTCATCACCAATTAATTCTGCAAAGTATTCTCCAATTTCTGTAAATGGGGAGCTCGAGGACTGCGCATACAAAACGGCAATTAACGTTAAAAGCAAAGTAAGAACAAGCTTCTTCATAAGTCCTTCACTTCCTCAAATACCTCGTACCGCGTCCGGCACCGACTGTCGTGATGACTCCACTTTTCAGCATCTTTCCCAAAACATATTCGACGGTAGTCGGGCTGACATCAGGGAGAATCTTGCATATCTCGGATTTCGATATTGGGAGAAGGCTATTCAAGACAGTCGCCTCGATGCGGGATGACTTTGTTATCTTGTTTGAATTTACAGTTGCAAAGCGTTTATCCAATTCTTGATAGCACTGATAAAGCATGCTTAAGAAATGCTGAACGAACGGGAAGTAGTCATTGTGACTCTCGTGCCAATTCACGGAAGATTCCCGCAACGATTCGTAATACCACGACTTATTCTTGTTAATTTGCTCTTCGTAAGAAATGTACTTGCCAACATCGTAGCCGTTCTTGTACAAAAGAAGTAGCGAGAGCAATCGCGACATTCTGCCGTTTCCGTCCCGGAATGGATGGATACACAGAAAGTCGAGCATCACACATGGAATCAGCAACAGCTTGCTTATCGAGTCATCAGCCGCAGCATCCATATAAGCAAGTTCAAGTTGTTCCATCGCCTTTTGCGTTTCGGCAGCACGCACAGGCGCAAAACGAATCTTGCGCATTCCCGACTTGTCGATTTCCAGAATCACGTTGTCTTCGTTCTTGAATACACCTCCGCGACTTTGGGCAACTTGTGCTAGAAGCGTCCGATGCAGAGAAAGCATGCTCTGCACTGAAAACGGAATATCACTATAGCCAGTATGGATAAGCGAAAGCGCATCACGATAACCCGCAATTTCTGCTTCGTCGTGATTGAGCGGTGCGCTATTCTGGTTCACGATTTGCGCAATTCGATCATCGCTAGTTATGATACCCTCAATAGCATTTGAACTTTTGACGGACTGCACCTTGGCAATGGATTCAAGTTCCGTGAAAATCTCTTGATGGGATTCCTTGCGGAATGAAGCCATCGTCTTTAACGACGCAATAGAGGATGTCGTATTGACCAAATTTGCGGGCAAAACCCCGTTTTTCAAGAAGGAATAGTCAAATTTATGCATATTCAGGCCTTTTTCTGCATATAATATAATTCTTTTTATGCAGAAAAGTATCGGAATATGCACATTTTTATTTAAATCTTATGCAGATACACGAGAAACCGTCTCTTAGAACGATCCCTTATCAAAATGCCCAGTATAGGCCCAGGCCCCCTAAAGCAGTTACGCCCAAGCCTTCACCAAGCATCAAGCCTCCGTTATCGCCCCCGTCCTTGAGTTCCGCAGCCCCCATCACACCCCAAGGGTTCAGCGACACAGCAAAAGAACTTGTCGCCACCAACGAAAGCGTCAAAAGAAATACTGCTAAAAATTTCATATAGTTTCTACCTTCTCCATAAAATCCTCGAGACTCCAGTTGTCGATTTTACGTTGAATCATCAGTTTTTCCGTTTATCCAACCTTAAAACAACTAATTTTGTCCGTTTTTCCAACTATTTTTACGACATTTTTGCCCATTTTTCCAATTTTAGCAAAAATCCCTGTTTTTAATGACATAAACATTTTGCCGACGTCGGCAAAATGATCTGTTTCGACAAAACCAAATATAGCAAAAGCGCATCATTCCTTTCTACGGAATGACACATCAATACGTATTTTCCCTTGCCTGCGCCCACAACAGGTTCCACTATATTTAGCGTTTTCATCCGCTTTATAAGATTGGTCGCAGTAGCCGGAGCTCACCCTAAGTTTTTGCCATCAATCCCTAAGTTTTTCGACCCAAATCCCGAATTTTTAACGATCAAGCAAAACGCAGTGTTAAAAAGTGGTAAAAATCAAACAAAACGCGGGATTAAACCCGTTTTTTTCACTAATTGTATGTAAAATCTTGATTTTTACCTACATAACCATTTTGTTGGCGCCAACAAAATGGGAGCCGTAGTTTGTCATTTCTTCGCAATGGCTTTTTTGCGTTCCTGCTTCAACTTTTTGGCACTGATTTTGGGCGTGGGGAGATTTTCGGGCATTGTTCCGCCAAGTTCCGCAATCGTTTGGCGAACCTTCTTGCCTACGGCATAATGGGTTTCGTTTGCCTGCTCCTTCCCCTTGATGTTTTCACGACGGAGTTTGTCGTCAGTCTGGGTGATGCGGAACAGGTTCGCTGCAAGTTCGGTAGCACCCATGTGGTCCAGGATCTGTTCGTTTTTCTTGAGTCCCTTGCGCTTGTGAATATCCTTCATTCCCAACCCGTTGTAAAGTCCCTGGTAGCCACGATTTTGGAACACGGCGTAATCTACGGGAGTTTCAACACCGGCCGCCTTTGCAGAACTGGCAAGGAATTTGTTGCGAATGGTCACTTCGTCACGAATAGCCAAGCGCTTTTCGTCTTCCGAAAGCTGTGCCACAGAGTCCGAAATTTCCTTCTGCCGGGTTTTGACGGCAAAATATGTTTGACCAAGGGCAATCACTTCTTTGCGGGGGTCTCCGTTCATCACAATCAGGTAACAAGCGTAACGGGAAAGCTTGATATCGGTGATTTCACGCTGGGCACCTTTAGCGAGATTTATCATTTTGCCGACGTCGGCAAAATGATCCTCAACATCCAATCCACTGGCCTCACAGGCGGTTTTTGCACGGACAATCGATTCTTGAAAACGGCGCCACTGGGCATATTCAAGAGCCGTTTGCAGCTCCCTTGCATACCAGAATTCAGTTCCATTTTCGTCGGTGTGCTTGATATTCTCGAACGTCTGCTGAGAATAAGTGATAACCTCTTTTTTAGCCATAGGGCCTCCTGCGTTTATTGTTTTTACTAGGAACGCCCTCGCATTACGGCAAAGCCAAATAAAGCAAAAGCGCATCATTCCTTTCTAGGGAATGACGCGCTGGGATGTAATGTACCTAATATTCAGAAAATTGGCAAGGGGCTTAAGGAAATTTTACAAAGGGAACTATTCCTAACGTAATATGACTAGAAAAAAAGCGAGCCATTGATTTTTTAACGTTTTGCAATCATTTATACTTGACCTGATTGGTTTTCGAGAGTTCCAGGAAACCTGCGTTTTGGAGGGAGTCTACCAGGCTTTGAATATTTGCGTCAGTCAGCTTTTCTGCAGCGAACCAGTTCTTTAGCGTCTTCTGCAATTTCGACTTGGTGGTGGGCGGATTCTTTGACATACCCTTCAGATTCGCCTTCGCCTTTTCGAAAGCCTTTTGCAAGTCAAAAGCCTTTTGTGGCGTGGCCTTCTTCGTGGGCTTTGTCGGTTGCGGAGCGGGCTTCTTAGGCGCAGCGACCTTTTTCGCTTCTTGAGGCTTCGCGATTAGCCCCAGGCGTTTCGCCAGTTCTTCGTACGATTCCACGCGTTCGCAGCGGCCTTCGCCGAACTGCTTTTGCACATGCAGGACAAGCGGGTCGTAGTCGTGATCCTTCGAAAGAATCACGCAATGACTGTTGAACGGTTCGCGGGGCATCACCTGGCCCATGTAAAATGCGATATAGAAGTCGAGCGCGTTTTCGGCCTGCTTCTTGGTCATCTTCTCGGGAATCGCAAGTTCCACAAGTTCGATGCGGCCCTCGCTCAGAGCGTAGCCGAAATCCTTCAGCTGCGTAAGCGAAAGGTTTATCTTGTTCGTGGAATTGTGGAACAGCACGAACTTCAGCGGAGATCCGTCCGTATTCACGACAAGGTCAGTCAGGCCGTTCAGCCCGACATTTTCGCAGTCCACAAGGACATGGGATATGGGAAGATTTTCAGCCATAGCCAGCTCCAGCATAAAATGTTAAAAGTTATCTCTTAAAGTACTCAATCAAAATTTCTTTGATGTGATTATAGCGTCTAGCATATGAATTAGGAATGCGAATAAGTTCAAAAAAGTGATCTTTACAAATCCGCTCTTTTGCCTTGTCACACCTTATGCGGTTTTCGTTGGTTCGATGCTCCTCACCGTCCAATTCAATGGCTAAAATTGGAACTTCATACTGACCATCTTTTTCATAAAGAACAAAATCAAAGCGACCGGAATAAAAGAGATTGTCAGAGCTTTTATTTTCTTGAAACACTTGTGCTATTGGAACATCCTTTTTAACAGAATATCTTTTACGCGGATCAACAACACTCAAGACATGGCTTATATTCTCAAAGAAATCCGATTCTGTTTTGGTACTATATGTTTTCACTCCCAAGGCTCTAGAATGGGAATGTTTGGGGGTTACCTTATATTCACCTTTCGTTTGTACATATTGAACTAATTCATAAAGATCGTCATTATCTTTACGCAACCTATTCAATGTTTCGCTATTAGAAAAAATCACCAACTCTTCTTTGGCTCGCGAAACAGCAACATTTATCAATTCCTTGTTTCCTGCAAACCAATTATATGTATTCTGCGACGTTCTTTTTGTCAGGGCAAAAGAAAAAAGAATGATATCTTTTTCATCCCCTTGAAAAGTGTGGACGGTCCCGCAGGTTGCAGCAACACCCCTTGACGAAAGTTCTTGGTCTATAAGTTGCTTTTGCGCCACAAATGGCGTAATAATCCCTATTGACTTTTCTGGATGATTCGCCACAAAATCCGCAATGGTCTGCGCTTCATTTAAGGAAGTATTACGATTGACAGGATCTTCATTTGCAGTTTCTTGGAACACAAGCGGAGGCGAATTTCTTTTTGGGGTATCGATTTGCAACTTATTATTGTAATACTTTTTGTTATTGAATCCAATAATTTCTTTTACAGAGCGGTAATGGTGGCTCAGCAAAACTTCGTCGCTTATAGAATCTGCAGCTAAATAGGATTTATAAATGGAATTTTTCTTGTAATCATACTCGGGAGCGATTTTATACTTCTCTATCAAGCGCTTATTGTCCAGGTCATCCAACGTTATAACGGGATTCAATTGTTGCGGATCGCCTACTAGCATTAAACTTTCACCACGCAAAATAGGCAAAAGAGACATAGCTATGTTACACTGGCTTGCTTCATCAAGAATGGTCAAATCAAAATGAATTTTGGGCGAACCCAATTTCTTTGCAGACTGGCTCGTAGTTGCAATAACAGGAAACACTTTTTGAAGATTGTTTAAATTTCCGTCATCTTTTAAATATTTATTAAACCGCTTAACAGCTGCATCTCTATCTTCACAATTAACAATTTCCCAAAGTTCCTTATACTTGGGTTCTTTTAGTCGCTGAATGCATTTTGCAGAAAGAAAACGAATGTAGTATAAGAATTTTTCATAATCATTCGGCAGATATGACAATGCCTGATTTGCCGATATTTCGCCAAGACTTTCAATATCTTTTAAAATCTGATCCAGTTGTTTGCTTTGAATATTGATGCTAATGTCAAAAGCCTTATTCTGGCGTAAAAAGTCTTCGATTGCCTCTTTGCGTTCTAACAAATCCAATTTGTCTTCGTATTTTTCAAGATATGCTGCCAATTTTGCAGTATTTTCTTTTTTCTCGGCATTAAAATCATCTAACGCTTCATCCCTTATTTTCCAATTCTGGGTAAATTCATAAATTTCTTTTATGTAGTCTAAGGAATTCTTGACTTCTTCATTGTTCCCTAAACGTAAAATTGGGAAAGGGATTCTTTTTTGATGAATCTTAATATTCTTTAATTGTTCAACAGCACCATCGACAGGATGATTGTTCTGCGACGAAAGTAAAACAGTTTTATTATTGAAAAATGCACTGATAATTGTATTTACTATGGTCCTGGTTTTACCCGTTCCCGGAGGGCCCTGAATGTATGCCATTGGGTATTTGAGAGTCTTATGAATGGCAAGCAATTGGTCAAGATTGACTTTGTTATCTAACACAGCAATAGGGTAATTCTTTCTTTTTCGTGATCGACTTAGAAACTCCCCAAAGAAAGCTCGCAGCGGTGTAGAAAGATTATTCTTGTCTAGAGACTCTGCAACGGCATTGTATTCGCTTGTCAAATCACAGATGCTGGATTCCAATGCCACAATATGCGGCATATCGTCAACCAACTCCTTGTAATTCAACTGCTTATTTTCAATAATGGCGTCCTTGATTTTCTTTTCATTCGCGTCAAAATTTTCTAGCAAGAAAAGTTCGTCTTCATGCAAATATTTTGATATTTTGACTGTCTGCGAAATGTTACCGTTCTTGAGCACAAATTTCTTTAAGATGGTCGGTTCTGGCTGCAACCGCAACGACCGATTTTGAATATCAAACAAGAGTTCATTATATGCCAAGACATAAAGGCCTTTTTCGTTTTTTATGCTTAACTTATTTAATCCCAACTTTTCAATTGGAACAATTTCTCCCTTTGATCTTTTATTTTGTCTATTTACGAAATAATCGATTAATGAGTTGTTTTCCTCTTCCGTAAGACGATATGTACCATTATGGAATTTAGATTCGTCCAGGTGTTCAAGCAACCGAAAAGATTTCAAGTAGCTATCGCTGGAAAGCTTTTCACATTCCTGGAGATAGTTCAATATCCCTATATTGTGAGTATTTGTGAAAATTGACGAATATTTGGAAGGGTTGGCATTAATATCATAAATCAATTTTTCATTTCGAGGAGCAAAGGAGCCTTCTATTATTTCGGCATTTCGTATGCCATCGCAATACATAAAAAGTTGTTTGCATGTCCGCAATCCCAAATGTAAGCCAAAAACATTTAATTGAACGCGGTATTTCCCGTTATAATTTTTGATTTCAATATTTGATATGCTTATCCAGTAATAAGTGGTTTTAGCATCCGCATTGACATATTCAATAGAGAGCCATCGGCCCTCATGTATTGCTCTAAATATGTTCCTAGCGACGCTCATATAGGTAATATAATACTACAACTCTTCGTTTTTATTTAAAAAAGCTTAAATTTGTAAAAAAAAGACGATTTTAATAAGTTAAGTCCAGCTTTTTTCTCTTCTACAAGCCCTCATAGTATTCCTTAATTTTCTGAGCCATTAGCTTACGTCGTTCCAAGAGGAACTGGTCGTAATTTTCATACGTCCAGTCTTTTATTGTTGCAGGAATACAATTTGTGTGGAGGTTTTGATTGAAATCATCAATAGACGTGATATTTCCTATTTGCGTTTCGTCTGTAGCACAGCCATCTTGAATTTGCCTTAAGGCTCTGGAGAAATACGAATTTGGAGCGTCATCACCCACCGCAATATTCGTAGGCGTATCCAAATAGGTGTAATTTGCAACCTGGTTGTATTTACTCTTCTCGTTAATCCCATTTTTTTGCAGATATTTTTTGGGGAAAATGTGATGGACGTCGCCAATAACAGTAATCAAATTTGATACTGCACAGTTCTTGGTGAACAACGCATCATCTTTCATGCGAACTTGTGCCGCCCAGTAAACATTGATGTAAGGGCTATTTACAGCTGTAGTTTCAAAATTTTGGACCAGACCGTCATTCCAGAATACGTCAGAAAGCTCCGCACGTTCAATTTCTTCTAAGTATTTACAGAAACCTTTTTCACTAATACGGCGTAGATCCGTGTCCATTGCCGATTCTGGCGAAGCAATATAACGGCTTGTGAGCGTAGTAAGCACATACCATTTTTGAACATAGCGTTTCACCTGAGTTTTATCAATGTCAGAATTATGCAAAAGTAAATATAATGTGTAAGCAAAATCCAAGGTCAAATCAGAATTCATCAACTTATTGGATATAAAACCGGCATCCTTAATGGCTAGGGTAAACTGCTTAAAGTTATACTCGTTCATATAGTCCATTACACCGTTTTTCAGCTCCTTAAAAGACTTCTCTGCTATTTCTTCCTTGAACTCGCGAGTATCAAAATCTCGACCACTAAGTAAAGAAACAAGATCCTTCATTTTGCCGCGATTAAATTTATACATGAAGGCGACGCGAAGCATATCGGAATAGCTAGGATCATAAATGGCTTCAGTATCGTTCTTAAGCCATTCCATTTTCTTTGCATATTCAGTATTGGCAAATTCCTTGTCTTTGCACATCTCCGAATACCATTCTGGTTGTACGGCCAAATGGGAAAAATAGTCTATCGCCTTACGTAGCAAGCGGCCTTCATTCTTTTCGTCAGACGCAATCTTTGACATTGCAAAGTCTGCTTGATTCAACTTTGCTCCGCGACTGTTTATGCGGATAAAGATTTCCGTAACTTCATCAACAGAAAGATCCTTGCCTAAAGTTATCACACCGATATTTCGATTTTTTATATCGGTCATTTTTGTAACTTTTTCTTCTAAAGCATCTCCATCAGCTTCCGGATTCGCTTCGCAATAAGCATTTATAAACTTACGACTACTAAAACCATTGTGGAAGAACACAGAAATATCAGGAATCCATCTTTTATCTTTTAAGATTGCATTATCAAGAACCTTGAATGTTTCTTCACCTTCTTCAGCAAAGGGATTAAACGATATTTTTATGACTTTCTTCTCAAAATCCTCGTTGAGAACCTCTTTACCCAAAATTGCAGTCATCATAGCGGTAACGCGCTGCTGACCATCAATCATGATTTTCTTGCCTTCTGAAAGAGTTCCATCCTTCAGACGCATATTGGGACTTTGGGAAATAATCAAGTAGCCTGTAGGATAGCCGTTATACAAGGAATCTATCAGGTCGCGAACTTGCTTGGGTTTCCAAACAAAGGGCCGTTGAATTTCAGGAATAGCGACTTCACCAGAATTGATAAAGCCAAGAATAGATTCTATACTTTTTGTGGACGGTTCATATTTTTCAGGCATAACCTAATTCCTTATCCATTTTATATTTCCAGTTCGCCGTTCATGAGTTTGGGGAGTAAACGGTCGCGAGATTCTGCGGCGTAATTTATACTTTTTCGCAAAATTTGTGTTTTTTCAATAATAGGTTCTACCATTGTAGTAAAGGAATCAATAATTTTATTTTCTGGTAAAACAAATTTGTATTCCTTTAAATCCGCCATACGAATACCTCGTTGCGCAACACCATGTGCATGCAGATCACAATAAGATTGAACGTCGTCAGATAAAAGCATTAAATACAAGAACTCTTTTGACACGCATTCGTTTACTCTCATTGTAAAGACTGATTCACTAACATTCCAATTATTTGTTGGAATATCAATAAGATATACTCGCCCTATTGTGCCAATGCCCGAAAAAAGAATATCACCAGTTTTTAAATCAGATCGTTTGTTTATTTTTTCCAAGGCTTCATCATTTACTCGGTCACATTTATCATCAAGATAAATATTGTTATCACCCATATTTTTTATGGTTACATAAAAATTTTTCCCTTGACCTAAAACAAAATTCTTTCTCGGGTTTAATCCCGTTGTTATCTTAGAAAGAGCACTTCCAAGAGTTACTTTCCTCCATCCCTTCGGTAATCCATCGACGATGGGGGTGGTTTCGTGGCCGGGGTAACGGAGGTCGATGAACCATTGTTTGTAGAGGCGCTGGGCGGCTTCTTCGAGGAGTTTTATTTGCTTCCGGTTGTTTTCTATCAGGTTGTCGTATGCGGAAAGGATGCCAACAATTTTATTTTGCTCGCTCAATTTGGGCAACTCTAAAGGAATAGATTCAAGAATCCCTGTATTCAAATTAAGCATTGTTGCGCCAACGGCATGTTTTTCAACCCAACCTACAGTTTCGGGCTTTTGCAATTGGTAAAAAACAAATTTAGGATTTGCCTTTGAAAAATCAATCGTAACCTTTAAACATCCGGTGCCACAAAGCCATCCTTTCTCGTTTTCAGTTACAAGGGCACATTTTCCAACATCGCCTCGACGAGCATAAAGAATATCTCCAACATTTACTTTATGACGACTTAGACGATTAACATGTTGTTCTTCTACGCGAGCAATAGAATCTTCTAGAATTTTTCCACCAATCATGTCTTTAGGCATAACAACAGGTGTTCCAAATTCAGAATAATCCGATTGATGCAATTGAGAACCAAAGGGACCTGTTTGGACACTTGCCGCAATATCGCCTAATTTCACTTTTTCCCAAGACATCAGTTCAACCCCTCTCTGGATTGCCACCACCACGCTTCGCTCGTGGCAGGCTCACTACGCCCTCGCAATGACGTATTAAGAGATTCTTCGACGGAGTTTACCCTGAGCTTGTCGAACGGGCTCAGGATGACTCGTAAATGCATGGATTCTATCTCCCCAAAGAGGATAACTCTACTATGGCAACAAGTTGCCACGTATCGTATAGCTTCGATCCAGAATGACACGCTTTTTCTCTCGTATTCCGCGTCTAATCTCACAGTCCCATCTCCTTCATGTTCTTGGAGATGGTTTTCATGAGGGCGTTGCTTTCGTCCTGGAGTTTCAGAAGTTCCTGGTGGATTTCGGTCATGCGTTCGGCAAAATCCACGCCGTCGTCTTCTACGGGGGCGACGCCTACATAGGCGCCGGGGGTCAGGCTGTAGTTCTTTTCGGCGATTTCGGCACGGGTGGCAATTTTGCAGAGTCCAAGAATGTCCTTGTACTTGCCGTCACCGAATTTTTCGTAGAGCCAGTCGGCTTCCTTGGCAACTCCGATGATTTCGTCGAGTTCCACGAGGCGGGTGTCCCATTCTTCCTGGGTTTTCTTCTTGCTCTTTTTGTCAGCGGCTTCTACGGCGGATTTCGCCTGCGCACGGAGCGTTTCGCGGTGTTCCTTGAGTTCCGCGAATATTTTCGCAATCTTTGCGGACTTGCGGAGAATCTTTTCGAGTTGTTTGTCTTCGGTGGTGTCGGCGTAGGCAAGCAAGGCGTTGCGGTATTCCACAAGCAAGTATTCATACTTGTCCGTTTCGCCACGGTAGAGCCAAACGATGGCGTTCAGGTTCTTGAGTTGCCATTCGTTCCATTCGTTCAGAGTGCGATCTACAACGGTGTAATAGTTGCGGGCGTCGATGAACAGTACCTTGTCCTGAATTTTCTTCTTTTTGCCCTTGTCAAAGAACCACAGGGTGCACGGCAGGCTCTTGGTGTAAAAGAAGTTGTTGCCCACGCTTATCATGCAATCCACGTGTCCCGTAGCCACCAGCTTTTCGCGAATGTCCTTGTCCTTGCTCTGGCTGTCTGTCGCAGAAGCGGCCATCACAAAGCCCGCGCGGCCGGTTTCGTTCAGGTAACTGTAGAAGTAAGAAATCCACAGGTAGTTTCCGTTGCCGATTTCCTTGTCCTTGTTTACCGCGGGGAGCCCGAAGGGGAGTCTCCCGGCATTCTGGCAGCTTTCCGCTTTTACCTTATCTACGTTGAAGGGCGGGTTCGCCATCACGTAATCGCATTCGCCTGCAAGGTTGTGCGCATCGTGATAGAAGGAGTTCGCCTCGTCGCCGGATTTTACAACTCCGGTAAGCCCGTGCACCGCCATGTTCATCTGGCAAAGCTGTGCGTTGTATTCCACCTTTTCCTGGCCGTAAAAGGTCATGGTTTCGTTGCTTGCCATGCCGGCGGCATTCACAAAGTCTCCTGTCTGCACGAACATTCCGCCCGATCCGCAAGCAGGGTCCAGCAATACGCCATGCGTGGGTTCCAACACGTTCACAATCATCTTCACCAGGGACTTTGGCGTAAAGAAAACGCCGTCGTCGCTAGCGATGTTCTTGGCAAACTTGCTGAGGAAGTATTCGTAGATGCGGCCCATCACGTCGCCGCCCACATCGTCGAGGGCGTTGTTGTTGAACGTGCGCAAAAGTTCGGCAAGCAGTTCGTCCTTGAAATCGGTGTAGGTCTTGGGCAATACGCCTTTCAGCTTTTCACTCTGGGCTTCGACAAGTTCCATGGCGTTGTTCACGACTTCACCAAGGCTGTTGAGCGACTGACCGTGCGCGTTCTTGAGTTTTGCCGATGCAATATTTGCGGGCAAGTTTACCAGATAATCAAATTGCGCTTCTTTCGGGAGGAACAATGCACTCTTGGACGCAAAATCGCCAGGTTCTACAGGGAGAACGCGGCCACCGCGACTCGGGCGGTTTTTGAGAATTTCGGTTTCGACTCTCTTGAAGCGGCCATAGGCGTAACGCAGGAACAAAAGTCCCAAAACAGGCATGCAATACTGATTCGATGTCAACTTGGAATCGGCACGGAGCAAGTCCGCAGATTCCCACAAATCGGCTTCAAGTTTCTTTAAGCTCTTGTTATCCATTTTGGTCCTTAGAATGTAAATTCAGAATATAATGTCCAGGCCCTTTGCCTGTTACCTTATGTAAAAGTTCAAGGTCGTTCAATCTACTGATCATGCCCGTTGCCGCAGTTGCACCGCAATCCAAAATTTTCTTAATGTCTTTTGCTGCGAGAACCTGATTTTCAGCAATTTCTGCAATGATTTTTTTCAATTTAATCTTTATAGAAGGGCTATAATTCGATTTTTCAATAATTTCGACCATTTCCCGTTTTTTTAGGGCAAATCCCGTTTTTTGGGGGTCATTTCCCGTTTTTTGAGGGGCATTTCCCGTTTTTTCGGGGTCATTTCCCGTTTTTTGAGGGGCAATCCCAAGGTTTTTGGAGGCAAATCCCGCATTTTTGACGATAGCTTTCAAAATAAAGGAGTCCTGTTTGTATTCCGGCTTGGGCAGCCCCTGCGCTTCCATTTCCCGGCACATACGGTCCACACCTTCGCCGAAATCCTTCACGTACTTGTAATCTTTCAAGTATTCCGCGATATGGGAATTGCGGTCAAAAGTCTGGGATTCTTCCATGGCGAGAATATCTTCTATACGCACAGGGCCTCCAGATTTATGCTACTCTATAATGGGTGTAAACGTATTCGTAAACGCGGGCGCGATACATGTTGATGGCCACGTCGTCGTAACTTTCGGGCAACTCTTTCCAGAGCGTGTCGCGAATGAGGGTGTCCACAGCGGCCTTGGTTTCTTGCTTGTCGGTCCAGTGGTCCAGACTCCCAATTTTCGCCTTTATCTTTTCGAGCAATTCTACGGCGACGGTTTTCAATTTTTTGATGTCCTGCTTGCTCAAGTCTTCTTTGAAAAGCAAGTCGTACATGGATAGTTCTTCGTCGTTCTTGAAACCTTCACGGACAAAGCGCTGCTGCTCGGAATCCATGGACGATGCCAAATCCATCAAGTCCATAAAGGTCTTTTCGATGGTCGCACGGTCCTGTTCGCTATTGTAGGCGTTGATGATTTCTTGATAACGCTCGTAAAAATTGATTCTGCCGGAGTTGGTCGCCAACAGCAAAGAAAGTCGCTCCTTTAACAGTTCTTCCAAATCGCGGAGCAAAAGGTTTTTGCGCTTTGCCTTGGCGAATTCTCGGCCGAGCAATTCAAAGTCAATCTTGCTGATGTCGAACTGCTTGGGGTTCTTTTTACCGCCTACGTCCATCTGAACGTATTCGTTCACAATCTTGTTCAGTTCCACCATCAAATCCACATTGGTCACATGGCGGCGTTTAGCCTTCAAGTTGCGGGCGACTGCGTCAATCGCATTTATCTTGGCGCGATTCTCGGCTGTGACGTCTTCGCGGTTCGTGTAGCGTACCAGACGCGAAAGTTCAGCGGCGTATGTAGAGAAGGTCTTTTTGTTTTCAGCCGAAGAACAGACTGCATTTGCCGTGTCTTGGATTGCGGCAATCTTATCAAAGCCCTTGGATTCAACAACCTTTGCAAGGGGAGCGTTGAGGCCGCCTAAAAATGCTTCCGTTTTCGCAATAATTTCGATAATGCGATTCAGCAATTCCGACTTGTCGATTGTCGGGTCGGCACGCCCGCCGCTTACATTGTTCGTATAATCGGCGAGAGCCTTGCGCAACGCCTTTACAATGCCTACATAATCCTCAATCAGGCCGTTACTCTTGCCTTCGTTCACACGGTTCGCACGTGCAATCGTCTGCATCAGCGTGTGAGCCTTCAACAGTTTATCTAAGTAAAGGCAACTGAGGCACTTGACATCGAAACCAGTGAGCCACATAGCACAAACGAACACAACGCGGAACTTGTTTTTTGGGTCCTTGAATTCCTTGTCCAGTTCCCGCTTTTCCATCTTGGTGCGGTGTGGCGTAATGTCCAGGCCCCACTTGGCAAAAGTCTGTTGTTCGTTCTGTTCCTGACTTACGACGACAGCCATTTCCGTTTCGCGCATCCACTGGATTTTGCGCTCCAGTTCCTGGGCTTCTTGCTGGGTTGCAATTTTCAACTGCTTTTCGAGAGCTACGATTTCTTCGGCCCAATATTCCTGAACGTAATTGTACATACGAACGCAAGTCACCTTGTTCAGGCAAACAAACATCGCCTTGCCGCTAGTCCATAAGTCGGAATAATGATGCGCAAAATCTTTTGCAACCAGACGCAATCGCGGTTCTGCCGTAAGCAGGTGGTATTCCTTGGCAAAATCCTTTTCCAGTTTTTCTTGCTGTTCCGGGTCTAGGTCTGCCGCTTCAATCGCATTGAGAATCTTGTCTGTAATTTCAGGATTCTTGAGTTCCTTGATTTTGTCGGCACGATTTTCGTAATAGAGCGGGACTGTCGCACCATCTTCTACGGCTCGCTTGAAATCGTAAATAGAAATGTAGCCACCGAAAGTTCTTTCGGTGATGTTGTCATCTTTCAAAAGCGGAGTGCCCGTAAAGCCGATACGCGAAGCCGTCGGAAGCAAGGCACACATGTTGTCTGCAAAAATTCCATTCTGGCTGCGGTGCGCTTCGTCGGACATCACCAAAATATCGTGGTCCGGATAAATCGGGGACAAATCTTTCTTGTTGAACTTTTGAATCAGCGTAAAGATGAAACTCGGGTTGCCCTTGAGTTTTGTAACAAGGTCGTTCCCGCTCGTGGCAATGAACTTGGATGCTTTTACCTTGCCGAGCATTCCACAGTTTTCAAACGTATCGCTAATTTGTTTGTTCAGTTCATCACGGTCCGTAAGGATGACGATTGTGGGCGAACCTTTTGCACATCGACGAATCTTCTGCGACAAGAACAACATCGAGTAGCTTTTGCCACTTCCCTGCGTATGCCAGAAAACACCCAACTTGCCATTGCGAAGTTTGCGGTCTTCGTATGCTTTGAACGCCTCGTTTACACCAAGATACTGGTGGTTGCGGGCGAGAATCTTGACCGTATTTCCATCGGAATGATCGAAAAGAATGAAATTTGCCAACAGGTCAAGGAACGTTTCTTTTTTGCAAATTCCGCGAAGCATCGTCTGGAGTGCAACGGAACCCGCATCGGATTCCTTGAGGCGTTTCCATTCGTGGAAAAAATCATACTTGCTGCCAAGCGTTCCGACTTTCGCCTCTACGCCATTAGAAAGCATCAAAAACGCGTTGTAATAGAAAAGCTGCGGAATCGTCGAAAGGTAATCCGTGTAGTTGTCGTCGTAGGCGTTTTGCACAGCGACATCGTTACGCTTGAGTTCCACAAACAAAAGCGGGATGCCATTAACAAAGCCGACAATATCGGTACGGCGGCGATAAATTTCGCCGTGAATTTTCATCTCCTTGACGGCGAGAAAAACGTTGTTCTCCGGGTTCGAAAAATCAATGACGAGAGCCCGCTTGACATCCGAAGTTCCATCGGATTTCTTGTAAGAGACCGGAATGCCATCGCGAATAAAGCCGTACTTTTCTTCGTTGATTTGGAGCAACGAAGACGTGCTGAGGGTTGCTGTAAACTTCTGAACGGCTTCATCAATTTGCGTGGGCGTTATCCACGGATTCAATTTTTGAAGCGCTTCGCGAAAATACCGCTGTAGTAAGACCTCCCTGTAAGAGGTTCTACCGAATGTTCCGCTTTCGCCTAATTTTTCTTCATTATACGCAAATACAACACGCCAGCCCAACTCATGCTGGAGCAGGTCGCCGGCACTCTCTTGAACAAGGATATTTTCGCTGTATTCGTAGGACATAAAAGCCAAACTATTCCAATGTAAATATAAACAAAATAGGTTGTCATAATATGCCAAAAATCGTGCGGGTCTATTGACAAACTGGATTTCTGAATCTATATTTAGTGCACAAGTGTGTAGTCTTTGGCATTTTTTTCCGCTTGCATGCCAGAGGAGTTGACGATGAAGAAAGATGTTGCGGCCAGTGCGGCCGGGGCCGTCGCGCCGAAAAAGCCCGAATTTTCCCTGATAGACGAGGATTTGCTCAAGTCACGGATATATACCATCCGCGGGGTAAAAGTGATGCTCGATGCCGACTTGGCGGAGATTTACGGGTATAGCACGAAGGATTTTAACAGACAAGTCAAGAATAATATTGAACGTTTTGCGGAGGATTTTCGATTTCAGCTGACCAAAAGGGAAGTTGAGGAATTGCGGTCAAAAAAATTTACCGCAATTACAGATGCAAATGACGCTAAAGATTTGCGGTGCAAAAATTGCACCGCAAATATCAGCACAATGAGCCGTTCCAATCCCTACGTTTTTACGGAACAAGGCATTTACATGCTCATGACTGTGTTGAAAGGCGATTTGGCAGTACAACAGAGCATGGCCCTCATCCGTCTTTTCAAGCAGATGAAGGACTACATTGCAGCGGAGAATGCGCCGGATGTTTCTGCTGGGATGGTCGCACTGGCGACGCAGACTAGCCAGAACACGCGGGATATTGCCGAGATTGCCACGGATGTCCGCACGCTTTCGAACAAGGTGGAACGGAACGAGAGTTTTCTCCAGAAGGTCATGGCAAATTTCGTCGACCCGAGCACCTTCAAGCATTTTTTGATTCTGAACGGGCAGCGGCTTGTGGCTGATGTCGCCTATACGCAGATTTACGGCATGGCGAAGAAGTCGGTGCTGATTGTAGATGACTACCTGGATGTAAAGACCCTCGACTTGCTGCGGTGCGTGGCGAAGGGTGTTTCTATCAAGATTTTCAGCGAACAGCACGGTCGCACCCGCCTGACCGAGAGCATGCTGGCGGATTTCAGGGCTGCCCGCCCGGATGTTGAACTTGACGATGTCCGCACAACGGGGAACATGTTTCACGACAGGTACATCTATCTGGATTTCGGGACCGACACCGAGAAACTTTTCCACTGCGGGGCGTCCTCAAAAGATGCGGGCAACAAGATCACGACCATCATGCAGCAGGAAGATATCGCGGGGTATCGTGCACTGTTTGGGAAGCTGCTGGAAGAGGGGGAATAAGGGCGCGCATCCATACACCCTCAAGGGGGCATTTTCGAATTACGTTTACGCATCCGGTTGTTGGCCGTCGTGCGCTTTCCATGCGCATTCCGTCACTTGCATATCCGTAAATCGAGCCGTGAAGCTGGAATTTTCCGGGCTGCATGCATATATGCCAAACCGAATTTTTCCGGCTCCTTCGAGCATGTGGCAAATCCGCATTTGAGAAAACTGCACCCCGTCTCGAGAACATTCTATGCAGTAGTCATCTTCGCGCCTGCTGAGCCTATACCACATGGATTTTACGTCTGCAGGAATCGCGGTCGTCGCCCAGTCTGAATACCCGCGGTTTGTCACGACAGAACCCAGGTGCTGAAATTTTTCATTCTCATATTCGACCGACGCCTTGAGCCAATTTTCCGAATCCAGATACAGCGCCACCCCGCACTGGTCGAAGCGATGACGACTTTCGGAAAAATCGGTTTTGACGACAAAGGAAAAGAACTTTTCTTCTGTTTCCATCTGCAGAACCGGAGCGTTATCGTTTCTGAAATGATAGTAGGTCCTTTGCCAAAGGTCCGTATGCGGGGCGGTCACAATTTCGACGCATTCCTGATTGATGCTGTAGTTTCGGGGCTCCCTGACCCATTTCATTTTAGAAATATCAAACATTTCTGTGGCCTTTGAATTGACGCGCTTTGTTGCTATAATCTATAAAAACAGCTAGAGATTGCCAAGTCATCTCACCCAGCACCAAGACATTCTATATTTATCAAGAAATGGATCCCCTCCCTGACGGTCGAGGATGACAACAAACAAACCTGCAACGAGTTTATTATGGAAGAGACTTTCAAGACCAGAGGCGTTTGCGCGACGACAATCCAGTTTACGCGCGACGGAGACAAAATCAGAAATATCCGCTTTACGGGCGGATGCAACGGCAACCTGAAGGCGATAGCAAAGCTCTGCGAAGGCATGAGCGCCGAAGACATCGCGGCAAAGCTCATGGGCAACACCTGCGGCGGGAAGCTCACATCGTGCGCCGACCAGCTCGCCCGCGCCGTCCTCGGAAAGGGCGCTTAAATCTTACCCGATCAAATAATACCCACCGTTCTTCCGGGCTCCCCTAAATTCAATCTTACCCGATTCGGTCAAAGCTTGTAAATGGCGCTGCGTTGTTCGCAGGGACAGGTTGAGCATCGAGGCCAGTGCAGGTGTGTTGATTCCGGGGTTCGCCCGGATTTCGGCGAGGATTCGTTCGGAGAGGTTTTCACCTGTTTCGCGGTGGCGTACGGCACCTTTTTTCGGTTTCAGATTATTCCGCAGCAGTCGCAACAGGTCCGTCTGCGTCGCAACTACGCAATCGGCGATAAAGCCCACAAAAACCTTGTCATCGATGTGAGCCGCCTCCAGGGCAGACACGTATTCCATACGTCTAACGGCGGGAATCAGCGCAATGGTGTACTCGCCGCGAAGCAGCGCAAGGTTCATCAGCAATCGCGCCACGCGTCCATTGCCATCGACAAAGGGATGAATGAACACGAACTTTTTGTGAACCTGCGCGGCGAATTCCACGGGATTCATCCTGAATTCGTTCTTGTTGAACCACGCGACGAACTTCTTCATCTCGGCACGAATTTTCAAGTGCGGCGTAACGGGATAACGGCTCCCGCTAATTACGACGGGCACCTTGCGATAAATACCGGCCTTGTCCGCATCTATCTGCTGGTAAAACAGCCGATGCAGCATCAGTATGTCCGATTCTTCGAGAGTCTTGTTTTTTGCGAGTTTGTGAATATGGTCGTACGCCTTGGCATGCCCAACGGCTTCGTACACGTCTCGCAGAGGCTTCCCGTTGATGGTGAGCCCATCCTCGATAACGACCTTGGTCTCGGTTTCGGTGAGGCTGTTGCCTTCGAGGGCGTTACTCGTGTAAGTGAGTCCCACGCGGTAGAATTCCCGCAGGGACTTGAGCGTATCCTTGGGAATTGGGCGGAACGACAGAAGTTCCTTATTGTTATCGGCAGCAATTTTCAAATACGGCGAAATCATCGAAAAACCTCGATTTATACACCTAATATATAATTTTATACCGCCATAATCAACAATTTATACCGCCATTTGGCATTTTATATCGCCATTTTTAGCAAAATTTGCAGATTTACACCGCCAAAATGAATTTTTAGAGACTCTTCCGTTTCTTGAATACGACGATTTCGGCGTCAGCTCCGTTCTTGCCGTATTCGCTCACGAGAATGTAGCGTTCGTCGCAAGCGATTCCGAAGCAGCGGCCTTCGGCGTTTTGCTTTTCGACCTGATTGCCCCAGTAGCTTGCGTTATCGTCCAATAGCTTGACGCAGTTGCCGTTGATCTTGTATTCCTGATTGATGAACGAGCCCTGCAGAACAAAGAGGTTGTCAATTTTCGGCATGTCCTTGATATTAAGCGCGTTTACCTCTTCGATGAACTTCTGCTTCATGGGCGAGGCGGCGTGCGGAAGTTGGTCCGCGGGGAGTCGCCAGCGCTTGAGTGTCGGGAAATACTTGCGGAGTTCCACCTTGTACTCTTCGCGGGTCAAGCTCTTGCCCGTGTTCTTGTTGAATTCATCGACGAACTGCGAGCAGAATTCGACCATCTGTTCCATGTTGAAGTCGCCAGTGAAGGCGCCGTCTTTGTAGCAATAGATGCAGAATTCTTCGTTCTTGCTGCCGTCGGCGTTTGTGCCGAGGATTTCCGGCGTGAGCGGCATTCCGCAGCTCTGACAAAATTTTAATTCCATAATTTCTCCTTTATTTCGTTTGCTCGCACGAATGTACACTATTCTAGCGGCTCTGTCAAGTCAATCCGTTTTTTACAGTGCCTTCACAATCGGTTCCAGGGTGTCGAGATTCACAAAGTCCACTTGCTTGCCGTAGGTGGCGATGAGGGAATTAAAAAAACTAAATTTACGCCCGTTTTCAAGGTAGTGCATGGCGGCATCAAAGACGAACATAGATATGCTGAACGGGCCCCTCGGGAGAAAAATTCTGAGGTTTGCCATCCCTATCGCCCTGAGCAGCATTTTCCAGCAGATGTTCAACCTGGCGGATGTCGCCGTGGTGGGGCAGTTCGCGGGCGACAAGGCCTTGGCGGCCGTGGGCGCGAACACGTTCGTCATCAACATGCTCATCAACCTGTTCGTCGGGATTTCCGTGGGCGCGAACGTGGTGGTGGCCAACTCCATCGGCGCACGCAGCTACCGCTCCGTGACCCGCAGCGTCCACACGTCGGTGATGGTGGCGTTCTTCAGCGGGATATTCCTCTCGTTCGTGGGAATCTTTTTTGCAAGGCCGATTCTCGAACTGATTTCAACGCCCGAAGACGTTTTGGACATGGCGGTACTTTACCTGCAAATCTACTTTGCCGGCATGCCCTTCGTGATGATTTACAATTTCATCGCCGCCATCCTGCGCAGCAAGGGCGATACAAAGCGACCTCTCTACGTGCTCATGGTGGCGGGAGCCGTCAATGTGGCATTGAACCTGATTCTTGTAGCGGGCTTTGGCATGGGTGTATCGGGCGTTGCGATTGCGACAGTCATCGCCAACGTCATCAGCGGGATTACCTTGTTCTACATGCTCCTGCACGAGGTGGGGCCTTTCAAGCTGGAGTTCTGGAAGTTGCGCGTGACGCCCTTCTTCTTGAGCAGCATTCTGCGCGTGGGGCTCCCGACGGGGCTTCGCGGCGTCGTATTCTCGTTCAGCAACGTGTGCCTGCAATCGGCCATCAACAGCCTCGGTTCTGCGACAGTGGCGGCCTCGTCCATCGCGCTCAACTACGAATTCGTGGTATATTATTGGCTGAGTTCGTTCTCGCAGGCTTGCGTGACCTTCGTGGGGCAAAACTTCGGCGCAAAGAACATGGAGCGCTGCCGCCGCACGGTCCGCTGGACGCTTCTGCTCGGCTGCTCCACCACCATCGTGCTGAGCGCTCTCTGCTGCATTTTCGCAAGGCCCATGCTGAGCGTATTCACGTCCAATACCGAGATCATCGAAATCGCCACCATCCGCATGTACGTGGTGGTGGGGCTCTTGGCCATCAACGTCTTCCTAGACGTATTTTCGGGAGCGCTTTCGGGAATGGGCAAGTCCCTACCGCCTGCGCTCACCTGCATGGTTGGCGTCTGCGGCATCCGCATCCTCTGGGTAATTTTCGTGTTCCCCAAATACAACTCGTTCGCCTCGCTGATGGTCGTCTACCCCGTCAGCTGGGTCATCACGATTTCTGTCATCGTGGGGATATACTTCTACAACGTCAAGCGGCTGAAGTTCTAGCCGATTAACTCAGGTCCACGTCGGGAGCGATGTGCACGCTGTATTCGGGGAAGGCTTCGCCGACTTCTTTGGTGAGGGTCGCAACGCCTTCTTCGGGAGCAACGGCGAAACTCATGACCACGTCAAAGCGCATGGAGCGTTCCTGCAAATCCACGTAAAAGCCGTGCATCTGGAGCGCCCATTCGTGAGACTTCACGATATGCAATACTTTGTTCCGAATGTCGGCGGCTTCGTCGTTCTTGGTGTTGTGCGAATACACGCCCACGCCCGCAAGCAGGATTCCCGTTTCCTTGTACACGCGGTTCTGCAGCTTGCGAGTGAGCACGTCCAGTTCCTCGACGGTCATGGTGTCGGGCAGTTCCAGGTGCACCGAGCCGATGGACTTATTCGGGCCGTAATCGTTCAGAATCAAGTCGTAGGCGCCGCGCACGGGCTCTTCGGAGGTAAGGATGGCCTTGATTTGCTTGACGGTTTCCTTGTCGGCGCGCTTGCCCAAGATATCGTCCAGCGTGTCCTTGAGCATTTCGATGCCGGACTTGATGATGAATACAGAAATCAATACGCCCACATAGGCTTCGAGCGAAACACCCGTAGTCACGAACACGATTGCAGAAGCAAGCACCGACGCAGACAAGATGGCGTCGAAAAGGGCGTCGGCACCGGAGGCCACAAGCGCACCGGAATTCACGCGTTCGCCCTGGCGTTTAACATACTTGCCGAGCACGAGCTTTACCACCACGGCAGCGGCGATAATCACCAGCGAGACCGTAGAATAGTCGGCGGCTTCTGGGTGGATGATTTTCTTGACGGATTCTACGGCAGAGGTACCACCCGCATACAGCACGATGGCGGCCACGATCATGGCGCTCAGGTACTCAATGCGTCCGTAACCTAGCGGATGCTTTTTGTCGGCGGGCTTGTTCGAAAGCTTCGCACCCACGATAGTAATTACCGAGGAAAGCGCGTCGGAAAGGTTGTTCACCGCGTCGAGTGTGACGGCGATGGAGCCCGTGACAAAGCCGATGGCGGCCTTGAATGCCGAAAGCACCACATTTGTAGCGATGCCCACGATGCTCGTGCGCACGATGACCTTGCTGCGATTTTCAATTTCGTTGTCTATCATAAGAAAACCTGTATATTAAGGAGATCCCCGCCTTGGTGGCCATGCGCACTAAACAACAAGTTGTTAAGTGCTGTCCGCCCGCCTCCGCTCAGGATGACAACTTCGTTGTCATTTCAGGAACAACGAAAGCTTGCCGAAGTCGAGTATCGTGATGAACACGAAGAAGCTGATGAAGAATGCCGCAGCCACATTCTGGATGACGCTCTGGGTCTTGGTAGAAAGGGGTTTGCCCCGGAGTTTTTCAATTCCAAGGAACATGAGCAGGCCTCCGTCGGTAATGGCCAGCGGGAGCAAGTTCATGACGCCCAGGTTGATGCTGATGAGGGCCAAAAGCATCAAGAAATCTTGGAAGCCGCTCATCCACACGTTACCCATGACGGCAACAATCGAGACCGGACCGGAGAACGCGTCGACCTTCACCTGCCCCTGGAACATGCGCTTGAAATAGCGGAAGATGCTGGTGGTCATTTTCCAGCTGGTGGCGCAAGTTTTCGTGAAGGCCTCGACCGGTCCGCGGCGCACAATCTTCGTTTCGCGGAAGAGCACGTAGCCCATCTGGATTCCCACCATATAGCGTTCATATTCTTCGTTATAGACGGGAGTGAGGGACTTGGTAAGCGTATCGCCGTTTCGGATAACCGTAATATTAACAGGTTCGCCCTTGCTTCCGTCAATAATGCGGACCACTTCTTCGTAGCGGGAAATGTGTTCGCCGTTAATCTCAAAAATGGTGTCATTCTGGAGAATTCCAGCCTTTTCGGCGGCAGACCCTGCCACAGGCGGAAGCCGTACCATGACGCGGTTGCGTGGGTAAATTCCGATATCGCCGATACCCATCTTGATGGGCTTGCCCGTAGAATCCTGGGCAGGAATCACCAGTTCCTGGGGCACCACGGTAATGTTCAGCGGAGCGCCACCCCGATGGACTTCCAGCACCACCTCTGCACCGAGGCTCACGCCAATCTGCTCGCGAAAATCGTCCCAACCCTGGGTGGGCTTTTCGTTCATGGCGGTAATGGTATCGCCAGGCTGAATGCCCGCAATTTCTGCCGAAGAATCGTTTGCCACAAAGCCCACGATGAGGTTCTTGTTGTCGGCCTCTTCGACGCCTACCATATAGAGCACCATCAGGAGCAAGAAAGCAAAAACGATGTTGATGAAGGGCCCCGCAAAGGCGATGGCCGCACGGGCGCCCACCGACTTGGCTACAAAATCCCGCTCGTCTGGAACTTGGCCCTCTTTAAGCTTGTCCGGGTTCTCCCCCGCCATGGCCACGTAACCGCCAAAGGGGATTGCCGACAGACAATATTCCGTTTCGCCGTGGCGGAACTTGATAAGCTTCTTGCCAAAGCCGATGCTGAAAGTGTTCACCTTGACATTGTTCCACTTGGCCACCAAAAAATGGCCCAACTCGTGAATGGTCACGAGAAAACTCAGCCCGATAAGGCCCAGCACAAACATCAGAACATTGTCAAGAATAGATTCCATCGAGGCAAAATGTAGAAAAAAAGAAGGCGGGTTATACCCGCCAAAGTAAAATACAACAACGCTTATATTTAGTGCAGCCTATGGCCCTTCAGGTCAAAGCGCTTGCCGTTCTTCTCGACATAGAGCATCTGGTCAGCAAAGCGCAGGCGCGGGCCCTGTTCGGCATTCAACGGACGGACAGTTGCAGGCTTAATTGCGGCCGGGCCGCCTTCCCAGGCCACACCATCTACAGCAAAACTCGGGGCATACCCTGCATGGAGCGCCTCTATGGCCCCTGCTAAATAGGCAAAGGGAGCATTCCAGTTGATGGCAACCTCGTTTGTAGCATAGCTGCAACGGTTGTCCGTATAGGTTGTCGCAGGCTTACCAGTCTTGTAATTGCTACAACCCCAGGAATCAGAAGTAATATCCTGACCACCGGGCTGCGGACCTCCCACAATCATACCGGGAACAGGATCCGTCACACCGTCAGCCGTACTCGGGCGGTGGTGAGGCATTTTCGGAGACTTGGCACCGTATCCCGTCACGAACGACATGTCAAGCGGGTTCTTGCCAAGCAAATAATCCAAAACTTTTACAGCTGCTTCGTAATACTTTTTATCACCAGTCAGATAATAGGCATGCAAGAGCCACACACCCTGATTAGCCGCTACCGCATTCGAACCCCATACAAAGTCATTCAATGCCATCACAACCCCAAAACCCGTGGCCGCCCTCGCTACAAAATTATCGGCTGTTTTGAGCAAACTATCTTTTGCTGACTGAGCAGAACCTCCAAATTCTGTAGCATGTGTTGCCATGCCGTATGTAGCCAGGCCCGAGACATCAGCCCAGCCCGGAACATTTACCGAGGCACCACTCGTCTTGTAAGAGGCTTCTCCCGTGGTAATAAAAAGTTCCGTTCCTGCAAACTGTTTTTCATCGCCGAGGGAGCCATCGGCATAGTCTCCCGTACCGACATCGGAGGGATTGGTAAATTGAACGTTCGGATTCTGTGCACCCCAGGCATAGGCCTTCTTGGCAGCCTCCAAGCACTTATCTGCGAAAGAAGCATCGAAGGGCCTGTACACGCGGGCGGCCACGGCCATCACGGCAGCAAAATCAAACGTGGCGGCAGTACCCTTACCGATAACATAGAGTTGTTCCGTATCTTTATTGGGCATCACGTCGCCCGGGAACTGGAGCGTAGTCAGCTTGTGGTAAACACCACCGTCAGAGGCCTGCATAGTGAGCATCCAGTCCAGATTCCATTTGATTTCGGCAAGCAAGTCCGGAAGAGATCCGTCCGCAGGGATGTTCCACTTGAGCGTCTTGAAATAATCCGGGAAGTGCTCGTACAAAGAAAGGAGCGTGTAGGTAGAAATGCCCGAGTTTACAATATAGCGACCATAGTCACCGGCATCGTACCAGCCCTTGCTGGAATTAATTGAACCCGAAGCTCCAGTGGAGTTGTGAAGCATTGCAGAGGGATTCGTATGACCCGCAGCACGTTTCCATTGGCCAGCGTAGGTTTCTTCTAGAGCCATGGAGGCCCGCTGGTAATAATACCACTTGAGACTTGCCTTCGCCACATCTTCAAAAGGTTTGTCGGTAACCTTCAAGTCGGAACGGACAACCTGACCGCCCACCTTGATGGAATATGTACCAGGAGTGTTCAAGTCCGTAAAATTCACACGGGCCACATTTTGACCGCTAGGAGACCAACTCGAAGCTTCGCTCGGAGTTACTGTCAATACAATCTTGCCACTGGCATCGACAATTTCCACATTGCCGGAACCTTCGAACAACGTGAATTCCTTCACATCACCCACACGGTAACCGACCTGGTTAATGTAGGCGGTGGCGGCACTCGCTGCAGGCGCTAACCAAAGGACCGAAAGAGCGACCACGGGGGCGCACTGTTTTAAGCCAAATTGGACCATAGATGGACTCCTTTTCTTTTCTTCTAAATATATCCTCAAAAACGCGGAAAAAGTATCCAGCTAATTGGCTTTTTTGGACACATCTGTGCCCACTGTATCGTTTTTTTTGTTTTTTGGGCCCTTATTGTAACAAAACAGTTACTTTATAAGCGCAGCGGTCAATTTGCGGGCTTCGGCGTCGGCTTCGAGAACCTGGTCCAGGGTCAGGTGGCCAGAAACCGTAGGAGCGCCCGCCATGATGGTTTCCACATGCTTCGGGATGTCGGTAAACTTCAGGTTGCCCTTGAGGAAGGCATCAACCAACACCTCGTTGGCAGCGTTCATCATGGCCGGAACAATACCACCACGACGTCCCGCTTCAAATGCCAGAGCGAGACAGCGGAACTTGTTAAAGTCCGGCTCGAAGAAGGTCAGTTTCGCCAGCGTCGGCAGGTCCAGACGCTTGGTCTCCAGCGGCAGGCGGTCGGGCCAGGTAAGGGCCACCTGGATGGGGATGCGCATGTCGGGAGCGCCCAGCTGAGCCATCAAGGAACCATCCCGGAACTGCACCAGAGAATGCACCATGGACTGGGGGTGAACCACCACCTTGATCTGTTCGTAAGGGATGTGGAACAAGAAATGGGCTTCCAGAACTTCAAGGCCCTTGTTCATCATGGAAGCAGAGTCGATGGTAATCTTCTTGCCCATGCTCCACACCGGGTGATTCAGGGCGTCGGCCACGGTGATGGATTCAAACTTTTCGATAGGCCATTCGCGGAACGGGCCACCGGAAGCGGTAATTTCCAAAAATTCCACTTCCTTTTCGGGGCGTCCGGAAAGGCACTGGAAAATGGCGCTGTGTTCAGAGTCAATCGGAGTGATGAAAGACTTAGGATTCTCAGCAAGTTTGTCCCAAATGACGGGGCCCGCCATGACCATGGTTTCCTTGTTGGCAAGGGCCACGTGCTTTCCGTGTTCGATAGCGGTAATGGTGGGAAGGCAACCCACAGCACCCATCAGGGCGTTGATGATGATATCGGCCTTGGGGTCGGCGGCCAGTTCGCACAGGCCTTCCATGCCGGCGAGCACAGGCATGCCCAGCTCTTTTTCCAACTCCTTCGCAGCATTCGGGTCGAACATGCACACGCGTTCCACCTTGAACTTGCGCACAATTTCGGCCACCTTCGCCACACTGCTGTTGGCGGCAACGGCATACAGCTTGAAAATATCGGAGTGTTGCAAAATCACATCGACGCTAGAGGTTCCGATAGAACCGGTAGCGCCCAAAAGAACAACGTTTTTCATAATCACAATTCCTTAGTTTCCGCCTTCGGTATCAGCGAAGGACTCACAATCAGCCATCACCTTCTCGAACATTTCGTCACGAGTCACATTCGTGTAGGTCGAATCGTTCCTATCCATATGGTAGGCGTTCATGCATTCCTTGAATTCAACAGTGGAATCGTCGGTCCATGTGTAAATGTCAATGTAATTCCAGTCCTTGTATATGAACTTCCAGACCTTGTCTTCTTTTTTGAAGTTGCAACCCGCTTCGGGCTTGGCTCCGCAGATGTCGCCCGGCTTGTCGGCATTCTTGGCGTTACCCTTGTCGCCATCGCCGGGTTCCGTAGTCGTCGTGCCCGAATCGGAACTTGCAGAGCTGCTGTCGTCACACGCGATAAAACCAAGGGCCATCACCAAAGCGCACGCCCCGACAAGAAACTTGGATTTCATAAAGTCCACCTGTTAAGCAATATTCTTGAAAAAGTCCATGAGCAGATAAAGGGCAGGGGCCGCGAGGTAGAACGAATCGCAGCGATCAAGCACTCCGCCATGACCCACGAACAAGTTGCCGGAATCCTTGGTGCCGCTCCAGCGCTTGAGGGCACTCATCAAGAGGTCGCCGGCTTGGCCAGCCACCGTGACGAGCACGCCGAGAATGACGGCCCGGGTCCAGTCAATTTCTACGCTAAAGCAACTGAGGGCAGCGCTGCACTTGGCCCAGTAGGCCACCCAGGCAATGGTGGCGATAGAACCAGCGACGCTTCCTTCCCAGGTTTTCTTGGGGCTGATGCTGGGTGCAAAGGGGTGACGCCCGAAGGGGCCCTTGCCAGCGGCGAATTTTCCGAAGAAATAGGCCACCGTGTCGCACATCCACACAGAAGTCATCACCAGGATAAAGGCATAGCAATGTTCCAGGCCCTGACCGTTACCCATCATGAGCACGTTCATGCCGCCCCAGAGGCCCACGTATAGCGGAGCTCCCAACTGCATCACCAGCCAGGGGAACAGATGGTCAATTTCCACCTTGGCGTAGGCCACGCCGATGTAGATGGCAAAAATCACCAGGAAAGTCATGCCCACCACGTATGGTACGGCAGGAAGCCCGAAATAGCCGCCCTTAGAGAGCGTCCATGCAAGGGTCAAAGCCAAGGACGACGCAAAAGAAAGATAGCGGGTGTCCGGCCCCTTGTACATCTTGGAGGCCATACCCGCCCATTCCCAGGCGCCCACGCCAGCCAAGAAGCACATAAGCCCGATACGGCTGTAGTCGCTGAACCACAGCAAAAAGAACACTATCGGAATGGCGATAAACGCCGTTATCAAACGCTGAGCCAGATTACTCATGCAACACCTTCCCAAACCTTCTTTCGCGGGTTTTGAAAAACTCCACGGCTTTCAGGAACTCCTCTTTGGTAAAGTCGGGCCAAAGCGTGTCCGTCACATAGAACTCGCTGTAGGCCGCCTGCCAGAGCAGGTAGTTCGAAAGCCTAAATTCACCGCCGGTGCGGATGACCAGATCCGGATCGGGAGCGCCCTTCAAGTACAAATTCTTTGCAAATACGGTCTCGTCGATATCCTCGATCTTGAGCGTTCCCGCCTGCACTTGCGTGGCAATGGCCTTCGCCGCATCTACGATTTCAAGACGCCCACCGTACGAGATGGCCAGGTTCAACTGCATGCCCGTGTTGTTCGCCGTCTTGTCGATGGCAGACTGGAGACTTGCGCGGGGTTTCTCTGGCAGGCGTTCCATATTCCCGATGACCGTGAGCTTCACGTTCTTTTCCATGAGGTCGGGGATTTCCTTTACCACCATCTCGATGAGGAGGTTCATCAGGTAATCCACTTCCTTGCTGGGGCGGCCCCAGTTCTCGGAACTGAACACGTAAAGCGTCATGTGTTCCAGCTTGAGGTTCACGCCTACTTCAACAGCATCGATGGTGGCCTGGGTCCCCTTGCGGTGCCCCAGAAAACGCTCCAAACCGCGACTACGGGCCCAACGCCCGTTGCCGTCCATGATGATGGCCACATGTCTCAGCTGGTTAGCCACAACCGCTCCGGACTACACCTTCAGGAGGTCCGCTTCCTTTTCGGCAAGGAGAGCGTCAATCTTTGCGATATACTTGTCGGTAGCCTTCTGGATTTCGTCCTGCTGCTTCTTGACTTCGTCTTCGGGCAGTTCCTTGTTTTTCTTGATGGCATCGTTGGCGTCGCGACGGATGTTGCGGATAGCCACACGGCCTTCTTCGGCGTGCTTGCGGGCCACCTTGGCCAGTTCCTGTCGACGTTCAGAGGTAAGGATGGGGAGCGTCACGCGGATGCAGTTGCCATCCTTCATGGGGGTCACGCCGATGTTTGCGGCGAGGATCGCCTTGTCGATGGTATCGACCAGCTGCTTTTCCCAAGGGGTCACCAGCAGCATGCGAGGTTCGGGCACGGAAATCTTTGCCACCTGAGAAATCGGGGTGGGCGTGCCATAGTAGTCGATGCGTACATCGTTCAGAATCGCGGGGCTAGCCTGGCCTGCGCGGATCTTGGAAAATTCACGTTCGGTGGCCTCGATGGCCTTGTCCATTTTTTCGGTGTAGTCTGCCATAGTAGGTTTTAGGTTACAGGTTATAGGTTTTAGGATCTCAAGTTAGACCCCTTCTTTCTAGCAAAAAATATAAATAAACAACCGGGGATGACGAAGAGGGTTAGCAGTGGACCAGGGTGCCGAGGTCACCATTGATGGCGGCACGGGTCAAATTGCCCTTTTCCATCTTGAACACAAAGATGGGCATGTTGTTTTCCATGCAGAGGGCGACGGCTGCGGTATCCATGACCTTGAGACCGCGGGAAATGACTTCCTTGTAGCTGATGTCGTCGAACCGGGTAGCAGTCGGGTCCTTGACCGGGTCTGCGGTGTAGATGCCGTCCACCTTGGTGGCCTTCATGATGACGTCGCATTCGCTTTCGATGGCACGGAGGGCAGCACAGCTGTCGGTCGTGAAGAACGGATTGCCCGTACCGGCGGAGAAAATCACGACGGAGCCTGCGGACAAAAGTTTGAGGGCCTTGCGGCGGTCGAAGAATTCGCAGACCGGTTCCATGCGGATGGCGGACATCACCACGGAGTCGATTCCCTGCTTGTCGAGGGCGTCCTGCATGGCAAGGCCGTTCATCACAGTGCCCAGCATGCCCATGGCATCGCCCTGGGCGCGGTTCATGCCGCCAGCAGAAGCGGAGATTCCGCGGACGAGATTGCCACCGCCAATCACGAGGGCAACTTGCACGCCCTGCTTGACGATGGAGGCAATTTCCTCTGCCATGTCAGAAAGAATCTGGTTATCGATACCGTGGCCCTTTTCGCCTGCAAGGGCTTCGCCACTGAGCTTGAGAAGAATGCGTTTGAATTTCATAATAAATTGGTTAGTGTTTAGGCCATAAGCCATGGTTAATCACTAACTAATTTAAAAAAATCAGATAACCGACCTAACTTCTCTTTAGAAAACCACCTCTTTTTTGCAAATATCACGTTTTCTTTAACTCTAGAGCACAAGCCAAACTTTCTTAGCGCTTTACAGCGCGAGTTTCAAGATGTCCTTGATGGCGGCAGCGTCTAGCGGCACGTAGTGGCCGACCTTGCCGTTGCGTGTGGCGCGGGCGGCCATGGAGTCGAAATCCCGGTCGTCGATTTTCAGTTCTGCAAGGGTTGTGGCCAGGTGCAGTTTCTTGAAGAACGCCGCCAGTTTTTCGGACAGGATGTAGGCCCGTTCTGTTTCGCTGTAGTTGAAGGTATCCACACCGAACACCCGGCTTGCGAGGAGGGCGAGCCTCCAGGGCTTTTTCTTTGCCATGTACTTGGTCCAAGCGACGGTGACAACGGCCATACCTTCGCCGTGGGTGATGTTGTACTGGGCCGAAAGTTCGTGCTCGATCCGGTGGGAGCCCCAGTCGGCGCGTCGCCCCGCATCCAGGAAGCCTCCGTGGGCCACACTGGCGAGCCACTGGATTTCTCCGCGGGCGTTGACGTCTTTCTGGTTGGCGATGAGCTTGTCCGCGTTCACAAGCAGGGCACGGATGGCACCTTCAATCAGGTAGTCCGTGGTGTCGGAAAATTTCTCGTCGGAGAAATAGCGCTCCAACAGGTGCGAAAGCACGTCCGCGATGCCCACGAAGGTCTGGTACGCCGGCAGGCCCACCGTGTATTTCGGATTCATGATGGCGAACTTCGGAATGATGCGGTCGTCTTCGAAACCAAGCTTCCACTGCCCGCTAGAAAGGATGGCCGCGTTGGATGTTTCAGAACCGCTGGATGCTGTCGTGGCGATGACGCCTACCGGTAATACCTTTTCGGGTGAAATTCCCCTTTCAAAGAAATCCCACACGTCCCCTTCGTAAGGTATTCCGAGCGCCACCGCCTTTGCGGTATCTATGGAACTTCCGCCGCCTACGGCCAGAACGAAGTCCACCTGGTTTTGTTTGCCTTGCTTTACCAGCTCGCGAACAAGGTCGATGGACGGGTTCGGCACCACGTTCCCGTTTTCGGAAAAACGAATGCCCAGTTCGGCGACGGCGTCCTTGATGACATCGTAAATGCCGAGGGTCTTGATAAAGTCGCCGCTGTAAACGAGCTGGAGCGACTTTACGCCGTGTGCGGCCAAAAGCGATTTCAGTTTCTGTTCGCTGTGTTCGCCGAAAATGATTTTTGCAGGGTTGTAGTATTCAAAATCAATCATTGTATTCTCCGTACAAAAAAGTGTCATCCTGAGCGGACCCTGGAGCGCAAAGCGCGATAGGGGCAGTCGAAGGATCCAGACCCGCGTTTATTTCCTAATGATGAAAATTACCGCTGGACTGGATGCTTCCTGGCCTACGCCCGTCAGCATGACGTTACTCAAAACTGACCACTCATAACTCACGACTCGTTTAGATTGCCGCGAAGCCGTTTTCCAGGTCAGCGATGATGTCTTCGTAGTGTTCCGTACCGATAGACACGCGGATGGTTGCCGGAGTGATTTCGGCTGCTGCCAGTTCCTCCGGAGTGAGCTCCGAGTGCGTGGTGGTGTACGGGTGAATCACGAGGCTCTTCACGTCGGCAACGTTTGCAAGCAGGCTGAAGATTTTCAAGCTGTCGATGAACTTGAAGGCTTCGGCCTGGCCGCCCTTGATGTCGAAGGTGAAAATGGAACCGCCTCCGTTGGGGAAATACTTCTGGTAAAGTTCATGATCCGGATGGTTCGGCAGGCTCGGATGGCTCACGCGGGTAACCTTCGGGTGCTTCACCAAGTACTCGATGACCTTCTTGGTGTTTTCTACATGGCGGTCCAGGCGGAGCGAAAGGGTTTCTACGCCTTGCAGCAGCAGGAATGCGTTGAACGGAGAAATGGCAGCGCCTTCGTCACGCAAGAGAATGGTGCGGATGTAGATGGCATAGGCCGCAGCACCCGTGGCCACGAAAGGAATGCCGTAGCTCGGGTTCTTTTCGGTAAACTGCGGGAACTTGCCACTGGCCGCCCAGTCGAACTTGCCACTATCTACGATGATGCCGCCGAGGGTCGTTCCATGGCCGCCGATAAACTTGGTGGCAGAATGCACAACCACGTCGGCACCGTGTTCGATGGGGCGAATCAGGTAGGGCGTACCGAAGGTGTTGTCGATGACCAGCGGGATCTTGTTCTTGTGGGCAATCTGGGCAATGGCGTCGATATCCGGGATGTCGGAATGGGGGTTGCCGAGAGTCTCGATAAAGATGAGTTTCGTGTTTTCCTTGACGGCGGACTCGACGCTCTTGAGATCGTGGGTATCCACAAATGTGGTCTCGATACCGAAGGTGCGGAGCGTATGCTGCAGCAGGTTGAAAGTACCGCCGTAAACCGTACGCTGGGCCACCACATGGTCACCCTTGCGGGCAAGTGCCGTGATGGCATAGGTAATGGCTGCGGCGCCGGAAGCCACGGCGAGAGCGGCAACGCCGCCTTCGAGAGCGGCAACGCGTTCTTCGAGCACGCCCTGCGTTGTGTTCGTGATACGGCCATAAACGTTACCGGCATCCTTCAGGGCAAAACGGTCAGCGGCATGCTGTGCGTTATGGAACACGTAAGAAGTGGTCTGATAAATAGGCACCGCGCGGGAATCGGTTGCGGGGTCTGCGTGTTCCTGGCCAACGTGGAGCTGAAGAGTTTCAAAATGGAGTTTGTTCTGTGTTGTCATGGTAAAAATTCCTTTTAGGTTGCAGCGGGCAACCGGGTCCCATGAGGACCCTTCGCTCGCCAAATTTTTGTTTTTGAAATATCCTTAGGCTTGATTTTTCTAACCTGCAAAGCCTCAAGGACAAAAGGCTTCCGGCTAGTTCGTTTTCAGAATGCCTCTCGGCATTCGACATTCAGTACTCATAGGCGCTCCTTCGAATGCATTGGGAATCACAAACCATTTTGTTATCCCTATCAATCTTGTAGGAAATAAAATAGAATAAGAAATTCCCTTCGTCAAGGCATAAATGCATACTATTTAATTATGGTTGGCGATAGAATCTAGCTATAACAAATTGTCGAATCGCCGTACCAGCAACTCGGGGTTTTAGGGGCTGAGCCCCTAGGAGAGGGGGCAGGCGAAGACTACAGGCTTCGCCGAGGGGGAAACCTCCCCCCACTACCGCAAAAAAAAGCTGGACACAATGTCCAGCGTGCTTTTGATTTGCTATAAACGAATTAGACGTGCTTGATCTTGTTGTCGCCTTCGTCCCAGTACTGACCGTCGCAGACGAACTTGTATTCGTAAACGCCGGAGTCGAGGGCGACCTTGCCGACCCAGAGACCGGTCTTCTTGTCCTTCTTGAGCATGTCCTTGTCGATAGCCCAGTTGTTGAAGGAACCGGCAACGGAAACGGTAGTGGCCAGGGGGCAGTTGGCTTCGAATACCACGGCGACCTTCTTGGAGGCCTTGGGGGCGGCTTTCTTTGCCGGAGCGGCCTTAACGGCAGCCTTTTTCTCGGCAGCGGGCTTAGCAGCCTTGGGTGCGGTGGCCTTGGGGGCGGCAGCCTTGGTGGCGGTCTTCTTGGCCGGGGCGGCCTTTACCGCAGCCTTCTTGGCTGCGGGGGCCTTCGTTGTCTTAGCAGTAGCTTTGGTCATAGTTATCTCCTTTACTTAATCCGCGCCAAAGATAGTAAAAAAAAGTTTAACTGTCTAATAAAAAATGAAATTATTCCAAAACCGGGGAATTGCAGTCGCGAAATTGTCAAAAATCGGCAAAAAAAAAGCGAAAATCCCTGAAATTCAAAAAATGATATTGGAAAAAACCACGTAACATTCTAATTTTATGCGCAAATAACCTAAAAAAGGAGAATTTCCAAATGAAAAAGAGCTTAACTCTCATGTTGGCCGTTACATCGGCGTTTTTCTTCGCCTGTAGCGACGACAGCAGTTCGGACAGCGGAAACAGCGAAGTCATTGAACAGTCCGGGACCCTCATCGTGGACGAAGAAAAGCAGACGGCCACGGTTATAAGCCAACTAACCGAGGAAATGTGCGTAAGGGACGAGGTCACTCTCGAATACGCCTGGAAATCCGTCGATTTCGGCACTGATTCCAATTTCATGAAATACGAATTCGTTGGCGATACGTTGGTCGTGTTCAACTATGATGACTGGGACGAAGAGTATTCTTCCAGTGGGCAGATGTATGTGGGCGGCAAGGCTGGTAAGCTGGATGGCACCTGGAAATCTACCTACTGCAGTTACAGTTCCGAAAAGAAGGCATCCACCTGCTACAAGCCCTGCAGCGAAGTCAAAGCTTCAAAGGAATTGACCGAAGAGGAAATCATGGAGATGATGAAAGATATGACCGAAGAGGAAATGGAAGCCTTCGTTGAGGAATATACCGACGCCATGATGGATTCGTACTGCCTGGACGAAGATGACCTGGAAGATTACCCCGATGTAACCCTCAAAATTTCTGGCACCAGCATCAAGGCGACTATTAAGTTCAACAGGACAGAAGAAGATTTCGATGACTTTACCAATTCCAAATTCATGACCTCCTTTATCGGCAACTTGATTAGCGGTGACGGCAATGTTCCAAGCTTCAGCAAGCTGTTCAAGGAGGATTCCTCCGGCATGGAAAAGATTGCCAAGACCTACAAGGCCTATCAAGTCGAGGTTTCCAACCAGTCCAAGAAGAATATCACCTTCAAGTTTGCGGACCAGACACTTTCGGTGAATTTCAAGACCGTAAACAAGTCCGGTGAAAACAGGGAACTGGCCCTGGATGTTTCTTCTGGCGGAAAGACCTGCAGCCTGTCCGAAGAATCTGGCGACGTGACCAAGAGCACCTGCAAGAGCGAATACGGTGAGTATTTCGACATTGACAGGGTAGAGGGAGCCGACGGTGTCAAGATTTCCGTGGCCGAAGAATATGAAAAGTCCAACGAAAAGGGATTCGAGGATTGCGTCGAAGACATGATGGATTCCCTGTTCGCCGCCATCAAGGGGAAGGGAAGCTCGAGCGACAATCCTCTGTGCGATTCGTATAAAGATTCCTATGATGCTTGTGTTTCGACATTGGGCGAAGGCGAAATTTGCGATGAGTATCAGACTTATTACGAATCCTGCCTAGAAGGCGGCGAATACTCTACGCCTCTCTACAAGAAGGCCTCCTCTTCTGCTGAACTTGCCAAGAAGAAGTTCCTCAAGAATGCCCGCAAGATTGCCCGCAAACTGGAAAAGTTTGCCGAATAAGAAAAGGCTATTTGCTTGAAAATGATCCCGGCCTCTTGGGTCGGGATTTTTTATTTTTGTATAAAGCCGAAAATTGACGGCAAGAGGTTTTTATGAACGTTACGATGCAAGAGGTAATGAAAGAGTCCGGCGTGGCATTCGGTACCAGCGGTGCCCGCGGACTTGTGACCGCCATGACGGACCGGGTGTGCTATGTGTATGCCCGCTCCTTTATCAAGTTTTGCGAGACCAGCTACCAGTGCGAACACACCATCGCCATTGCAGGCGACCTGCGGCCCAGTACCGAACGGATTCTGAAAGCCCTGGTGCAAGCGGGAAGGGACGGCTCCTGGAAGGTGGTCTATTGCGGTCGTATCCCGAGCCCGGCCATTGCACTATACGGCATCGACAAGGCACTCCCCACCATTATGGTGACGGGGAGCCACATTCCTGCAGACCGAAACGGCATCAAGTTTAACCACCCCCAGGGTGAAATCACCAAGAAAGACGAACAGGGAATCGTTTCCCAGTCCGTTGATTTTGACGAATCGATTTTCGATGGGGCGGGCATGCTGAAGTCGGCGCCGGAACTGCCGACGGTTGAAGTCGAGGCCGAAGAAAATTACCTGAAACGCTACCCAGCGTTTTTTGGGAGCAAAGCCCTTTCTGGGCTTACCATCGGGGTCTATCAGCATTCCGCCGTGGGCCGCGACATCGTGGTGAAGGTTCTGGAAAGCCTGGGCGCCACCGTGAAGCCCTTCGCCAGGAGCGACACGTTTATTCCGGTAGATACCGAGGCCATCCGTAAAGAAGACGAAGAGCTGGCTCGGGATTTTGCCCACAAAGATTTTGTGGACGCCATCTTCAGTACCGACGGGGATTCCGACCGGCCGCTTTTGGCGGACGATACCGGCATGTGGCTCAGGGGCGACGTGCTGGGCATCCTCGCTGCCCAGGCGCTGGGTATCCAGCGCATTGCAACTCCCGTGAGTTGCAACACGTCGCTTGAAAAGTCGGGCAGCTTCGAAAAGATTTGCCGTACCCGCATAGGCAGCCCCTACGTAATCGCCGGCATGGAAAGCCTGGTGGACAGTGCCGACCCTGCCGTAAGTGTCGCCGGCTACGAGGCCAACGGAGGGTTCTTGCTGCAGACGGATTTGACCCGTGAATTTGCGGAACGTGACAGCAGCGGTAACGAGACGCGGGTGACCCGCACCCTGCCGGCACTCCCCACCCGTGACGCCCTGCTCCCCATGCTTGCCGTGATGGTGCGTGTCCGGGAAGAGCGGATGTGCGTGGTGGACCTGCTGAAAAAACTCCCCAAGCGCTTTACGCTCAGCGACCGCCTCAAGGAATTCCCGACGGAAACCTCTAAGGCAAAGCTAGCCGAAATCCGCGAGCAAAAACTGGGCAAGAAACTTTTTGGCGCCCTTACGGCAAAGCCTAGCCGTTTTGCAAAGCCCGATGCCAATGGCAACATGCCCGCACCCTTCCACGGCGATATCGTCTCCATCGACGAGACCGACGGTTACCGCATGGAATTCGATTCCGGCGATATCGTGCACCTGCGGCCCAGCGGAAACGCTCCGGAGTTTCGTTGCTACGTAGAAACCGGCGATAAGGAGCGCTCCGCGGAACTCCTGGCCGGTTGCATGAAGATTATGGAAGGCTGGCGGAAATAGCCGACGTAATCCTTAAAGTTTGGAGGCGACGCAATCCATTCCCGCGTCGCAGGCTCCATGGACAAGCTTTTCTTCTGTCCATTTCCCTTTTTCGCAGAAGTACCGGCTTTCGGAAAAGGAGTCGTCCCTAGGGTCTTCGGGGTTGGTGTACTTGTAGAGAAACCTCGTGTAGCCGTGTACCTCCGGGTCGCAGGGCTCGTCAACCCAGGCGGTATCGAGGCAGAACTGCTTGATGCCGGTCTCAATGCACATCTTGTAGTTGTCGAAACCGCACATGGCCTTGTCGGGATTGCAGTCGTTCACTGGGATCCAGCGATTTTCGATGCACATGTAGATAAGTTCCTTTGCGCAGTCCTGTGCGATGGTGTATTCCGCTTCTTCGCACAGCCATTTTTTTGCAGGGTCCTGCTCGTCGGTGATGTGGCGGCATGTTTCCGCCTGCCCGCCGGAACTGGATTCTACAACAGAAGAGGAACTTTCTTCAACGGATGCGGAACTTTGCGGCTCGACGCAATTGGTGACAAGTCCCTGTTCGTTGTCCGTACAGTTGTTGACGGGGCCACTCCCGCTGTTGGACGAAAGCTCCGTCCCAGACGACAGGGGCTGTGCCGACGATGGCGGGATGCCGGAATCGCTGGACAGTTCCGGATTTTCCTGGACAAAAAGTTCCTCGTCTGAAGGGCCGCTGCTGCTGTCGTCACAGGCGGCAAGGGCAAAGGTGAGCGTAGCCACGGCAAGCCCGCAGCCGAATTTCGTAAATTTCTGGTTCATTTCGTTACTCCTTTTTTTATCCCAAACTCAATTGCCGGCGGTGGTACGCGGTGGCGGCAAGTATTCATATTTCCCGTCAAGGCACATGAAGTGGCAACCGTCTATCGCTAGCAATTCCCCTCTCAGTTTTTCTTCGTCACAGGAAGTCCCCACAATGGCGTTAAGCCGGCAATCTTCCTTGATTCCTTCGTCTTCGCTATATTCGCTCCATTTACCGTCTTTGCATTGATATGGGACGTACACAAAGCTGGAGTAATCCTCTTTGTCGTCAACAGCGACTCTCACGATGCTACCTTCGGCAAGGCAATCCCCGCCCGGGATAACTAATGCAATATGCCATTCCCCGCCTATGCAGGTATAATCCTGGTAGTTTTTACAGTCCAGTGCCCTTGTACCATCCATGCAGGGCGTAAAGCTTACGTTGTCCCCGTAGATTTCCTTACGATCAGAAATATGGCTGCATTTTTCTGTGCTCGACGATGAGCGGGGCAGGTCGACGCAGTTGACGTCGTTGCCGTTATCGTCGTAACAGTTGCCGAAATCTCCGCAATAGGTCTGGATTCCCATGTCGCAAAGATCCTGTTCGGTGTAGCCGCATTCGGGAATCAGGGCGTCGCAAGTGGGGTAGTCGATTGCGGAACTGGAGCTTCCGTCTTGATTCGCCGAGGAATACCCGTCTCCAGATCCGGAGCTTTCTGCGTCTGCAGAACTTTCGATGTCTAGGCCGCCATTGCCCTTGCCGTTATGGTTGTTGTCGCCTTCTGCCTCGGAGGCAGAAGAGATTTCTTCGGATGGGGGTTCGGTGGCGCTGCTGTCGTCGCAGGCAACTAGCGTAAAGGCCAGCGTTGCTGCGGCAAATCCGCAAGCGATTTTTACGATTTGTTGTTTCATATCGTTGCTCCTTTTTTAGTACTGTCTACTTGCCCATCCCGTACTAAAGTCCAGGTCGATGCATTTGCCTGCCGGTTTTTCTATTGTCTTCGTTTCCTTGACGATTTCGGCTTCAAGGTTTACATTACTACAGTAAACAAACAGGAATGCATAGAGTTTTTCTTCTGTCGAATAACTGCAGCCTTCCATTTCTACGACGGTAACCGTCATGGAATTTGCACTGACCGCAGTCAAGACGTTTGGCCTTCCGTCGCCTGCGACCACCAGCACATAGGCGCTGTAATCTTCGGCACCGCTTGCGCTGCAGGTTCCACCGGCCTTGAGTTCTTCGATTTTGTTTTGGATTGTTTTCATCCCTTCTATTTTCTCGTCGGGAAGCTTGTAGATTCCGGGCTTATCGAAGTCCAACGAGGAACTGTTGTTGTCGCCTTCGCTGGTTGAAGGAGCCGTATCGGTCTTGTTCCGGATAACCGTCGCGCTCAAGACGGAATTGTCGTAATGGAGGTCCGGGATTCCGTACTGGACAATAAAGCTGTTGGGATCTTTGCCGGAAACGGGAGTGGATTCGCTATGAGCAGGACTGGAATCGTTTTCTGCACCGGAGGAGCTCTGCTCTACAGTGTTACTGGAACTTTCCACGCCGGGAGAAACCATTAGGGAACTGGAAGAAAGTTCCGCCTTGTTGGGGCTTTCGGAACTAGAGGACGGATTTTCGGAAGCGGAGGATACCGACCCTTGACCTTCGGCCATTTCATTAGTTTCTTCGGCGGTACCAGCAAGACCGCTCGTGGAATCGGCGCATCCTGTGCCCAAGAAGGCCACAAGGAAAAATAGCGCGAATAAATACAAGAGGAATGGCTTATTCATTTTCGCACTCCTTCACGTTTTTGGTCAAGGGGAAGAGCTGGAGGTTCAGGCGGTACACCTGGTCGATGTTTTTGTCGTCAGCGGCGATGGCGATAATTTGGCGGCGGCATTCGTCCAGCACCTTCACGATGCGTTCGTAACTTTCGCGGGACACTCCCATGGTCACTCCGCTGAAGTTGCGCTGTTCAACAGGCAAATCCAACGCAGGGGTGGCAAGCTTGGACATCTGGCGGTGCATTCCCCTGAGTGCAAGCCGCGTGGCGTCCGGCGTTCCTGTGATGGATGTTTCTGCCTGCACGAAAGCGCTGTCCCCTGCCTTCTTCAGGAGACCCGCCTTCGTGAGGAAGTTCAGGCTCTGCTGGACTTCTGCCGCAGTCATTTCGGGGTAGCATTTCTTGGCGATTTCGCCCGGAGTGGCGCCCGGCATCAGCGGGGCAAGTTCACGTACAACGGGGTTCTGCCAGGAATCGTAAAACTCGAACAGGTCGCCTTCTAGCACGCGGACCTTGTGGACCTTGGCAATGGCGAGCATATTTTCGTAGGCGGCCTTCTTTTTTTCTTCGGTGGCGGCCTGGCCGAATTCCACCATAGCGCGGAAATATTCCATCTCGAAACCCACGAGACCCATGGCGGCTCCCGTGCGTTCCACGCCGATACGGGAGAGCTTGCTCTTGCCGTCGCAGACTACCTTCATGTAAGAAGACGAGGAGAATCCCGCTATTTTGGAGAACTCGCGCCACGAAAAAACGGAACGGCGCTTACGTTCCTCGTAGTAGTCCAGCATGTACTGGCGGAAATCGGAATATTCGACTATCGGTTTCATCGTAAATAAATATACGACTATTTTCCCGAAAAGTCAATAGCCTATGCAACAAAATGTTTGTTTTTGTTCAAATTTCACAATTATTTTGCATTATTTTACAAAATTTTTCCGTATATGAAACAGACCGTTTCATAAAAGGAAGTCCCCTACTACTGTAGGAGACGCCTCTTTCTGCCATTGTCCACCGGCAAGCTGCTTCTTAAAAGGTCATTCTTTCTTACGGCCGGCAGAACGCTTCAGCTGGTTTACCAGGAACTTGTAGAACCCCTCGATGTGGGAATTGTCCTGCTTGCCGCGGAGGAGCGTCACCACGATATCGCGCTTGAATTCGATATCGGTAATCTTCAAGAGTTTGATTCTGCGGTTGTCCACCTTGCCCCAAGAGAACTCGGGCCAGAATCCCACGCCCAGTCCGCCTGCAATGGCGTCTTTTACCATAAGGGCGTTGTCGCTTTCGAAAATCAGGTGGGCCTGGAAACCAATGCGGTTGCAGTAATCCTCGCAGATGGTGTGAAGCTGCTTGGAACCGTACAGGCCGATAAAGTTGGTGTCGCCCAGTTCATGCAGCGAGATACTGTCGCGCTTCTTGTATTCCGCCGTATTGGGAACGGCGAGGTAGATGTTCTCGGAACAGACAAAAACCTCTTCGTCGGGATTTTCCTGCGGACGATAGTTGGCGAAAGTCTGGATGGAAATGTCGTACAGGGAAGATTCCTCTTTCTGCACCAGGTAGAAACGGAGCGCCGGAGCGTCTTTCTTGTACTGGATAACCGCATTGGTCACAAAGGAAGAAGCCGCAAGAACCTTGAGGCTCACGGTAATGGCCTGCTTGTCGGACTTGGCGCGAAGGCGGGCGGGCAGGGCTTCGATGTCTTCGTAAAGGGGCTTCACCTTTTTGTAGAAGTAGTCTCCCGCTTCGGTAAGCTTGATGTTACGGCCGCTGGACTTGAAAAGCTTGACGCCCAGTTCGTCTTCTAGCTTGTGGATGGCGTGAGTCAATGCAGGCTGCACAATGCAGAGGTTCTTGGCGCTCTGGGTCACGTGTTCGGTACGAGCCACTTCCAGAAAGTACTTGATATGGGTCAGTTCCATAAAAACTCCAATTCATCAAAAATTTTTATAACACAAATATAAACAATAAAATCAGGATACAGAAGGGGAAAATAAGGATTTTTAGAAAAATCATCAAAAAAAGTGATTAAAAATGAAAAAATTATTTATTAGTCAATATCAAAATCATGTTTTATCTTTGTCACCGAAAACAAAAAAGCCCTAAGGGCCACCTTCAAAAGGAGTTCTCATGAAATCGGTTCTTAAAACACTTGCCACCACAGCCCTCGTCGCATTCACCGCCGTTGTCTTTACCGCCTGCAACGACAACCGGGACTGCGCCTACAACGAGGCCGGCCACACCCTCGCCTGCCCCGAAAAGACCTACAAGACCGTAACGCTGGGCGGAAAGACCTGGATGGCCGAAAACCTGGACGTGTTCACTCCGGATTCAAGCGTGTGCTACGCCAACAACCACGACAACTGCAATACGGACGGACGCCTGTACACCTTCGCCTCCGCAACGGGTAACGTATGCCCCACAGGTTGGGCACTCCCCACCGTAGAAGACTTCAAGGCTGCCTTCGGCGCAAGCGAGCCCGCCGCACTCAAAAACGCCAACGGTTTTAACGCCCTCTTCGCCGGATTCAAGTACTACGATGGAAACTTCGCCGACAAGGGCGTAAGCGCCAGCTTCTGGACAAGCGACAGCTACGACGATTCCAGGGCTTACCTTGTCCGCATTACCGACTCCGGAATCGCCTACGAGCACTTCAACAAGAACATTTTCGCCTCTGTCCGCTGCATCAAGAAATAACTACACCCCTCCGGTGGAGTTAGTTGCTATTTTTGACTGGGGCTCCTAGCCTCGAACCTCACCATCCTTCATCACACACTTCACATTCCACATTTCACACCTCAAAGGGAGCCTTTGGCGACCGAGCTCACTCCTCACAGGCAAGAAGTGCCGCCCTCATACCCCTAGATCCTAACCCCTATTCCCTAACTATGACCTGGCTTATCAATCTATTCACCCAGCCCTCGGTAGGGCAACAAGTTGTGGCGATTGCCCTCACGGCGGCAGTCGGCCTCATGGTCGGAAAAATCAAGGTCAAGGGGATTAGCCTTGGCGGTGCAGGAGCGCTCTTTGTGGGCATCTTGCTTGGGCACTTGGGGCTCCGCGTCGAAGGAAATGTACTCCATTTTATCCAGGAATTCGGCCTTATCCTGTTCGTCTATACCATCGGCATGCAGGTGGGTCCCGGATTCATAGATTCCATACGTAGGCACGGGCTGGTGCTGAACATTCTGTCTGTAGGAATCGTACTGCTGGGCGTTATTGCGACCCTCTGCCTCTACTTCTTTACCAGCATGCACGACAACGTGCCCGTACTTATCGGCATGCTTTGCGGTGCTGTGACCAACACGCCCTCGCTGGGAGCCGCCAATTCCGCATTTGCCGCCGCCGGCGTGGATACATCCCTGACAGGAATCGGCTATGCGGTGGCCTACCCCTTCGGCGTCATCGGGATTATTCTTGTAATGCTGCTCGTGCGACTCGTGTTCCGGCAGGACCCCGCCAAGGCGGCAACCGACTATGCCGACGAAATCGCCGCCACTACCAAAGAAATCGAATCCTGCAGCCTTACGGTAGACAACCAGAATCTGTACGGAATCATGCTGAAAGAAATCCCTGACCTGATTTCCAGCGGGGTGGTGGTGACCCGCCTCTTGAGGGGCGAAATCATCTTTACCCCCAACGGAAAGACCATCATCGAGAAAGGCGACAAGGTGCACATCGTAGGCATGCCCGAGGCCGTAGCCGCCATGGAAAAGATTATCGGCAAGCGCCTGGACACGCCCATCACCGCCATTCCCGCCAAGAATACGGAACCCATCCAGGTGAGGACCGTACTCGTGACCAACAAGAAAATACTGGGCCGCACCATCGGCTCCTTGGCTCTGGCGGAACGCTTTGGCGTGACCGTAAGTCGCGTGACCCGGAGTGGGTTCAAGTTTACGGGCCGACTGGATTTGCGCATCAAGTTTGCCGACAAGCTGAAAATCGTAGGCCCCGCCTCTGGACTCGACATCGTCGCGAAAAAACTGGGCAACTCCCTCACCGCCCTGGACCATCCCGAAATCCTGCCCGCGTTCTTGGGCATTTTCTTGGGAGTCATCGTAGGAAGCATTCCCTTCGCCATTCCCGGGATGCCTACCCCGCTAAAGCTGGGGCTTGCCGGCGGCCCGCTGATTGTGGCCATCCTCCTAAGCCGCAAGCGCAAGATCGGGCCCCTGAACTTTTTCATGGCCAACAGCGCAAACCTGATGCTCCGTGAGTTCGGCCTTACGCTTTTCCTGAGCTGCGTGGGCCTGAACGCAGGCATCAAATTCTTCGAAGTGCTCCTGAACGGCGACGGGCTCTACTACATGGGACTTGCCGCCATCATCACCTTTGTCCCGCTCGCCATCATGGCAGCTGTAGGGCACCTGGTTTTCAAGGTGAACTACCTTTCGCTCTGCGGTGTGCTTGCAGGCGCCACCACGGACCCGCCGGCACTGGCCTTTGCCAACAGCCAGGCCGACAGCGAAGCGGTGAACATCGGGTATGCCTCCGTCTATCCGCTCACCATGCTGCTCCGGATTTTAAGCGGGCAGGTGCTGGCAATACTGCTGCTTTCGGCGGTGTAGCTTTTGTAAAACTGACGAACTACTGTTCCAGTTCCAGCAAGTCCGCCTTTAAGGACTGGTCACCCGGATAGTATTTTTGCGCCAACAGCAATAAACGGCGGGCCTCGTCGGTACGCTTTTTCGCCATGGCATCGTAGGCCATGTTCTTGAGGCCGTAAATGGCCTCGGCATTTCCTTTTTTAGCCGCCAGTTCGTAAGCATATTCAGCACGGTCCAGGAACTTGGTATCGTAGGCCAGGTTCCCGAGGAAAATGGCGGCGTCGGAAAAGTCCGGCTTGATTTGCAAGATATTGTTCAGAATGTCCATGGCCACAAAGGGCTTGTTGTCTTCAGCCAAGACATCGGCCAGCTTGTACATGACATTCACGTCGTCAGGGCGCACGCCCAAGGCTTCGCGGTAATGGCCTGCACTCTGCTCATACTGTTTGTTCATGCGGAAAACATCCCCAAGATAGACCAGAAAATCCACCTCTTCGGGGTGTGCCGTGTAGCCCTTGCGAACAATTTCTACGGCACGGTCATAATCGTCCATGGCGATGTTCGCCTCCGAAAGCTGATAGACGATGCTTAGGTCGTCAGGGTCCAGCTGGTAGGCCTTTTCTACCGAACGGAGCGCCCCCACCTTGTCGCCTACCTTGCTGTAGGCCTCTCCTAGGTAGAGCCATCCCGAAATGTTGTTGGGCTCCAGTTTCAATGCTCGATGGTAAGCGGCGATACATTCGGGATACTGCTTCAGGCGGAAATAGACGCTGGCCATGTTGAACAGCGCAGGGGAAAACGCCCCGTCTGAAAAATCCACCGCCTTGCGGTAGGCTGCCGCCGCCTCGGGGTATTTTTCCATCTGGTAATAACTGTTAGCGATATTGAAACTTGTGGCCGTGGGATCGGCACCGCGTTCTTCGGCTTTGTGGTACAGGATGATGGCCTGGTTGAATTTTCCGTTGCGGTAAAGGGCGTTGGCGCGTTCCAGCAGGTCATAAGAAGACTGCGCGGCAAAAGCGGGAATGGCGAAAAATATGATGACATAAGACAGAAGCGATAGCCGCGACAAACCATGTTTGCCGTTACTCATACCCCAAAGCTCGCGAACGCGAGCGACCTCATAGCTCATACCACTAATCCCTAAACTTCACCTCGAAAGGCTGTTCCATTCCGCAAAACGCCACCGCCTTGCCGTCTTTTTCTGCAGGGGCAAAGGTCATGCGGCTAAGAGCCTCGCGACCGGCGGCGGCAAGCCCGGAACCTGCAGGAGATTCCTCGATAATGCGAATATCATAGGCGCGCCCGCCCACGTCTACACAGAAACTCAGGCGAAGCGTAGCGTCAATTTCCCGGTCCCGAATTTGCGGTGGCACCTGGAAATTGGGCATGGATTTGCTTTCGGGTTTTTTATCTACATCGCCCTTTTCGCTGGACATGGCGCCCCCGCGAAAATCCGCTACCAGTTCTTCGTTAATGGCTGCCCCTGCCGTCCCCGAAGCCACCCCAAGGTTCATGGCAAGGCGCGGGCCCGCCTTGGGCGTGCGGGAGGTGGTCTTTTGCCGCTCCGGCTTGCGAGCGGGCTTTTTCTTTTCCACCTTCTTTTCCATTTCTTCCACCTTCTTTACGGAGACTTCCGTCTTGGTGTACTTTTTTTCGTGGAAGATTTTCCCGGTCAGAAACATGTTGGCAAGAGTCACGGAAAATACCAGCAGCAGGCTACAGAGCACCGCCGCAAGGAGAAGCAGAGACCGCTTGATTATTTTCCTTAGAATCTTACGCATTGTAGTTATGGGGCACGAGGCTCGAGGTTCGAAACTATTCCGCTTGGGCCGCGATGGACACCTTCTTGACTCCGGCCAGGTTGCACATGTCTATGACCTGCACCAGCACGCCTGTTTCTGCCCCCTTGTCGGCAATGACCACAGCCTCCCTGTCGGGATTTTTCGAGAGGGACTGTTTCAAAATATCCTGCAGGCTTGCCAAATCCACCTGGCGCTCGTTCATGTGGATGGTTCCTTCGCGGGTAATGGCGATGAGCAGATTTTCCTTTTCCAGCTGGCTTGCCGTCTGGGCCTGTGGCTTGGTCACATCCACGCCAGTTTCGCGGGTAAAGGACGACGTGACCACAAAAAAGATCAGCAAGATGAACACGATGTCCATCAGGGGGCCCATCTCGATGCCCATATCCTTTTTCTTTCTGCTCGGCAGGTTGAATTCCATAATTACCCTACAAAATAATTGTCAATAATCGTGGCCCCGAGTTTCAAGTCCTGGGTCAAAATTTCCACACGCTCATCCAGACGCTGTTTCAGCAAGGTCAAGGGGAACGCCACCAGGAGCCCGCTCTGGGTAGAAATAAGGGCTTCCGAAATTCCGTCGGCCATAAGGACCGGGTTCTGGTTTCCGTACAGGGTAATCACCTCGAAGGTGGAGACCATGCCCGTCACCGTTCCCAAAAGCCCAAGCAGCGGGGCCGCCGCCGCCATTACCGCCACGATGTGGCTTCCCTTTTCCATGTGGCGTAGCGTCCCCAGCATGCGCACCTGCATAATGTCGCGGAATCCTTCGGGATTCTTTTGCGCATGTTCAATGGCGTAACGGAGTTCGCTGGCCAAAATTCCACGGCGTTTTTCCAGCCGGGACATGGCCTTTTCGACACCGCCTTCATTCAGGTCGTGACGCAGGTTCTTGATGACCTTCTGGACATCTTGCCTGAAAAAGTCAGAGCCAATACGGAACCAGCTGTAAAATAGGTAGTAGAATCCGACAGTTCCCACCAGCAGAATGGGGAGCATCACCACACCACCGGCTTGGTATGTGCTTTTCAGGGATTCAACGAATACGTAGAAAGAATTGCTCATCGTACCTGCTAGTTTCTATTCCCTTCGGCCACGCGCTTCGACATGCTCTGTATATCACTCAGAGAATTTGATTTTTTCCCTCTTGCAAGGTCACTGAGCTTGCCGAAGTGGCCTTGAATAAGAGCCTCTTTTTTCTTGTGACTCCATCCTTGAATTTGCTTCTCTCTCGCAAAAGCATCATCTACACGCTGGAATTCTTCAAAATAAACCAACTCCACAGGCAAATGTTTTCTTGTGTAATTTGCTCCCAGACCCAGATTATGTTCCTCAACACGTTTTTCCAACTCCCTTGTGCTACCCGTATAAAATGAACCGTCTGAACATTTTAGAATGTACATATAACTCGACATATCTTCCTCTATTCTCAGTTCCCTTCGGCTGGGCTCAGGGAACTTGGTTCATCCTTCTTGTCGAAAATTCTGTTCAGTAGGGCCATGCTCTGCATGTAAAGTTCGCTGGTGACCTTCTCAATTTTTTCACTCAGAAGCCCGTGAATGATCATCACGGGAATGGCAATGACAAGGCCCGTTTCCGTGGTAACCAGGGCTTCGGAGATACCGCCGGCAAGCACGCGGGCGTCGTTGGTACCCACTTCGGTGATGACGGTGAACAAGGTGATAATACCCGTCACCGTTCCCAAGAGACCAAGAAGCGGAGCGATAGTGCCCATGGCGGCCAAGAGTCCCATGCGGCGTTCCAGTTTGGGTTGTTCCCGGAGCAGGGCCTCTTGCAAGGAACGTTCCGCATTTTCACGGGTGTCATTTGCCTTGTTGAGCACCGCAAAAAGAACCATAGCAAGACTCGTGCCGCGCTGCAGGCACAGATTGGCGGCCTCTTCGTAACGGGTGTTCTGGACAAGCATGTTCAGGCGCGCCATGAAACACTTGCCCAAATGCCCGCGGTACATGAGCACAACAAAGCGCTCCCCCGCAAGGAGCAGTGCAAAGAACGCCACCAAGAAAAGCGGGTACATCACGATACCGCCCTTCTTGAACCATTCCGCAAACTGCGTCTTGAGCGATTCGTCGCCCTTGTTGCTGATGGAATTCTTGATCGCCTTGTTCTGAAGCAAGTCCATCGGGACATCCACCTGGACCGTGTTCGACTTGGAAAGTCCCGAATAGGCGTTGTTGATGGCCCCGCGAATCGATTCCGCCATGTCGGCAGGGAGCGTGGCATTCCATTCGTAGCGCTTGCCCTGCAAGGCGCCCGTCCGCAGGAGTGCCTGGATTTCACCGTTGTCCGTGGCCGCCTCGCCCAGGAACACCGTCCCGAGACGCATGCGGTAAACCTCCACATCGGTGCGACTCCCCACCTGGGATTTTTCAGGACCGAAAGACTGGGTATAGGTCATCTCGTGCCGGGCGAGCAGATCGTTCAGATAATATCTCAGGGCAGGCAAGGTGTTCGGCTTTTTCTTTGCCATTTCCCGCTGGGCCTTGTTCAGGGAAATAAGTCTCTCCCCCATGCCCACGGGGTAATCTCCCGTAATCTCGTCCAGGGACTTGTCTATGGAAAGTCTCACCTGGGTGTTAAAAGCCTCGAAGGCATCTTCTTCGGCCTTGGCCGTTTCTTCGGCTTCGGCGGTAACATCCTTGCTGGCCTGGACTTCTTCGCTTACGCGGCCCAGATCCGTAGAGAGCTTTGTGTAGCGACCGTCCAGTTCGCGGGTCTCCACCTGATGTTCCTCGGTCAGCTGGGATTCGGCATAACGCTTGCTCCAGTGGGCCGCTTCCAGTTTTTCAAGAGAGTCGGCTTTTTGCAAGCGAATACGGGCAAGGCTTTCGATTTCGCGCTGAAGGTTCAGGATTTCCACCTGCTTCAGGGAATCCTGGATGCGGGCCTGCTCTTCGGCATCCTTCTTTTTTGCACCCCAAGAGAGGTTTGGCATAATAAACAACAAGAATAGAGCCATCATTGTTCTTGACAGCCATTCCGAATTCCGAATTCCGAATTCCGAATTCATCTCTCGCCTCCTACCACAGAAAGGGTGACAGGCATGGCGATAATCTGGGGCGGTTTCTTGGCCAGTTTCATGTCTATCGCGTAGCGGATAATTTCACGTTCCCACAACTCCAGGTTTTCGTTCCACTCGTAGGTGATTTTGCCCTTGCTTGCGCGGCGCACCAGGTTTCCGTAAACAGTTCCGTTTTCATCGCTATAGACCATCCACTGGTTACCAATCCGCAGAATCTGGGCGTTAATCAATTCGCCGTTCTTGCGGGTAAGGGGCGCGTTCACAATGGCCACCTCGTCGCCGAACTTGATTTCTTGCTGGATAACCGCCTTGATACGGGAAAAACTTTCTTCTTCGGCGGCGTTCCCGCTTTCGATATCCCGAGCGAGAGAACGAACCCGTTCCAGCCTGGCATCCCGTTCCCAAGGCACCGTCATGGCCACCTGCCGTTCCAGCTGCTTGCATATAGAAAGCATGGCCGAACGCAAAGCCTTGCGCTTGGCGGCCACGTTGTCGTTTCGGTTCTTGGCGTGGGCCTGTTTCTGCCGTTCTTCTTGCAGCTGGGCGGCCACGCCCCGGATTTTCACGTTCAGGCTGTCAATTTCGGCACGGCGGCGCTCCGAATCTTCGCTGTAGCGGGCCTGCAACTTCTTGTAGCGTGCATCGTCCGCCCTGAGCAGGGAATCCGTAGAAGCAATCTGCCGGGTCAGCTTCTGGATTTCGGAATTCAGCTTTTCCTTTTGCTGTTTCAGGTCTCGGATTTCCGAATCGTAATCGGCAAGGGCCAATCCCGAAAGGAACAGCACCAAAAGGACAAAGGGCAAAAATTTCAATCTTGTCATATTCTTCTGCGTTAAGTTGCACCAAAATTACATATTTAAAACACCGGAACCTGGAAAAAATGTCACCGCCACACTGGAAATAATCAACTTTTGCCCCATATTTCTATATTGCGCACAAAGGTAAATCTATGTTTAGGACCAATTGTTTCCATAGCGCGGCCTGCGCCGCATTGACCATCGCCCTTTCCGGGCTCCTGTTTACCGCCTGCTCCGACAACAGTTCCAGCAGCGCCTCTGACCAAGGCAAGGCGGATCCCCTTGCCGAATGCACTGCCCCCGCCTTCCTCAAAAAAGGCGACAAGGTGGCACTCCTTTCGCCCTCCTACTCCACTCCCGATTCGAACATCCAGAACACGGCGGCCGTCTTGAAGGAATGGGGCTTTGAACCCGTTATCGGCAAGAATGTGGGCAAGCTGGACGCGGGCAAGTATGCAGGCACCGCCCAGGAACGGGCCGACGACTTTACCGCAGCCCTCAAGGACACCAGCATCAAGGCCATCTTGAGCAACCGTGGCGGTTATGGCACCATCCAGCTGGTGGACCTTATCGACCTGAAGCTGGTGACGGACAATCCCAAGTGGCTCATCGGGTTCAGCGACATCACCACCCTGCATGCCATGGAAACCAAGGCAGGCGTCATGAGCATCCACGGCACCATGAGTTCGTTTATCGGAAAGAACCGCGGCAAGGATGACAACAGCACCCTCTTGCGGGACCTGCTCAAGGGCACCGTGCCTACCTATAAGGTTCCCAAACACAAGTTCAACCAAAAGGGAAAAGCCGAAGGGATTCTCGTGGGCGGCAACATGGCCACATTCGTTCCGCTGGTAGGTGCCAGCGACATCGACGTGTTCTCTGGCGACGGAATCATCCTATTTATGGAAGAAGTGGGAGAATCCCTGCACAACATTGACCGCATGTTCAACGCCCTGGAACTCCACGGCGTCATGGAAAACGTGAAGGGCGTTATCCTCGGAGAATTTGAGGATTCCGGGACGGACCTGAACTACGAAACCACCGAAGAAATGCTTTCCAAGTACCTGAAAAAATACAACATCCCGGTCCTGTGCGGATTCCCTGCAGGCCACGGCGACGTAAATGTTCCCATTGTCATGGGAGCCAAGGTCAAGATGGATGTTACCGACAACGGAGCTACCCTGGCCTTTGACATGGACGGCGAAAAGAAGGACGTGGATACGGACAAGTTGTTGAACAAGCCTTCTCTTGCAAAGTCCCTCCGGCTGATACTTTCGGGAAAATTGTTCTCCATCAACGAATAAGAGAAAGACTAGTTTCTGCTCCAGAGAATACAATAAGCCTGGGTTCTCGCCGCAAAGCGCTCCGTCTTTAGCAGTTGCCGCACTTGTTCCTTGCTGTACCAGGCGGCATCGATTTCTTCACGCTCGGAATCGCTGGGCCTGATTTCACCAGCGGCTACACCAACCACAACCACGTTCAACTCGTTGGCAAAGCCGATGGCGGAATAACTTTCTTTCCAGGTTTCGTCTATGCGCAAAAGGGTTAGACCCGTTTCTTCGCGCAGTTCACGGGCAGCAGCCTCTTCTACCGTTTCGCCCTCGTCTATGAGTCCCGCAGGGAAATTCACCACCTGCTCCCCCACCGCCATGCGGAATTCCTTGCACAGCAGCAGTTTTTCGCCTGACTCGTCGTGCATTATCAGGACCACAGCATTATTTTTGTGGCGCAGCAGGTCTTCAATACTCTTGACGTTCGGTTCGCGGCTGATCATCTCGTAGGTAACCGGCTTGCCGCTTGCCGTTTCGTAATGGAGGTCGTAACGGGTAATGAACTTCCCGGAATGGATTTTTTCAATGCTCTTGAACTTCATTTTTCAATCACGCCGTTAGCGACTAGTCTTCCAAGAAATACTGCACGTTGGTGACCACACGAACCTTCTTGACAAAGGGTGTATTTTCGTCACGGTCCTCAATAGAGAACAGCCCCTGGGTTGCCGTCTTGATTTTACCCAGCTTGCTCCTGGAATCCTTGGCGAATTTTTCGGCAGCAGCACGGGCGTCCTTGTTGGCCTCTTCAATCATTTCGGGCTTGATGGCGTTGAGCCCGTTAAAGCTGTAAATCTTGCGGTAACGGAAATCCCCTTCGCTAAAGGCGATTCCTTGTTTCAAGAGCTCGCCCTGCTTGCCCATGAGTTCGCGAACCTTGTCCACATTCTTGGAGGCCACCGTAAGCGACATGGTCACCACATAGCGGAATGGGCGTTTTTCACTGGTATACAGTTCGCTCTGGGTATCCATAATATCGGGAGATGCTTTGGTGATTTCTTCTTGGACGACCCCGTTGTCCAAAAGGAACTTCTCCAGGGCTAAAGTCTTGGCCTGGACCGTCTCGTACAGGGCCGAAAGGTCGTTGCCCGCTTCCTTGAACACGATAGGCCAAATTACGTAATCGGCTGGAACTTCACGTTCGGCAAGGCCCCGCACAACAACCACACGGTCCCGGTCCTTCACGTGGATCATGGCGCAATAGAGGAAAGCGCCCAGCCCAAGAATGGCGATAGCGAGCACAACTGCTTCTTTGAGTCTCGACTGCATACGAAACCTCCTGTTTCAACCTTTTTCTTATAAAATACAAAAAAAAGGAGTCTATCATGAAAACCGCATTTATCGCTTTCGCTATGGTCTCCGCTGTTTCCTCTGCTTTTGCCACCTATTGCGAACCCCATAGGTTCATCTGCACCGATCCCTGGGGCGACGAATTGGTTTCAGAAGAAGAAAACGCCGTAGGAATCATTATGCCGTGGGCAGGCGCCGTTGACCTCGCCCTACCCGCTTATCCGCCTTTTACCGGTGGTGTCGCCGACATCCGCGGTTTCGGCGGCTGGGCCCTGGTGTAGACCATTCACCAGTTCTTGCAAATCGCAGGCTGGTGTTCCTTACAGATACGCTCCACCTCCCTCGCCAAGACGGGGGATTTTTGTTCTTCTATATAGTAGCGGCTCACCAGGGCGGATTTACACTGGGGGAACCTCCCGTAATCCCAGTCCCTGTCGGCGCACCATTCCCAGAAATACTCCAGGCAGTCGTTCTTTTCGGTGCTTTCCAGGCAGTCCTTCTTGAGGCTTGAACAGTCCGCAATCTTGTTGCTTTCGAAGTTGCCTGCCACGCAGTAACGCTTGAGGCCGTCGGCGTAGGCGTTTGACTTGTCCTTGGCATCAATTGTATCGGGCAGGAACACGGACCACTTGGTAGTATCCAGCATCATGGCGGCCTTGACCAGGGAGGGGTAGCACGTCTCGTTCACCAGGTAATCGCCTTCCGCAAAATAGGCACCAGCCTTCGAATTGGCAGTAACCAAATCTGTGCCGCCGGCCGCCGAATCCCCATAGGGCATTCCAGAGCAATAGACATCCTGGTACAGCCTGCAGGCCCTGTTTTTCCAGCCCTCTTTGTCGTCGGGGTCATCGCCCGCCTGCTTGCAGGAGGCGCTCCTGATGTATTCAAATTCCAGGTAGTCATCGCCCTTGATTTTTACGGGAATATCCACCCGTTTCATGCCCGAAAAAACGCCCATGCCGTTTTCGATGTTGGACACGGGAACCACCCGGGGGTCTTCCAGAGCTTCCAAAACATAGTCCTCGTAATCCATGTAGGCGCTGTCGGTGGCATAAAAATGGAGCACTGATTCCCCTATGGGGAAAGAGAGGTTCGACACGAAAATGGTGTCGGCGCTGTTGTAGCCGCCTATGGTCCAATTGTCGTTGTACCCCAGCCTCTTGGTGTTTTCAAGGCTATTGCTCAGGGAGAATACAAAGCCGGCGGAATCCTTGTCCGCAAAGTTAGAAAGCATCTTGTGGATGGTGGTGTTCATGGATTCGCCACCGTTCACGTTGTCGTAGGTCAGCGTCACCAGCACACCGCCCAAATCCTTGTCGTGCTCGGTGTAGAACTTGAAGATATCCATGTCCCTGGGGAAGGTCAAGAAATTCGTTTCAAATCCCTTGCCGTTCAAGGCCACATCCTTGGTCTTGCCGTCTTGCTGGGGAATTTTCACCTTCTTGACGGAGAATTTCTTGGGGATAGTAGCAACAGCCTTATAGGTGGTAGAAACCTTTTCACCGGAACTGTCCCACTTGAAAAACGCCTCCATCTTGTAGGAATTGCCCGCCTTGCCCACAAGGCCCGACGACGAATCCGCCACGAAACAGTTGGGCTTGCCCGTTTCGGGGACAAGCTGCACGGGAGCGGATTTTGCCGTGGTGTCGAGGACGGTCACCTTGGCGCTGTCATAGAACGCGAAGTTTTCTGCCGAGGATTCTTCCAGTTCATACATCTTGGAAAAACAGATTCGCGGGGACTCGCCCTCCATAATGTATCCGTAGGTGTAAACGCCTGCATAGATTTCCGTGGTGTGGGGGTAGTATTCCCAGGGCCCGTGAAAATCCCCGCAGGCAGCGAGAAGACCCACCAAAGAAACAACAACCAGATGGCGGATCTGGTCCGCCATGAAGGCTCTACATTCTATCTCTCGTCTCTCGCCTCTCGTCTCTCGTCTAGAAATAATACTCATAACTCAGCATAATCGGTAAAAAGGGGAACTGGTATATTTCGTTATATTCAGGCGGGTTCTCGCGGGTATCGTAGAAGGAGTAGAACATGTTGTCGTGGTTGGTCAGGTTGATGATGGTCCAGCTGAAATTCCACTTGTTTTCGCGGCCGATATCGATGACCTTCACATCTATGCGGAAATAGTCGGTCTGCCTCTCCGCATTGCGACTCCCCTGCACCACCACGATGTTGTCGGAATAATTCCTGTTTCCCAAATCTTCCCGATAGAAATACCCCTTGTATCCCGTAATGGGCATGCCCGCCGAATACTTGAGGGCAATGGAGGAGCGGAAATAGCGGCCCTTGACCGGGTGCTTTTTCAGGGCATCCTCGTCGCCTTTCCAGTTGATGCCCGCGTCTAGCTTCAGGGCGTAGGGTTGGTGCCAGCTGGGGTAATAGGCCTTGGTTCCGTCGTCGGAGCGGATAACGCTTATGCTCTGGCTCCAGTTGATTCCGCCAAACCACCAGCCCCTATCCTTGCGGAGCGAGAGCTCGTAACCGAAAGAATAACCCGACGCCGTGCCGAAATAATCCGCCATGACCATGCTTTGGGAATTGGCAGAGGCCTCGCTGTCGTCTTCGGTGGAGTCCGAATCCATGGCAAATGTCTTGAGGTCACTCTGGGTCTTGTAATAGAGCCCGACGGTGGCGTCGTAGCCGTCGAACAAATTCCTGTGGCTGTATTCCGTGGCAAACAGCCACGACGAAGCGGGTTTCATCTGCTTGCCGTAATTGTCCGTGGTGGCCGGGTAGTAAAACTCGTTCAAGGTTTCCTGATCGCTGAACATGATGGAATTCAAGTATTGCAAATAGTAACCACCATAAAATTCAACCGTCTTGGTTTCGTCCAGGTTCACAGTCAAGGACGCCCTGGGTTCTACGCCAAAATGCTTGGCCGCCGTCTGGTAGTTGAATCGCGCACCGTATTGCAGCAAATAATCGGGAGTAACCTTCCAGGCATCTTGCAGGTAGCCCACATGGTGGAACGGTCTCTGCTTGTCTTCCAGCTTGGTATCGGAAACCCGTTCACCCAGGCGGTCGTAGGTGTATTCCAGTTCGTAACCGCCGGTTATCACGTGGTTCTTGACACCGCGGTAGTTGAGCCACTGCTTGCCCGAAAAGGTCATCAGGTTCATGCTGATGGACATCAGGTCCGATATTTCCATGTTCTGGTAAAAACGGCTGAATGCGTATGTGGAATTGTAATCCCAGTTGCCGTTGAAGCGGTGGTAGATCCCAAGAGGAATCGCCACGTTTCCCCAGTCCACGTAAAGGGGGTCAAAGGCCAGCACGTCCTTGCCCACATAGAAGCTGAACTTGAAGCGGGTATCGTCCGTCAAATTGTACAGGAACGTTCCCTGCAGGTCCGTAAACTCGTAGTCCAGATCAAGGTCCAGAAGCCCGATAGCGTTGCACAGATCCAACACATAGCCGATGTAGGTGGTGCGCCCCGCCACTACCCAGCGGGCGGGGCCCTGATGGCCTTCGGTATGGAGCTGGGCGGCGAAAGTGCTTATCTTGATACTGCTCTTGCTGAACCATTCATCGACGCTGTCCTGCCCGCCCGCGCGGCCGTCCATCTTTAAGACCGAACTCAGGCGGTTGCCGTATTGGGCCGGGAAACCACTCTTGTAGAACTTCACATCGTCAATGCCTTCTACGAGAAATGTGCTGAACAGTCCGAAGAAATGGACCGGAGAATAGACCACGGCGTTGTCGAACAGAAACAGGTTCTGGTCCGCGGCGCCGCCTCGAACGTAAATCTTGGAACTGAAATCGGAACTGGCGACCACTCCCGGAAGAGCCTGGATACTCTTGATGACGTCGGCCTCGGCGAGGCTCGGCATGCGCTTGATGGACTTGGCCGACACCACGGACTCGCCGGGGCGGCGCTTGGGGCGGCGCCGCAGCTGTACCACCACCTTCTTGAGTTCGGTGACCCGGGAGTTGTCTCCCCCAGCAAGAAGGTCGTCTACGTTGACATCGCCGGAGTCGGAGCGTTGCGGCCTTTGACCACTTAGCGCTTCAGCGCTTATGTGGGCATGGCCACCTTTAGGTGGTGTGTCCCCGCTCGAAGGGGTAGCGGATGATGATTGGAGATCCCCGCCTTCGCGGGGATGACAATCAGCAGGAGCGAGGGGAAGGCTTTCCCCTTCACCCAAAGCAAACCCGTCGCCCAGGGCCTGGGAAAAGGCGCGTTCAGCGCCGACATACTTGAGTTCGTAACATTTTTCCTTCTCGGCGCCGGCCGTGTCGGAATTGGTGACGCAGATATTCCAGAGGGTGTCTTCGGGCAGCACCACGCTGAAGGGCGTACCCACGGTGGTCTGTAACGCCTCGCCGGACTCGAGAATTTCCACGTTGAGCTTTTCGCCCGCGGCAAAAGAACTGTCCTGCACCACGCCGTTGAAGACGATGCCCACGACCTTGGCGGAATCTGCGGTAGCGTCGCCCGGCTCCTGCGCAAAAGCAAGTGAGGCCGCCAGGAGCATCAGCAAGAAAAATATGTAGGAACGGACCTTCAACAAACAATTCCCGAATTTCGGACAAAAATAGCAAATAGGCGAACCTATTTGCCATTATAACACCTGACGGGGTTAAAAGTGTTACTTTTGCCGATTTCTTATCACTTACTTTGCACACTTGGTATAACTGGAGGGGTTGTTGGCAAGGACATTGTTCTTCACCCATGTCCCGCTTTGGGAGTAGTTCCACGCTCCAGAAGTCGTAAAGAACGAAGCACCCTCGGATAAGCTTGCCACGCTCCAGTTCGCAGAAGAAAGCTTATACTCGTCCATCCAAGTCTGCCACGAGCCATTGGCGTCCGCCACTTTGCCATCCCCTTCTGCGTTTACCGTTCCCCACTCGCTAACGAATACGGAAAGACCCGCTTGCATAGCCTCCTCGGCATTGGCGCCTTCTTCTTCAACAGTGTGAGTTCCGGCGTAGTAGTGGAATGCGTATGCCGTATTGTTTTCGGGATCGGTGACTTCTTCACCTATGGCGGCATTAGGCTGCTGGTCCCATTTCGGAGTCCCGACGATTATCAGGTTATCGGAATACTGGCGAATAACCGGTATAATCTGGTTCGCATAGGTTTTGATGCTCGACCAAGGCAAGAAACCGCCACCGTAAGAAGATGTTTCGCAGTTGCCGCTCCCGTTTTTAAGGCAAGCAGGCTCATTAAAAATCTCAAAAATCACATTGTCATAGCCGCCCCATTTTTGCGCCATCGTTTCAAAAAACATCTTTGCATTAGCCACATTGTCGTGGGCTTTATGGCTATGATAATCAATAATGACATATATATCGTTATCTATGGCGGCCTGAACGACTTGGTCCAGGTATTGTTGATAAGTCATCGTATTGGAGAAATAATTTCCGTCACCGAAATTTTCGTCAACGCCCATGGGAGCGCGAATGAGTTCTACCTTCAGATTTTTCACAATGTAATCAATAATCGTTTTGTTCCAGAACGACTTGGTCTGGCCAAGGTTGATACTCCAGTACAGGCTTAATCCTTTTACCTGCACTTCTTTGCCGGAGGCAGACCAGTTTTTGCAACTGCCGTAAATGCGGCCCTCGCCCTTGGAGTTTGTCCCTGTTTGCAGCTGGCCATACTGGCTTACCGGACCAACGCCGCTCGCATTTTCGGAGGAAGAAGATGAACTGGCGACCACAGCCGAACCATCCTTTATACAACGGACCGAAATCCTTGCATAATCATATTGGGTGCGACCTACATCGGGATCCAATTCAATCTGATCGCTGTCAAAAGAAATTTTATACGCCTGGCCGTTGCTAATCCAGAACCTGGCCTCGTCATCGCTGTAACAGCTCCATGTACCGGAATACTCCCAGCAACTCCCCGCCGGGAGTGCGGAAAAGCCAAAGGGGTCTTTTCCGGCCGCAACGGCAATTCTCTTTTCCACCGTCGTTCCGGCCTCGTACCACCCCTTGCTGGATTTCAGACTCTTGCCCACTCCCTCATAGCCATTGTTCATATCGACGTAATCCAACATCGTCTGCCATTCCGAAAGGGTCGGGATATGCCAGCCACTTGGGCAGAGGGTTCCATCTACCGAGGCATACTGGTATATGCGTCCGTATTTATCGCAGTAGGAACTATTTTCTAGAGGACAAGTAGATTTCAATGTGGAGTAGTTCAGGTTCTCCGCCATCCAGGTCTGGGTACCAATAACAACAGTCTTGTAGGTACGACCATCACGGGAATCGGTAAGAGTCCCTTCTACAGGCTCGGGGACCTTAGAGGCGCTAGATTCCGGGTCGGCATCCGGAATGGCGCTAGACGAAGAACTTGAAGCCTTGCCTTCTTCCCATACGCCGTCGGAACAGACGAAGACTTTTTTTACGTCATTTACGTAAGCCTGTTCTCCCTCCCTGTTCTTGCTGCAGTTGGGCAAATCTTCTTCGGTTTCGTATTCCTGCATATCAACGGCATTTTTTGCCTTGCTCCAGCGTTTGCCATCACAAGTGTATGCTGCATGTTCACTCGCGATAAACAATGAAAGGCCTTCTTTCTTAGCTGTGCAGGCAGGTAAATCGTCTTCTGTCGCTACAGAATCATAAACGTCGTGGTCGAATTCCCAGACACCCTTTTGGCAGCGGTAGGCCTTGCGTTCGTCCTGAACTTCGGCCAGGTCACCTTCCCTGCTCTTGCTGCAATTGGGCAGGTCGTCGAAGGTTTCTGCCTGAACAGACACCTCTTCGGTGTCTTTTGCGGTGGTACCACTGTCACTATCGGAACCGCAGGCGGCCAGGAATAGGGCCATCACTGCGGTAGCACCCAGTGTAATTATTTTTGCCATCCGATACATTTCACTCCTCATTCCATACACCATCTTCACAATAAACTGTTGTATGAAAGTTTGCCACATAGGCCCTCTCGCCATCACGCTTCGCCGTGCAATTTTTCAGGTCTTCCTCGGTGGCATAGTAAATACCCATATCTTTCCAGCGCCCATCGTAGCAATGGTAAGCCACCTTGTTTACCAAAGCAATTTCATCACTACGTGAACTAGAACAGACCGGTAAATCGTCTTCGCTCCTGTACTCCTTAGGCTTAAATTTAGCGAGGTCGTATGATACCAGGTTACCATTTACACAGGAATAAAGGTCTTCCTTTTCCTTCACAAAAATCGCAAAATAAACATCGCCTTCGCACTCCGGCAAGTTTGCCAATGTCATGACGGTATCCACATAATAATCCTTTAACTCCCAATATCCGTTCGTACATTCGTATATTTCTTGTTTATCCTTGACTTTTGCCTGCTCTCCTTCCCTGTTCTTGCTGCAGTTAGGCAAATCCTCATAGGTATCCACCCTAAGTTTAATCCTATTAGAATCATTTACTGCAACACCTCCTCCGCCACCGCCGCTACAGGCAGCAAGGACGAAGACGAGAAATAAAAAAAGAATAAGGGTAACTCTCATTTTTGCAATCCTTTTTAATAAAAGTTGACGTTGAACCAGCCGGTGGTCCCGTCTTGGGACACCGCTATGCCGCAAGCCACCTTGGTGTAGTCACCCCGCATGTTCTTGTAGTGCCCGATGTAGGGGTAGTCTTCGTCCTTGTCCAGGTCCCGCTCCCCGCTCTCTACCAGTTTCTTTTCGCTCCACATCATGTCCAGATAGTACTTGGCCACGTCGGCAGCCTTGCGACCGTTTGCCATGGAGGCGTTGGGACCGGAATTCTGGGCCCATTCACCACATTCCTTGAAATGCCCGTGGGCTTTGTTGGACTTGAGGTCCGCGGCGGCCTGTTCGTCGGCGCATTTCTGCTTTTCTTCGTCTGCAAGGGCGAGGGGTTCCAGGTTTTCGGTGGCGCGATACTCGTTGATAATGTCTAGGCACTGTTCGCGCCAACCCGTTTCTTTTTCGCCTTCGGCAGATTCGGAGGTCTTTGAAATAGATGACGAACTATTCTTGGCGTTGCTGATCCATTCCCCATCAACACATTTCAGGGTAGTGCCCTCATCGGCGATGTAGGCTTTTTCGCCCTCCCGTTTGGCAGTGCAGTTCGCGAGGCTGTCTATGGTGACGTAATAGGCGCCCTTGTCGTTCCAGTGCTTGTCTTCGCAAAGGTATGCTTCACCATCAATCAAGGCCAAGGAACCCTCGCGATTGTCGGAGCAACTGGGCAAATCGTCTTCGGATTCGTATTCGACAATGCCAGAGTCGGCATTTTCCTTTTCCACCTTGGTCCAACGCATGCCATCACAAGTGTATACCGCATGCTCAAATTGCACGAACAGGGACAGGCCCTCCTTCCTGCCAGTGCAAGCAGGCAAGTCATCTTCGGTCTTGACCGTATCAAGAACATCGTGGTCAAATTCCCAGGCACCCTTCTGGCAGCGGTAGGCCTTGTGCTCGTCCAGGACTTCTGCCAGGTCTCCCTCCCTGTTCTTGCTGCAATTGGGCAAGTCATCAAAGGTTTCTGCCTGAACGGACACAATATCGGAATTATCAACAGCTGTGCCATTGTCTCCATTGTCACAGGCAAGTAGGGAAAGTGCAAAAAAAATCAAAAATATTTTTAATGAATTCACAAAAGCTCCCTATTCCTAAAAAACATTTATAGATGAAATTTCTTTATTGTTCTAACAAATAATGGAAGGTATCATTACCTAACTTATCTTGTTGCCATTGAATTAAAATTCCTTTTCTTTTCGCAATTTCTGAGAATTTATTTTTTAAGGATTCATCAGAAACAAGTGTTAAACAAAAACATTTTTTAAATCCAAGTTTTTCTTTTATATTCTTTGTAAATTCAATATCCTTCAAAAAATCCTCACACCTTTTTTTCTTATTACAATTCTTGGGAGGGAATTTAAGTTCAATTGCATTTTTTGAGCCATCACCATTGATGACACATATATCCATTCTCTCTTTTTTATATTTCTGAACGGCCTCTTTTTTTGACTTTATTTTACCACTAGATATATCGGCATCACAAATGCTCTTTTCCACATACACAATAAAGCCTAATCCTCTCAGCCTGAAAGCCAATTCAAATTGTAAAGACGCTTCATTATAGATAAGTTCTGGATTATTAGGGATTTCTTTAAGAATTTTTTCTATAATACCTTTTGCCACCATTTTATTACTCATTTTTCCCATTCCTTTACGCTTTAGGCGTGTTTAAGTGATTTGTTTTTTATTAGTTAAATTCTTTGAAATTGCGGTTGATTCAGCGAATCTACACTCTAATAACAACTATTAAATTCCATATACTCCCCCACAGGAATTGTGATATACAGGGGAAACTCAACCTGAACCATACCTGCGCAATCACCCCAATGTTGGGTGGAAGACCAAGACACTTGCTGGCCATCAATCCAGTCAAGACAATTTGTCGAGGAACCTCCTTGTAAATCCATTGTCGCTTGCTGCCGTGATGTACCAGGGGGTGCTGGACATTCAGGTATATAATAGCCACCAGGTCCTAATCGTTTCGCACTCGGGAATTCAATTTCATCATAGGGATTATCACTGTCAACTACATAAACACTGGGGCAGGTAACTTCCTTGGCATTGCCGTCAGCATTGGTCACGGTGACACTTGTGGTATATTCGCCCTTCTTGGTGTAAGATGCGGTCACGCTGCTCTTGGTTCCTGATACCGAACCCGACCAGATATAACTCAAGGGTTCCGCGCCTTCGCTAGAGCAACCAGTAACGCTCCATGTGTATTCAACAGGATTGTCGCTTGCCAAGTCATTAGTTTCTGTCGTGAGTTCCCCGTCACAAGTACATCCGGTGATTTCCTTCTTCGCCAACGAAGAAGAACTAGTGGTTGTTGTGCTGGTAGCAGCCCCCTTCAAGCACCTGACAGAAACCTTCACGTTGGTGCCATCCGAGTTTTCTTCTTGCGTAATGACATCGCTATCGTAGAGAATTTGAAGTATTTCGCCTCCGCTTGCAAGGAATCTCGCCTCGTCGTCGCTATAACAGTTCCATGAGGGCGTATCCCACCAGCAGCTTCCTGCCGGGAGTGCCGAAAAACCGAACTGGTCCTTCCCTGTCGCAACAGCCATTCTTTTCCCAACCGTGGTTCCCGCCTCGTACCACCCCGTGGTGGATTTCAGGCTTTTGCCTACCCCCTCCGTGCCGTTATTCGCATCTACATAATTGTATAGCACGGTCCATTCCGAAAGGGAGGGAACATGCCATCCGCTTGGGCAGTAAGTGGAGGCTCCTCCTGGAAGGTAGAGCCTGCCGTACTTTGTGCAGTAGGCGCTGTTTTCCAGAGGGCAAACGGAACTCGTGGCAGCATAGTTCAAGTTCTCCGCCATCCAGGTCTGTGTACCGATGACAACGGTCTTGTATGTCTGACCATCGCGGGAGTCGGTGAGAGTCCCTTCTTCTGGTTCGGGGACCTTGACAGAAGACGAAGACAGATCCTCGATCGGGGTCGAGGATGACGTGGAAGTATCCGGGGTCGAGGATGACGTGGGGGTATCCGAAGTCGATGATGATGATTTTGGCGAATCATCGTCAGGCTCGCTTCGGCCTTGATCAGCGGCCTTAACTTTTTTCCATTCCCCGTCGGTGCATTTCAGGGCAGTGCCCTCGTCGGCGATGTAGGCCGTTTCGCCATCCCGTTTGGCGGTGCAGTTGCTGAGGCTGTCCTCGGTAGCGTAGTAGGTGCCCACGGCTTTCCAACGGGTGCCGTCGCACAGATAGGCCTCACCCTCTATTAGGGCCGTTTCACCCTCGCGCTTGACAACACAGTTGGGTAAATCGTCTTCGGTTTCGTATTCTACGACCCCCGATTCGCCAGGGGCGTCTTCCTTAATCCAGCGCTTGCCATCGCAGGTGTAGGCGGCACTTTCGCTTTTGACAAACAACGAAAGGCCTTCCTTCTTGCCAATACAGGCGGGCAACTCATCTTCGGTCTTGACTGTATCGAGGACATCGTGGTCGAATTCCCAGGCACCCTTCTGGCAGCGGTAGGCCTTGCGTTCGTCCTGAACTTCGGCCAGGTCGCCCTCCCTGCTCTTGCTGCAATTGGGCAGGTCGTCGAAGGTTTCTGCCTGAACGGAAACGATTTCCCCGTCGTTTGCATTGGTTCCGCTGTTGTCGGAACCGCAGGCCACGAGAAATACAGCAGCCGAAGCCACAAACAAAGTAACAATTTCTCTTTTCATTTTCACCTCTCTCCACATCCTTTTTAAAATTCAATTTCCATATACATGAATATATATGGGCCAAGTTTGAAAGAAACGCCCCAAAGCCCCCAAAACCGCAAATTTGCCACTTTTTGATAGTTTGACGAAAATTTTTACTGTTTTATGATACATAACAGTCGATTTTTATGGAAAAACGGATATCGCGGCTCTAATTTTTGGAACTTTTCTTGATTTTTTTACATTACGGGCTTGTACAGGGCAAATACTCCTTTCCTACACTTAACTTGTTAAATGTAAACAAAAAAAACAAAAAGATGTAAATTTTCGTTAACGCACTTTTAGTGCTTTTTCAGAGACATTTGTCGATTTGACGTGATTTTGACGCTTGCCGAAGGCTTATACGTAAAACCTATTCTTCGTCTTTGATGCAGCGAACAGGAAAAGCATATTGTTTTTCATCACTGCCAAGGGTTGCCGCATCAGGTTGCAAATACCAATTCTTCGCTTTATAGATTCCTTGATCGGAGGAACTCCAAAAGAAAGCATATCCACCAAATCCAAAAGGATTGGTTCCGCCAATACCTGCCGGAATTGCCGAAAACCCATATTCATCTGTAGCTCCCTGCCACATATCGTATCCTTTTTTCTGCATCGCTCTATAATCGTTTTTCATAAAAGAATACAGTGTTTCCCATTCACCGCCACTTGGGATATGCCAACCTTCAGGGCAAATTCCTTGCACTGGTTCTGGTAACTCACAGGGTTGCTCTCCGAAACCGCATTTTTTCCCTTGTTTAGCCCAATATACAGAATCTATGATCGCACTCCAAGTGTAAAAACGACCATAGGCAGCACAGGTATCGGGGTCATGGCGCTGCGAGTGGCACCAATTTCTTTTTATCATACTAGGATATTTTTCTTCGTCACCATAATTCAGATTTTCAGCCATCCACATTTGGCTTCCAATACCTATAGTCTTATATTCATTGCCGTCACGAGCATCTACCAGTGTTCCGTAATTTAGCCTTTCAGTTGTAAGAGCCCACCCGCTGTCAGTACACTTGTAATATGAATATTGACCTGGGAAAATATAATAGTCACCCCTATTGCGTGACGAGCATGCTTTTTCTCCTCTTTGCCAGAATTGCCCATCACAGACAAACTTTTTCTTATGCAACTTGCTCAACTCATTAGAATTTGTCTTCACAACACCTTCCCGCTCCTTGTCGCAGTCGCCTAAACCATAGTTTTCCCACCAGAACTTGTCCATGACGTGTTCAAAGGCAGGAATTGTGTCGGACAACTTCCAATCCTCAATGTTCTTACGGATATCGGCATAGTAGGTAGACACACTGATGTCGCTTGCCCAGTCCGCAATGGCGGTGGCTGTTAGCGAGTCGTTCCACACGCCATCCTTTTCGATATCGTAGGCAAAATTCGCCTGCCTTTCGGAGAAATCTCCTTCTGCAAGATCCGCCTGCATCAAGGAACTTATGGCCAGAAGGGCTGCGTTCCCCTCTCCCTTCTTGAATATGGAAAGTCCTTCGAAGTCGCCAATCAATTCGTTTTCAATATAAAACGCCTTCAGAATTTCCTGCTCCGCCTGCAGTTTGGCATCTTTTACAGGCTTACCCTCATTTACCAAGAACAATGTGCGTTCATAGGCCAAATGAGTCAGCAAGTTGATGTTGGCTGTTTCCCTATCAGACAAATCCACCAGGGCATTAAGGGTTATAGGGGCCGTCGATTGTTTTCCGGTATTTTCGTTGCGGTAATATCCCGAAACCTCCATAAATGCAAATTGGCATTCCAAATTCAAATGGGTAAACCGGAAATCTCCACGGTCGCTGGCAATTTTCCCGGGAATGGAGCGACCCGTATGTCCGAGGGTTTCAAATTCCAATTCGTAAATGTGGACTGCAGAACCCACCGTGAAGGGACCCTTTTCAGAAACACCGGCAACGGTCTTGTCTTCGATGGCTATCTGGGTCTCTTCGGTAGCACCACCGGCCTGTTTGTCGTCTCCTGAACAGGCGCAGGCAAACAACGCGACCAAGGCAAGCAATGCAAGCCAGAAAATGCTATGTCCAAATGTCTTTTTCATCTGTGCAAATTTTCCTTGTTTCATTTTTTACCGGAGGCAAGTTTCCATGTCAAGGGGAAAAGCTGAAGGTTCAATCGGAACACCTGTTCCATATCGTCGTCTTCGGTGGCGATGGCGATAACGCGCTTACGGAAATCCGCCAGTTCCTTGACAATTTTCTGAAATGTTTTTTCAGTAAGGCCGAGCGTGAGCCCTGAAACGGAGCGGCCGGACAGGGGCACGTTCTTTATAGCCTCTAGAGCGAGCGCACCCATCTGCAAGTGCATCTGCTGAACCGCCAGCGGGACAAAATCCATTTTCCCCGTCGATACGGTCTTGTTTGTTTGTACAAAAGTATCCTTGCCGACTTTTTTCAAGAGTCCCATAGATATCAGGTACTTGATAGTGGCCGACACCTGTCGTGCCGTGATTTTCGGCATGCATTGAACCGCGATTTGCTTTGCCTTTTTGCCCGCCATGTGGGGCACCAGTTCCCTGAGTACCGGATTCTGCCAGGATTCAAAATACCCCATGGACTTTTGCCCCAGGATATTCACCTGGTGCGCCTTGGAAAGGGCCTGCATCTCGTCGAAATATTTCTGCCTTATGGATTCCCGTTTTGCCTGATTAAATGCCACTAGCGCCTTGAAATAGGCCAGTTCAAAGCCCTCCAGCCCCATGGCATGAGCCACGCGGGAAACCCCTGCTCCGCTCAACCCCGACTTGCCTTCGCAAACCAGCTTCAGGTAAACGGGGGAACGGAATCCGGCCAGTTTTGAAAATTCACGCCACGTCATTACGGCATGGGCCTTTTTCTCCTGAAACCAATGGTCCATGAACTTTCGGTAATCCTGGAATGCGATGACGGAATCCATATTCCAGAATATAAATGCAAAACGCCCAAAAAGGAGAGAAAAAGTATACAATCTGCCGATTTTTCTGCCGTTTTGACGTCTATTTTTGTTTATTTACATTTTTATGATACAAAAATTTGAAATTCATTCAAATTATGCGTTTTTTGAGTTTTAAATTTCGAATTTTAGGCAAATAATTTACAATAGTCGGCCAACCACCCCTTGTAAAAAACGCACGTAAACAAAAATTTTCGGCATATTTTGGCCTTCATCTCCGTTTATATAGCAGACAGAAAGTCTTAAAAACATCCGCCCCTTGACAATTCGTATCCAATTGGATACATTTGGAGAAAACAATGATCGTAAACCAAACCCCTGTATTTCAGAAATGGATGCAAAAATTACGAGATTTTCGGGCTAAAGCACACATACTTTTCCGATTGACGCAAGTTGAAAAAGGAAATCTTGGCGACTTTACATCATAAAGGCAAAAAACATTTGGCAAGGAATGAAAAATGAAAAAAAGTGAAGTCACACGTTTAGACATCGCAGAGTATCTTGACAGCAAAGAAATCGTTGCCGAATACCTCGACCTGATTTGCCAAGAAAACGACCCCGCATTGTTGCTGCATGCTATCGGACATGTCGCACGTAGCAAGGGCATGGCGAAAATTGCGGAATCGTCAGGACTCGGACGAGAAAGCCTCTACAAGGCTTTAGCCGAAAATGCCCATCCGCGCTTTGAAACCGTATTCAAGGTTCTTGCCGCGCTGGGCATTCAAATGCATCTGGTTCCCAGAGTAAAATTCAATCGCAGGCGGACTCCAACGCCAATTGCCGTGGCCGAGAAGAAATCTATGTATAAGGTCTGAAACCGGAGGGGCTGCAATCAGCCCCGTTCTTCCCCCGCCAATTTCTAGAACCTTCCGACGGTAATGCCGGCGTAGAATCCGGGCCAGAAGCGGAATTTATCCCCTTCATGGCCGAAGTCGTCGTGGTATTCCGCCAGCGGCTTAAGCCAAAGCTTATCTCCAGTGATTTCTTGAGCAAAGTTGAGCGAACCGCCTACCGAAAGCCCGAAGAAGGGGAATACTTGAGTCGTGTAGCCCAGGCGCAGACGATGATGGAAATTAACATCGTCGCCGTCGCGGTATTCAAATCCCGAAAAATGCGAATCAAGACCATGCCTGTTTTGTGCAGCCAGGAACATGTATTCCAAATCAAAGTGACTGCCGTATTTACCGAACTGCGTTCCAAGGCCGATACCGGTTTCATTAACGTCGCTGAATTCCTTGAACCCCGTTCCCTTTTCAATCAGGCGGGCCCCTTCAAGAGCGGTGTAGAGGTAGGCCGTACCCATGTGGAGGGAAACGCCCAGGGCGCCCATTTCGTTGAGTGAGCCCGTGACGCTCCACACGCCGTTACCCACGATATTGATGAGGCCCACGGGAGTCTTTTCGCAGTGGCCGCAGATGTTCAGGATACCCACCTGGCGGCCGTCGGCACGACCCGCGATGTTCAAGACGCTCACCTGGGCGGTATTGAGCTTGCCCGCCACATTCATAGCGGCTGCCACCTGCACGTCGGATTCCTTGGCCGCGTTCAGGGCGGCAGTCACCTGCACACCGGATTTCTTGGCGGCGTTCAGAGCAGCGGACACCTGCACGTCAGACTCTCTCGCGATGTTCGCCGCGGCAGTAACTTGGGCATGGGTTTCCTTGGCCACGTTCAGGGCCGCAGAAATCTGGGCCTTGGTTTCACGGGCGTAGTTGATAGCGGGGGCAACCTGCACGCCGTTCAGGGAATCGCTAGCCACGTTCATGGTGGCCGAGGCCTGCACTCCCGAAGAATTCTCCTTGGCCACGTTGATCACGGGAGACACCTGGATTCCGTTAAAGGAACCCGCATAGTTCATGACGCCCGAAACCTGCGCCCCTTCGTAATGCTCCTTCGCGCCGTTGAACACCGCCGTAAGTTGCAGGCCATGCATTTCCTTGCGGGCGATGTTTGCAAAGATGCTGATTTGCGAGCCCAGCATGTAGCTGTCGGTACGGGTCACAAACAGGCCCATCTGCAGGCCCTTGCGGGCTTCGCGGTCCTTGTCCACCAAGTTGAAGGTCACCCGGAATTTTCCGTTGTGGTCCAGTGAATCCAAGGAACAGGCGGTAGTATCGCCGGAGGCGCAGTCCCCGCGGCGGGCGATTTCGCCCCGGAGGGTGGTCTTTTCGGCTACGATGGCACTGAACTGTTTTTGCGTCAGCTGGGCACGGTAATTGTCCTGCAGGGTGACGCTCGCCTCCTTGTATTCGGCAGGCCTTTCCAGACGCACGCTGTACTTGCCCGCGGCAAGCCCCAGGTTGATGGGCCGACCCGCCTTCTTGTAAAGTTCCGCCACCAGCTCGCCCCGCTCGTCACGAATGAACAGACGGCCCTCCACGTCTTCGCCGATGTCCAAGCCCGCGTTCATGCTGCGCAAATCCGTCATCACCACGTCGCCAGTACCGGCCAGGTTCATGTCCCGGCTGGGGTGCTGGGCGCCACCCATGGTGGCTTCCGTTTTCTGGAGTGTCTCGTTAAAGGCAAACTGGTAAGCCTCCGAAAGGGTCACCTTGCCATCGCCGCTGATATCGCCAGCCCCGCGTAGCCCGCTCACCAGGGAGTGGGTAAAGAAGGAACCCTTCAGCTTGTCGCTTTCCTGGCCGGATTCGTCCTGGGTGCTGCTGGTGATAAAGGCATAGCCCTTCATGTCGGAACTCTTGTCCACCATAAAGGCGGGCACAGCCACGCCACCCTTCGCCCGGGTAATGGCTCCCGAACCGCAGGCGTCAATCACCGCAATCTTCACGTCGGCATGGAGGGAATCGATTTTTGTGCGGAGCGCCTTCCAGGCGAAGGTCTCCTTGCCCAGACGCAGACCCTTTTCGTCGGCATGACCGCTGTAATAGACCAGCACCTCGTCGCGACCGCCTGCCGACTTGTTCTTTGCAATCTTCTTGTCCAGTTCGTCAATCTTCTGCTGGAACGCGGCAACGCTGGGCTCTTTCACCTCTACGACGTTTCCGGCCTGCACGCCGCCCATTTCCTTCAGCACGTTCACGAAGGAGCGGGCATCGCTTGCGGCATAGCGGAGGGTGGGGCGGCCTTCGCCGCCGTAGTTGGCGCTTACGGCCAGCACGTAGCGGTTAATCTGAATCTCCTGGGCGGCAGAAACACTGGAAGCCGCGACCAACAAAACAAGGACAACAACTGAAATTATTTGGAGCGTCAAGGACGCATCCACCTTTTTAATCAAATTCATCATCTTACTTGCCCTCCGTCTTGCGAAGCGTGAGGCTTACCGTTTTCACGCCCTCCTGTTTCAGCGAGGCGTCGATGTCCCCCGCGTTCAACTCGAATTCACTTTTCGAGGTCAAGAAAAAGAACTTCTCAAATTTGGGGGCATTGTCCAACTTGTAGGCAAAGGGCAACGTGGTCATCTTGCCAGGCTCCAGTTCCACCGCGCGGTTCTCGTGCCCCATGTGCATGGTGATGGTCCCGTTCCCGTCCATGCTGAAAAGCAGACCGAAACATTTTTCGGCAACGGCATAACGCAGCTGGATTTCGTCACCTTCGCGAGCCTCCCCAAGATTTTCCATTTGCACGGCGCTATCGCCCGTCTTTTTCCAGACTTCCATGCGGGAGTCCATCCCCTTGATGCGCACGCCATCGTCACCGGAGACGTCGGCCATGGCCACTTCCATAAGCTGGGTATTTTGTTCCGAAAGGGAACGCTGGCTGAACAGTGCCACCGTCACCACCACAAGCACCAGGGCCGCGGCGGCGGCAAGTTTCACCAACCTGAAATTCACGCGCACCGTGTTGCCGGCTCCCGCATTGGAGCGTCCAGGCATCATGGCAATCTTTTCCGAAAGTTTTTCGAAAGGAAGCTTCTTGAGGATTGCCGCATTGTCTTCCCGCAGCATCTTCACGCGACCGGCGAAGATTTCATCTGTCGCCTCCATCTCGCGGATTTCCCGCATTTCTTCGGCAGGCAAGTCGCCCGTCAAATATTTTTCCAGTTTCCAGTCGGGAATCATCACTTCACCTCCAGGTTTTTAACTCTTGCCTGCAAGGTGCGTAAACGCTTGCGCACCCCGCTTACCGAAAGCCCCACCATCTCGGCGGTTTCTTCCAGCGTCATACCATCTACATAGTGCAACACCGCAATGGTCCGGGTAGATTCCTGCTCCCGCGAAAAAATTTTCGCCAATATGCCGCGGGCCTCGTAGCCTTCCTGCTCGTCGTCTGCGCAGGCGATATTTAGGAGCAGTTCGCTGGAATCCACGTCCAGCCCCCTGCGTTTCTTGTCGCGGATGCGGTTCAGGCAAAGCCTTGTCGCCGTATTCCACAGAAGACTGCTGGGACTGTCCAGGTTCAGGCGGTCCATGCCGGCATAAATCCGCAAAAACACGTCCTGCATCAGGTCCGAAGCCTCCGCCTCGTCCTTGAGCAGGGCCATACAGCGACGGTAAACCATCGGGGCGTAGGCCTCGTACAGTCTAGAAAACGCCATGCGATCTGCGGAATTTATCCTTTCCATGCCTGTGTAACACTTGTGGAGGTTAAAAGTGTCACCGGAAATGTAAAAAAAGTGGATAGGGGCTAGGATTTAGGATCTAGGGGTTAGGTGTTAGGTAATAGGGGCTAGGATTTAGAATCTAGGGGCTAGGTAATAGGTTTTAGGTGTTAGGGCCGCCGGGAACAAGAAATGTGCGATATGGAGTGTGAGGTGCGGGGGATGCCTCCACCTCTCCTAAGGGGACACCCCTTAAAAACCCCGCTTCGTCGCAGGGTACAGACGGATTATTCCTTTATGCACCGGATATAATACTTCATTGTTTCTATGCAATGCCCCAATGAAGAATCGCCCATGTAGTTATAATAAACATAGAGCGTAAAAATAATCCGAATCGTCTGATTCATTTGCTTTAACATGCCCATTTCGAGCACCAAGGAGAAATGAGAAACTTTTCTACATTTCTTCGTATGAAATCCATTGAAGTCGTAGCCGGCATCATCAAGGACGGTGAAAAAGTTTTCGCCACCCAGCGGGGCTACGGCGACTATAAGGACGGATGGGAATTTCCGGGCGGTAAAATGGAGCCCGGCGAAACGCAACAGCAGGCCCTTGCCCGCGAACTGAAAGAAGAACTCGCCATCGACGTAAACGTGGGCGAATTCCTGTGCACGGTGGAGCACGACTACCCGACCTTTCACCTGACCATGCACTGCTTTTACTGCACTATCGCGGGCGGAAAGGCTCCAAAGCTTTTGGAACACGAGGCGGCCAGGTGGCTCGCTCCCGCGGAACTGCACAGCGTTGACTGGTTGCCCGCCGACGTGAAGGTGGTTGAGGCGCTGGAAAAGGCGTAAATTTGTAAATTACGGCCCTGCCATTGACAAAACGTCCATAGAAAATATCCCGAAACTATGGAAAATCCCCCTAAAAGGGGGTATTTTTTTGCCGGTGATTAAGGACTGTGGGTATGAAACATAAGCTTCTTACTGCTGTTTTGGTATTGGCCGCCATCTCTGAAGCGGCTGTAAACTTAAACGTCAGCTTGGGTGATAGCATCAAGCCGGTGACCCATGTGGCCACGGGTTCGCTCTACGGCCTGACCGAAGATCTTCCGAGCAACATTGAAAGGGACGTGGCTCCCCTCAAGCCTAACGTGTTCCTCGCTCCAGCCCGTAGCGGAAACGGGCGCCAGCAGCGTATCGGTGGCGCGTTCCTAGTGGCCCCCCGTGTTGAGAGCATCGGCGCGAAAATCCAGATTCGCTTGGCCGACGTATTGCCGGGCTGGCCTTATGGCTTCAAGAGTATGGACCACTGGAAACAGGAAGTGACGTCTGTAATCAACGACAAGCTCGCCTCGAACAACAAGAATTTTGACGGTTACGAAATATGGAACGAACCGGACGGTACCTGGAATAACGAAAACGGAGACTTCAATTCGGTGCTCTGGAAGCAGACCTACCAGCTAATCCGTGAAAAGGACCCGACGGCAAAGATTATCGGACCCTCGTACTCGTACTACAACTCCTCGCGCATGGAGGCGTTCGTGAAGTACTGCTCCCAGAACAACTGCATGCCCGACGTAATCAGCTGGCACCAGTGGGGGAGCGGTAGCTTTGTGGAAGTCGTGGAAAACTACCGCTATCTTGAAAAGAAATACGGTGTTTCTCCGCGCCCCCTCAGCATCAACGAGTATTCCTCTACGGAACACACCGAAGAGGGCTGCCCAGGTCTTTCGATTCCCTTTATTGCCAAATTCGAGCGCCATGGTGTTGAAAGCGCCATGATTTCGTGGTGGTTCGTGCCGCTTCCGGGCCGCCTCGGGAGCTTGCTCACCGAGAATAACGAACGTGGCGGTGGATGGTGGCTGTACAAGTGGTACGGTGACATGAGCGGCTACATGGCAAAGGTTACTCCTCCCAATGACAAGAGCGATGGTGTGGACGGTTTTGCAGCCCTCGATAAAAAGAAGGGCTTTGCAAGCATCGTGCTTGGGGGCAACACCCTGGGCGATATCAATGTGAACATTTCGGGCATCCCCGCTGTTTTTGGAAACAAGGTGAATGTGGCGGTGGAATACGTGGTGTGGGAAAACAAGGACAAGGCGGTTCCTTCGACCACGCCGGTATCCAGCAAGGAATACGATGTGAGCGAAGGCAAGATTACGGTGCCGGTGAATATCGCCAACACCAAGTACGGTTACCGCGTGTACGTGACAGCCATTGTCCCCCAGGGCCCATACAACGGAGTGGCTACGGCAATTCCGGGAAGGCTTGAGACGGAGAACTACGATGTGGGCGGCCCTGACAAGGCTTATATGGACAAGGACGACGAGAACAAGGGAAAAGCCTACCGCGAAGATGCCGTTGATGTGGTGAAGGGTGGTACAGGCTACGCTATCGGCTACACCCAAGAAGGCGAATGGCTGGAATACACTGTGAAGGTGGACGAATCCGGCGAGTACAGCGTGTCTGCCAGCTATGCGACCTCTTCTGAAAATGCTGGGTTCAACTTGTATGTGGATGACGAAATGGTGCTAGAAAATATTGTATTCCCGCAGGGTAGCGACTGGGAAACCTACGCCACGTTTGATGCGGGAAAAGTGAATCTGTCTGCAGGGGAACATGTGTTCAAGTTGGAAATTGTAGGCAACTACGTGAACATTGACTGGCTTGACTTCAGTGCAGTCAATTCAGCGAAGGGTGATTCGACAGCGGCAATCACAGTACGCTATAGGGTAGATTTCGGCGAGCTTAGAATTTACGGGGTCTACGGTCTCGATGGTCGCCTCGTGGCAAAATTCTCCGCTGCAGTCGGCGAAAACCTGCAGGCAAAAACAGCAGCGGCGGTCAAGCGCTCCGGCATGTATCTGGTGAAATCCAGAACAGGCGGAAGGGTTTATCGCATTAAGGTTTCGCAGCCGGACTAATCAAAAGAAACTATTCGTTCTCTCCCAAAAAAATACCGTCAGCGTCCTGCTGGCGGTTTTCTAGTTCTAGAAATTGTTGACGAAATTTATGGGGTTTCGTACAATCCCTTGCTAAAGTAACGGTCGCCGCGGTCGGGGGCTACGAACACAATGTTTCCGCGGGCGCCCGAGGCGATGAGTTTCTTGGCTGCGGTGAATGCCGCGCCCGAAGAGGAGCCTGCGAAGATTCCTTCTTTCTTGGCGAGTTCGCGAGCGCCGCCAAAGGCGTCGTCGTCGTTGATTTTGATGACTTGATCCACCAGCGACATGTCCATAGTGTCGGCGATAAAATCGTTGCCGATTCCTTCGATGTTGTAGTCGCCGTGAACGCCCCCGCCCATGGTAGAGCCGATGGGGTCTGCGAGCACGCCCTTGGTGTTCGGGTTACGTTCCTTGAGTGCTTTAAGGATTCCGCTAAAGGTGCCGCCACTGCCTGCGCCTGCCACCACGTAGTCGATTTGTCCGTCGAGGTCTTCGTAGATTTCGGGGCCGGTGGTTTCGTAATGGGCAAGCGGGTTTGCCATGTTGCGGAACTGCCTTAGCGAAACAGAGCCCGGAATTTGCGTCAGGAGTTCTTCGGCCTTCTTTTCGGCGCCGAGCATTCCGTCTTCGCGGGGGGTGTTGATGAGTTCTGCTCCGAGGGCGCGCAGGAGCGTTTGTTTTTCTTGGGAGAACTTGGTGGGCACCACGAATATCACGCGGATGCCGCGGTTGAGGGCCGCAAAGGCAATGCCAAGGCCGGTGTTGCCTGCGGTGGCTTCCACAATGGTTCCACCCGGTTTCAAGAGCCCCTTTTCAATCGCGTCGTTTACCATGTAAAGGCCGGTGCGGTCCTTCACGCTGCCCGAGGGGTTCCAGAGTTCCAGTTTGGCAAACAGGTTTGCGCCTTCGGGGAGCCCGACATGGTTAAGCTTTACAAGCGGAGTCTTCCCGATTAGAGATTGCATCGATTCATAGTAATGCATATTATGCTCCCTTCGTCGAATCGGACGATGCAGCAGCATTGATTGCCGCGACCAGGTCCACAATGATGTCATCGACTTTTTCGATACCTACAGACAAACGAATGAGTCCGTCGGTAATGCCCACCTTTTCGCGAATTTCCTTCGGAATAGAGGCGTGGGTCATGGTAGCCGGATGGCATACGAGGCTTTCAACACCGCCCAGACTTTCAGCCAGCGAAATCAGCTTGAGGGCCTTGAAGAATTTCTTGATGTCGTAGTTTTCGTAAAGTTCGAACGAAATCATGGCGCCGCCGTTCTTGGCCTGCTTCTTGTTGATTTCGTAGCCCTGAGCGTTCGGGAGGCCCGGATAATACACGTGCTTTACGGCTTCGTGCTGTTCCAGGTAGCGGGCAATGCGTTCCGCGTTTTCGGTATGGCGATCCAGACGCACGCCAAGCGTCTTGATTCCGCGAATCAGCAGGAAGGAATCGAAGGGGCCGAGTACGGCGCCCACGGCATTCTGATTGAACGCAAGCTTTTCTGCAATCTCTTTGTTGTTCGTTACGGCGAGGCCTGCTACCACGTCGCTATGGCCGCCCAGATACTTGGTCGCGGAATGCACCACGATGTCGGCGCCAAGTTCCAGCGGGCGCTGCAAATAAGGAGTCATGAAGGTGTTGTCGACAATGGTCAGAATTCCATGCTTCTTCGCAATCGCGGCCACCCCTGCCAAATCCGTCACGGTCAGGAGCGGGTTTGCCGGGCTTTCGATAAAGAAGGCCTTCACGTCGGGCGTCACCTTGGAATCAAGCGCTGCCAAGTCGGTGGTATCTTCGATAGAATAGGTAATGCCGAGGTTCTTGAATACTTTGTCCAAAACGCGGAAGGTGCCGCCATACACATTGCTCGAGATAATGATGCGGTCGCCCTGCTTAAAAAGCGAAAGCACCGTAGAGGTGGCCGCCATGCCGCTGCCAAAAGCAAAGCCTGCGACACCGCCTTCGAGGTCGGCAATCAATGCTTCGAGGGCTGCGCGCGTGGGGTTACCCGTGCGAGAATATTCCCAGCCGGTATTTTCGCCGAGACCCGCCTGCTTGTAGGTAGAAGTCTGGTAGATGGGCACGTTGACGGCACCCGTGACCTTGTCGCCATCGATGCCACCGTGAATGAGTTTCGTTTCGATATACTTTGATGTTGGCATTTTGAAATTCCTTTGGCGCTTGTGTTGCCGCGCCGCGCATTGATGAAAGTTTGAATAAAAAAATCCCGCTCAGGAATTGTATCTGAGCGGGATCGTGTTTAGAGTCTTGTTAAACCAATAGCCTAAAAACTAGTCGCCCGCTCAACATCGACACACGCAACACACGTTGCAGAATTTCTTTGAAAAGGCAGGTGAATTCATCGTGATTTTATTTCCTATAATCTTTGTAGGGATAATATAGGCAAAAAGTTTCTCGCTGTCAACCAAATTCAGGCTATTCGGTTATACTATTTTTCTTTGGCTAGTAATAGTTTTTTGCTATAACGCGACTAAATGACTAAATGATATAGTACCACACATCGCTCTGTTTGAGCTCCTCTGACTTGTGTTGCTTATCGGTAGAAACGTAGTCCATTTCGAGGCTCTTCATGCTCACGCGGGTATTGGGCGCGACAGAACTCGTGATGAAGGCGCTACCGCCGATGATGGCATTTTCGCCCACGACGGTATCACCGCCAAGAATGGAGGCGTTTGCGTAAATGGTTACGTTGTCTTGAATGGTGGGGTGACGCTTTTTGCCGGAGAGGCGTTGGCCCCCGCGTGTCGAAAGAGCACCGAGAGTGACACCCTGGTAAATCTTCACGTTCTTGCCTATCACGGCGGTTTCGCCAATGACGATGCCTGTGCCATGATCGATAAAGAAGTACTTGCCGATGGATGCGCCCGGATGGATATCGATGCCCGTTTTGGAATGGGCGTATTCGGTCATGAGACGCGGGAGAACGGGTACATGCAAAAGGTAAAGCTCGTGGGCGATGCGGTAAATCGTTGTCGCCATAAGGCCTGGGTAGGCGAGGATAATTTCGTCGAGGCAGCCGGCAGCAGGGTCGCCATCGTAGGCGGCGTGCAAGTCGGTTTCAAGGCATTCGCGAATCAATGGAATCTTGGCGAAAAACTCCTTGCAGATACGGTAGCTTTCAATCTTGCGCTCGTCGGAGCTCATGGTGCCGCGGAGCTTGCAGTAATCGAGAGCAATGGCCACCTGCTTGTGGAGGTGGTAAAAGGTGTCCTCGATAATGACCGCAAAGCTGTTCTTGGGGTTGTAAATCTTGTGGGTGCGGTCCCTGAAATGCCCAGGATAAACTACGCGGATTAGGTTCTGCAAAATCGTCTGGATTTCGGCCTGGTCGGGTCGATTGTAGATGTCGATATTGTCGATATGCTTGCCGCGATTGTAATCGGCAAAAATCGTTTGTACCGCTTTTTCGACTTCTGATTCCTGGATAAGTTTGTGCATTATTTTCTCAAGAAAAAAGGTGATGAGGTATGAGGTCGGTCGCCTGCGGCTCCCTTTGACGCCTTCGGCATCAGCGGCTGCACACTACTGAGGTATGGGCTATAGCTCAGAACCCCAAAGCACCGCAGGTGCGACCTCATCGCTCAAAGCGTCCGAAGGACGCGACCTGCTATGCGAACGTCTTCAGCGCCCTCACAAGAGCGTCGATGTCGTCCGGAGAGTTGTACAGCGCAAGCGTCGGGCGTACGGTACTTTCGTAACCGAAATGCCTGAGCACAGGCTGTGCGCAGTGGTGACCTGTACGTACGGCGACACCATAGGCATCGAGCCTCTTGCCCACTTCTTCGTCGGAATAACCGTCAAGCTTGAAGGCAAGTGCAGAAGCCTTGTTGAGTGCCGTACCTACAAGATGCAGGCCCTTGACGGTCTTCAGTTCCTTGAGGCCATACTGCAATAGTTCATGTTCCCAGCGGAACACGCAGGGCATCCCGATTTCGGAGAGGTACTGGAGTGCAGCACCGAGGCCAACAGCGTCGGCGATGCTTCCGGTTCCCGCTTCGAACTTGTTCGGAATCCCGTTGTAGATGGTGCGCTCGAAGGTCACATCGGCAATCATATTGCCACCGCCGTGGTATGGGCGGGCCGCTTCCAGCAATTCCTTCTTGCCGTAAACGACGCCGATACCGGTCGGGGCAAACACCTTGTGTCCGGAGAACACGAAGAAGTCTGCGTCGAGGGCGGAAACATTCACCGGAATGTGAGCGATGGACTGAGCACCGTCAATGAGGATTCTCACGCCGTGCCTGTGGGCAATGGCGATGAGTTCCTCGATTGGGGTGACCGTACCGAGCACGTTCGAAACGTGTGTAACGGAAACGAACTTGGTGCGCTTCGTGAACAGAGCCTCATAATCGTGCAATTTGAGCTGGCCGGTAGAATCGCAGGGGATCACCTTGATGATTGCGCCTGTTTCTTCGGCAATGAGCTGCCATGGCACGATGTTCGCATGGTGTTCCAGGATAGAGACGATGATTTCATCGCCCGGCTGGAGCGTCGGTTTCACGTAAGCGTTGGCCACCAGATTGATTGCTTCAGTCGTACCGCGCACAAACACGATTTCCTGCGAAGACGGGGCCCCGATAAAGTCACGCACGATGTTACGGGCGTTTTCGTAGGCATCCGTCGATGCAGCCGCCAGCGTATGGGCACCACGGTGCACGTTGGAGTTCTCGTTTTCGTAGTAGTACTTGAGACGGTCAATCACCACTTGTGGGCGCTGCGTCGTAGCACCGTTATCGAGCCAGACAAGCGGATGCCCGTTTACCTGTTTTGAAAGAATCGGGAAGTCGCTACGGATTTGCGCAAGGTTCTTGGAACCGATGCGGATAGATTCGTTGCGGGAATTGGAGCCGCTGTTAGCGTTGCCGGCCTTGTTCACGGAATCGCCACCAAGAGATGTCGGAGCGTCTATCTGACGAGCATTTTCTGCTGCCTGGGTCTTGGAAAGGACCTTCGGAGAATACCCCGTTGCAGGCGCGGGCGCTGCCGGGACATCGCCGAACTGCGACACAAATTCTGCTTCGGGAACCGCAGGGGCTTCAACCGTATTGAGCCAGGTATCGGTGGAATTGCCGCCATAGGCAAACGGAGCCGAAGAAGTCGGCTGGTCGCCATAGGTCGCAAACGGATGTTCCCAGTCGAATGCGGGAGTCTGGCTGATGGCTGCCGCTCCTTGGGCGGCGCTCACTCCCTGAGCCGCAGAAACATTCTGCACTTCGGGTGCCGCGGGAGTTGCAGCATAAGCACTGTCCGTCAAGTCGGGAAAGTACTCATTTGCCAACTGCTCCAGTTCAGCCGCATTGGGAACTCCGGCGAGTTCTTCCAGCGATCTGGTATCTGGATTATTCGTAATCATAGTATTCGCCAACCTCTACGTCTTCGAGAACTGCAATGGCATCGTCGGCAAGGATAGCCGCAGAGCAGTACAGGGAAAGCAGGTAAGAAGCAACGCCCTTGTTGTCGATGCCGCGGAAACGCACGGAAAGGCCACGAGAGTGTTCGTTCTTGAGACCCGCCTGGAAAAGTCCAATCACGCCACGCTTGGCTTCGCCAGTACGCACGAGCAGGATGTTGGTCTTGCCGCCCTGGGACTTCGGATTCTTGAGGCCGTCCACAAGGAGCTTGTCGGTCGGGACCAGAGGAATGCCGCGCCAGGTGAGGAACTTGCCACCGGCGATGTCCACGACAACAGGCGGCACGCCACGGCGGGTGCATTCGCGTTCAAACGCGGCAATGGCACGCGGGTGAGCGAGGAAAAAGGACGGTTCCTTCCAGACCTTCGAAATGAGTTCGTCGAGATCGTCCGGTGTGGGGCGGCCGTCGGCGCGGAGCGGCTGGATACGCTGGGAATCAGCCACGTTCTTCAGCAGGCCGTAATCGTCGTTGTTGATGAGCTGGCTTTCCTGACGTTCGCGGAGCGATTCGATGGCGAGGCCGAGCTGTTCCTGAACCTGGTCATACGGAGAACTATAAACGTCTTCGATAGCCGTGTTCACGTTGATAATCGTAGAGATGGAATTCAGCTTGTATTCGCGCGGTTCGGTTTCGTATTCGACATAGCCTTCCGGAATAATGTCGGTTTTCTTGGTCTGGCTGCAAAGAACATCGAGCGGGGTTTCGCCTTCCACGACCTTGTTCACGCGGAACAGGCCCGTTTCGAGACCCTTGAATTCAAGGAACTTGGTGAGCCACTTGGGAGTAAGTGCACCGAATTGCGGCTTGGTCTTGGTGACGTTCGCCAGGTTGTAGGCAGCCTTTGCGCCAAGCGCATTAATGCCGGTTTTCTTTTCTGTAGCTTCATTTGCCATAGTGGTTTACCTCTTGGGTTTGTGTTAAGTGTTGCACCCCGTCATCCTGGAGGCCGAAGGCCGATAGGATCCAGTGCAGATTTTTGAATTCCTATTAGTTCTATAGGATTTTGCGAGAAAAAAATTTATAGCCATGCGCCTTCGTGCGAGAACATGATATCCTTCATAGCATCGACGCCGCCCTTCAGGTTGTAGAGCGGCCCCGTGTAGCCTGCTTCGCGCAAGGTATTGATGGCGAGAATGCTGCGCTTGCCCTGCTTGCAGATGAAAACCGTATCCTTGTTCGGGTCCAGTTCTTTTTGCCTGCGGGCCAGCTGCCCGATGGGAATCACGATGGCGTTGGGGAAGCGTAAAATCGCCCGTTCATGGGGTTCGCGCACATCAATAATGGTCAGCGGGTCGCCATTGTCAATCTTCTTCGCGAGTTCTTCGGGTGTAAAGCCCTCCACCGGGATTTCGTTGTTTTCCTTGAGCCCGCAAAAATCTTCATAATCAAACTCTTCGATATCGGTTATGGTCGGGTTCTTTCCGCAAATCGGACAGTCGCTCTGCCTCTGAACTTGGATAATTTTCGATTTTAGATAAAGACTGTCAATAATCAGGAGCTTTCCGCTCAGGACTTCGCCGACTCCGATAATTAACTTTAGCGCTTCATTTGCCTGGATGCTCCCGATAATTCCCGGCAGCGGGCTGATCGTTCCACCCGATGCGCAAGAAGGTACAAGTCCTGCAGGGGGCGGTTCCTTAAAAAGGCAGCGGTAACAGGGGCCGCCATTCAGGTTGAATACGCCGACACGCCCTTCGAACTGGTAAACGGCTCCAAATACTAGCGGTGTTCCGTTCAAGACGCAGGCATCGTTAATCAAGTAACGGGATTTGTAGTTGTCGGTACAGTCTATGACGAGGTCATATCCCTCAATCAGCCTTAGGACATTATCTGCTGAAATTTCTTCTTTTTCGGCCTCGACCACAATGGACTTGTTCACATTCCGAATCCTGTCTTTTGCGGAGGCGACTTTGGGCCGTTTAATGTCACGAGTGCCATACAGGACCTGATTTTGCAGGCCGTCCAATGAGACTTCGCTATTGTCGATAATCTTGATTGTGCCCACACCTGCCGCCGCAAGGTACTGGATTACGGCGGAACCAAGCGCTCCCGCTCCAACAACGACGACACGTGCCGCCTTGATGCGCTTTTGTCCCTTGACTCCGATTTCCTTGAGCATCAGGTGTTTCCCAAAACGCTCCACTTCGGAGTCGTCAAAGGAGACCTCTTTACGTCGTGCATCGGAGATGATGCTTTCTGTCGAAGATTCTACAACAGGTGCGCCACCTGCAATCGCTGGCAGCAAAAGGATTTCTGTCTCTTCTGAAAGCGGCGTGTCCCAAAGGGCGTCGAGCAGGTTCTTGCCATTGACATAAATCTGGATAAAGCTTCTGAGCTTATTGTTGTCATCAAACAGGACCTTGCCTGCGTCTGGATACATGTCCAGAAGGATAGCGAGAGCTTTCCTGACAGTGCTCGCCGGGATTTCTATCTGTGCACTGTTTCCAAAAAAATTTCTAAGTGTAGCCGAGATGTAAATTTTCACTTTTTCCTCCGTACAAAAAAAAGTGGAACTTTGTACAAAATAACCACTGAGGCTATTTCTGCTGCGAAATATAGAACTGGGTTTTATTGCTGTCCAATACTTAATTCTTATGCTAGATTATTGATTTTTTCTATATCATCGGGGGGGGGGCTGGGCTTTATGACTCCGCGGTAAAAGTCCTTATATCGACGACTCCGTCGGCTGTGACTGAGAGAATGGCATAAATGAGCCCTGGGACCATTTTTTCGGCATCTTCCCTGGACGGGATGGCCTCGCAATCGGGATGGGAGTGGTAGAACCCGACGATTTCAAGCTCGCTTCCTTCGATTTCACGTTCCACCTGGTAAAGAAACAGCGGGTCCGCCTCGAAGCGGGTGGATTTCTGCTCTCCCTGAACCAGGTTGGGGGCTTCGCGGGTTTCTAGAACCTCAATTTCGTCTTTTCCGCTATTTTTGGCGGTTTTTCCGAGCAAAATACCGCAACATTCACCTGGATAGGCGGCTTTTGCGGCCTCCTCCATTTGACAAGACGAGATTTTGTTCAGATTGATTTCCATAAAAAACGAAAAGAAGTGCCCCCGGGGCAGGATTTCGGTAAAACCCCAGGGGCACCATTGTACGGAGCTCTTTAGCCGATTACGAGACCTTCGTTCGTGGCAATATCACCTTCAATGTGGAAAGAGTTCAGCACCGGATGTTCACGGTCCATGAGCGAAAGAATCAAGTAGCTCGCCCTGGAATCGTAGGCAAGACGCTTATCTTCTTCTGACGGGCGCGAAGGGGATTCTGGATGAGAATGCCAGTTACCCAGCGGCGAAAGGCCGTTTGCACGCATGTCCTTGATGGCGGCAAGCTGTTCCTTGGGGTCCAGCGAAAAATGCTCGTTCGAATGGTCGATATTCGTGAGCAGGTAGACCTTCTCAATATGCTTGTCGCTACCTTCGAGGCGCCCCGCAATCAGCCCGCAGGCCTCTTCGGGGAGGTTCTTTTCCGCATGCGCAAGAATTTTTTCGTAGTTATCTTTTGAAATTGTAATCATATTTCTCTCCTCAAAGCGAGTGTAGCGAGCGTCCCCATACCTCAAAGGATCGCAGATCCGCGCTCATACCTTTTAATGCTTCAAATCGCAGACCGCCTGCTCGTAGTCGATGAGCTGGGTGATGGTCGGGAGCGTGCCGCAAACGGCGCAGTCTTCGGTATGCGTCGGGAGTTTCACCTTGCGGAATTCCATGGTGAGCGCATTGTAGGTGAGCAGGTAGCCCGTAAGCAGGTTGCCCACGCCGAGAATGTACTTGACCGCTTCCATCGCTTGCAGGCTTCCGATCACGCCGCCCATGGCGCCAATCACGCCCGCCTGCTTGCAGGTCGGCACGGCATCTTTCGGAGGGGGTTCCTTGAATACGCAGCGGTAGCAGGGGCCCTGGCCCGGAACATACGTCATGAGCTGTCCCTGGAAGCGGATGATTCCCGCATGGGAGAACGGTTTCTTCGCCATCACGCAGGCATCGTTGATGAGGAACTTCGCCGGGAAATTGTCCGTGCCGTCGATGATGAAATCGTAATCCTTGATGAGGTCGAGGATGTTGTCGCTGGTGACGAAGGTGTGGTAGGTAATGACCTTCACATCGGGGTTCATCGCTTCCATCGTCTCTTTCGCAGACTGCACCTTGGGCTTGCCCACATCCTGCGTCGCGTGGATAATCTGGCGCTGCAAATTAGAAAGGTCCACCACGTCGGCGTCGGCAATACCGATGGTTCCCACACCTGCTGCGGCAAGGTACATGGCTACAGGTGCTCCGAGACCACCTGCACCAATCACGAGAACCTTCGCATTCAGGAGCTTCTTTTGGCCCTTCGCGCCCACCTCTTTCAAGATGATGTGGCGGGAATAGCGCTCCAGCTGTTCGTTAGTAAATGCCATTAGCAGCCGCCTCCCATGAAGTAGAGGAACTCGACGCTGTCGCCGTCCTTGAGCACGGCCTTGTCAAACGTTCCGCCTTCCACAAATTCCTCGTTTACCGAAACCGTCACGTAAAGCGGGTTGTCAATCTTCTCGGCTTCAATCAGTTCTGCGACGGTGAGGCCGTCCTTGTATTCTTTCTTGTTTCCTGCAACAGTAATAATCATTTTATACTCCTTAATAAACTTTTCCTTTGTCATCCCCGCGAAGGCGGGGATCTCCTTGGTTAGTCTCCGACCTTCTTCACGATGAGCGTGAAGGTGCCGTCCTGGTTGTCGTCGAGTTTCAAGATTTCGTGTCCCTCTTCCTTGATGCTGCGCGGCACGTTCTGCACCGGTTCGCCGTCGTTCAGGCGGATAGAAAGGATTTGACCTTCTTCCAGTTCCTCGAGGGCAACCTTCGCTTTCACGAAAGTAGTCGGGCACACGACATCGGTAATGTCGATGGTATCGTCAATTTTGAATTCCTCAGCCATTGTAAACCTCCGTAATTTTCTTCGCAAACTCGTCGCGGCCTATGCGGTCGATGGTGTACTTGAAACGTTCACCGGGTTTCGCGTTCTCGGCAAAGAACGTGATGGCCGCATCGCAGATATCGAGCAACTTTTGCTTGTCTTCGATGAAGGGGATAATCGTTTCGCCCTTGTTGATGTTGTTGCCGAAAAGCCCGCCAAAGGAGACGATATAGCCGTGGGTATCTTCCCAGGCGTCCGTGGGGCAAGACTTGTAGCAGCGACCGCAGAAGTTGCACTGCGATTCGTCGAAGATAACCTTCTTGTTTTCGACCTTGATGGCTCCCTTGCGGCAAGTCTTTGCGCAGAGCCCGCAGCCGATGCACTTGTCTTCGAGCCACTTGACCTTGATGGCACCCTTGATGCCCACGTCGTTTTCTTCGGCCTTGAGGCAGTTGTTCTGGCAACCGGTCACGCCGAACTTGAACTTGTGCGGGAGTTCGCGTGCAAAATAACGGTCGTCCAGTTCCTTGGCAAGCGCGTAGGTGTCAATGCATCCGCTAGGGCAAACCGCTTCGCCCTGGCATGCCGTGATGGTGCGCACGCGCGGTCCGCAAACGCCCGGTTCCACGCCGCCTTCGGCCAAGGCCGCCTTCACGTCTTCTACGTTTTCCAGCTTGATGAACGGGATTTCGACGCTCTGCCTGGAGGTCAAATGAGCGTAACCTTCACCGTATTTTTCGGCGACTTCTGCGATTTTAGCGAGCTGTGTTGCAGTCAAATTGCCGCCCACCACGCGCACGCGCAGCGAGAAGTTGTTCTTCTGCTTCTGGCGCATCCAACCGCCCTTTTTAAGAGTTGCATAATCCGTTGCCATTTTTCTGTGTCTCCGTTATTGTCATGCCCGCGAAGGCGGGCATCTCCGTTTAAATATTTTTAATCGCCTGTTCGAAATCTTCTTTCAAATCCTCGATGTCCTCAATCCCGATGCTCACGCGGATAGTCCCTTCGAAAACTCCCGCATGTTCCTTCTGTTCCTTGGAACTGTGCGTAAAGATGGTGCTTTCCGGGTGTATCACCAACGTGCGGATATCCCCGATATTGGTGGCGATGGTCGCATACTTGAGCCCGTTAATCAGCTTGAACGCTCGTTCCTTCGTGCCCGCATCAATCGTGAGGATTGCGCCTCCCCTGCCACCAAGTTGCTTCTGCACCAGGTCGTAATAGGGGCTGCTTTTGAGGGCCGGATAGTTGACAGAAACGCCATCAAAACCCTGCAAAAATTCCGAGAGTTGCAGCGCATTGCTGCACAAGCGATCCATGCGGAGTCCGAGTGTTTCAAACCCGAGCGAATTCAGGAAAGAGGTCGCCGGGGCAACGCAGCAGCCCACGTTACGCCAGATTCCGTTGCGCAGTTTCGCGATGTAGGCGAACTTGCCGAAACGCCTGTATTCTTCGAGGCCCTTGTAGCGGGTGTAATCCCAAGGGAAGTTCCCGCTATCGACAATGAGGCCGCTAATCGCAGAACCGCTCCCGTTAATGTACTTCGAAGACGAATGGACCACGATATCCGCGCCGAAATCGAAGGGATGCACAAGATACGGAGTCGCCGTCGTGCTATCGACAATGAACGGGACGCCGCCCTCGTGGGCAGCATCCGCGACGGCCTTCAGGTCAACGACATTCAGTTTCGGGTTTCCGATAAGTTCGGTAAATATCGCCTTCGTCTTTTCGTTCAGCTGTTCGCGGACACTTTCGGCGGTCACTTCGGTAACGAACCGCGTCGTGATGCCGAACGCCTCCAGGTCGTGGAACAGGTCGATAGTGCCGCCAAAGAGCCCAGCACTCGCAATCACTTCGTCGCCCGCGTGCAAAATGTTCAAAAGCGAGATAGTCACCGCGGCCATGCCCGAAGAGCAGGCCACCGCGCCGATACCCTTCTCGAGTGATGCAATTCGGCGTTCAAAGGAATCGTTCGTGGGGTTCGCGATGCGCGTATATGCAAATCCCGGAGCCTTGTTGTTAAATACGGCTTCGAGTTTTTCGGCGGAATCCTGCGAAAAGGCGCTCACCTGGTAAATGGGCGCAAGCGTAGAACCGCTACATCGGTCGCTACCGAAATTCTGGTGCAATAAAGCAGTATTGAAATCCATTCAGAATGTCTCCGTACAATTTCCGTCCGCAGCCAAATATAGAACGGGATTTCACCCCCGTCCAATACTTAATTTTTATGCGGAATTATCAGTTTTTTCTATAACGAAACCGCATCCGTTCGTTAAATCACCACCACCGGCTCACGCAGCGACTTGTTTTCGAGCAGGGTCGCGGTGTCGCCCTGGGTCACGAACATGCGGTAGATAAACACGTCCACGGCTTCGCCTACATCGATTCTCGGCTGGTCGAAAGACCGGCGGGCCGTAAGCAAGACCCCGTTCACGCGGACGCGCAGTTCGATACCGTAGCCGCGGAAATCCACTTCTTCCACAACGCCTTCTTCAGCGGAACTCTTGTATTTCTGCACTTCGTTTTTCTTGGTGACCTTCACGAATTCTGGGCGCACAATCGCGTTTTCCGCATTCTCAAGGATGTCAAAACGACGGAAATTACTATAGTCCTTGAAAATGCTGGGCTGGCCAAAGAACGATGCCGTAAAGGCGGTTTTCGGGTTGCTGTAGACCTCGTAGGGCGTGCCCACCTGCTCGATGCGGCCCCTGTTCGTGATGATGATTTCGTCGGCGACTTCGATGGCTTCGTCCTGGTCGTGGGTCACAAAGATGCTCGTGACGCCGAGCTTCTGGATCATGCCCTTGAGCCAACTGCGCAGTTCCTGACGCACCTTCGCGTCAATAGCCGCAAAGGGTTCATCGAGCAGAAGGAGTTGCGGGTTCGGAGCGAGCGCACGCGCAAAGGCAACACGCTGGCGCTGTCCGCCCGAAAGTTCGCTGGGGTAACGTTTCTCAAGCCCGGAAAGGCCCACCAGTTCCAAGAGCTCGTGGACGCGTTCCTTGATTTCGTTGGCCGGCTTCTTCGCAATCTTGAGGCCAAAAGCCACGTTATCAAAGACCGTCATGTAACGGAACAGGGCGTAACTCTGGAATACGAACCCGATGCCGCGCTTGCTTGCGGGCACATTGTTGATGACCTTCCCGTTGATGATGATTTCGCCGCTGTCCGGGTTCTCGAGCCCCGCAATCATGCGGAGAATCGTCGTCTTGCCCGAACCGCTCGGGCCCAGAAGGCCAATCAGCTTGCCTTTCTCGATGCCGACAGTCACATCGTCCGAGGCCTTGAAATTTCCGAAATGCTTGTTGATATGTTTGAGTTCGACGTACATAAAATCTCCTTCCAAGGCTATTTCTTTCTTCCCTTATGTTCAATGACGCTTCTTGCAACCAGAATGAGAATGGCGAGCATCACCAGTATCGACGCCACCGCAAACGCGGGCACGTACTGGAACTCGTTAAAAAGGATTTCCACATGGAGCGGGAGCGTGTTCGTCTTTCCACGCAAGTGGCCCGAAATCACCGACACCGCTCCGAATTCGCCCATGGCGCGCGCCGCACAAAGCACCACGCCGTAAAGGAACGCCCACTTGATATGCGGGAAAGTGATGCGCCTGAAAATCGTGAAGCCCTTCGCACCCATGAGCGCCGCGGCCTCTTCCTCGTCGGTTCCCTGGGATTCCAGCACCGGAATCAGTTCGCGGGAAATGAACGGGAACGTCACGAAAATCGTCGCAAGCACAATTCCCGGCACCGCGAACACGATCTTGATGTCCCAATCCTGCAACAGCGGGAAAATCGGGCTCTGGCGGCCGAACGTGAGCAAGAAAATCAGGCCCGCAATAATCGGCGAAACCGTCACCGGCAAGTCGATGAGCGTCGCGAGAATCTTTTTCCCCTTAAACTTGAACTTCGTGAGGCTCCATGCGGCACACAGCCCGAATACCGTATTGATGGCGACCGCGAAGAACGACGCCTCCAGCGTAAGGAGGATCGCCTTGATGGTGTAATCGTCGGCAACCGCCTTGCTGTACACCGCAAAACCCTGCTTGAACGCTTCGGTAATCACCGTAATCAGCGGGAGGATAAGCATCAAGAAGACGAAAAGTAGGCTAATGCCAATCAGCGAATACCTGACAATTTTCGAGCCTTTCGTATCGCGATGGAGACCGCTCTGCGTCACTGCACTCATTAGCTACCTCCCTTGAGAATCTTGGCGTTCCTGTTCTGCACCACGTTTACCAGGAACAAAGTAATGAACGAAGCCACCAACATCACGAGGGCAATCGTCGTCGCGCTGGAATAGTCGTATTCCTGGAGTTCCGACATGATGATGAGCGGTGCGATTTCGGTTTCGAAGGGCATGTTGCCAGCGATAAACACGACACTACCGTATTCGCCGAGGCAGCGCCCGAAAGCGAGTCCGAAACCCGTGAAGATGGCGGGAATCAGTTCCGGCAATATGACCTTCCAGAAAATCCGCGTGCGGCTTGCGCCCAGCACCCCCGCAGCCTCTTCGTAAGCGGGGTCCAGCTTTTCAAGCACCGGCTGCACCGCGCGTACCACGAACGGGATGCCGATAAACACCAGCGCTACCGTAATGCCGATGCGCGTAAACGCAATCTTGATTCCAAAATTTGCGAAAAAGCCGCCGATAAGGCCCGTATCCGCAGTGAGCGCCGTAAGCGCGATGCCCGCCACCGCCGTAGGCAATGCAAACGGGAGCTCTATGGTTCCGTCCACGATACGCTTGAGCGGGAACGTGTAACGCACCAGCACCCAGGCGAGAACCACGCCCATCACTGCGTTGATAAGCGATGCGACAAAAGCCGTCAAGAAACTCACCTTGAAACTCGAAAGCACCCGCGGACGGGTAATGACATCGATAATTTCACTCGCGCTCATCTGGGCCGAAAACACGACCAGCGAAGCAAGCGGAATCAGCACCACCACGCTCAAAATCGCCAGGGTCACCCCCGTAGTAAGGCCGAAGCCCGGTATGACAACACTCTTTCTTTTCATAAACGTTGCCAAATATAGAACGGGCTTTTGGGTGCGTCCAATACTTAATATTTATGCTGAATTATCAATTTTTTCTATAACAAACAGGGTGCAATAGGCACCCCAAATTATTTATATTACCGACAAAAATCGGAGATTTAAAATGAGCCTGACCGTCGAACGCGCAAAAGAAATCAGCAAGGGCCACGTGACCGAAGAATCGCTGGTCATCCATTCCCTCAACGTATGCTACGCCATGGGCGCCATGGCCAAACACTTCGGCGAAGACGTCGAACACTGGCAAGCTGTGGGCTACCTGCACGATTACGACTACCAGGAATTTCCCGAAGAACACTTGCAGCACACCGAAAAGGAACTGCTCGCACAAGGCGTCTCCGAAGAAGATGTGCGCGCCATTTTGGCACACGGTTTTGAAATCGTGAACCAGGTGGAACCCAAGACCAACATGGAAAAGAGCCTGTTCACCGTCGACGAACTCACCGGAATCATTCAGGCCTGCGCGAGGATGCGCCCCAACGGAATCCTGGACCTGGAAGTAAAAAGTTTCATGAAGAAGTTCAAGGACAAGAAATTCGCCGCCAAGTGCAACCGCGACTACATTCTGAAAGGCTGCACCCTGCTCGACATGGACGTGAAGGATGTCGTCGCCATCTGCATCGAGGGCATGCGCGAACACGCCGCCGAAATCGGATTGGCCGGCACTGCCGCGTAATTACGACGCTATCCAAAATCCGTAAAGTTTTCCAAAAACTGTAACGAAAAACGCCAAAGTATCTTGCGAAAGAGCTTTGGCATATTTTTTGCATTCTATGGGGCGCAGGATTTAATATGATTACGCTGAACGACTATTTGTATTCTGGAAACACGGTGCTGAAAATTTTGCACCAGTATTCTAACGACCTCAGGAACGGTGCGAAGGAAACGCGCAACAGCATCGACCTTGCGCATTCGAATTTTCTGATTCAGATTATTGAATTGCTGGAGCACAATGACTTTTTGACTTCGCAGTCTCAGCGGATCAAGGAATTCTACAAGTTCATGACGCGGGAATACCCGTTCTTGGCCTTTACCTTCAAGGGGCGCATTAAGTCGCTGATTCGCGCCGAAGAAAAATTCAATGGTTACATCCTTGAATACATTTACGGCTACTACAAGAAAAACGGGAAGTTCCCGACAGAAGCCGAAATCAAGAGCAAGCTGAACTTTCGCGACTTGATTGCTTACCGCATTGTGATTTCGATGCCGGTTTGCCACATTAAAAAGGGCGAGAACCGCCGCGAAGTAGAAGAAAAGTATCTGTACGAAATCGCGAATGCGCTGCCGGAATTCTTGGAAGAGCGCGGCTTTACGGCAGAAATCACGAAGTACACGGAAGACGGTCATTCGGAATTGTTGAATGAACAAGTGCGGCCGTATTACCACGATTCGGTGGCATTCCCGAGGAGCTCGGGTTACCAGTCGCTGCATATTATCTTCTACGACAATCTGGCCCGCAGCTTTACCGAGGTGCAGTTGCGCACCAAGGACATGGACGACTTTGCCGAAATCGGCGAGGCGAACCATTTTGGCTACGAGAAAACGCAAGAGGCGCGCCGCAGCAAGCACGACGAGATTCCGAGCGGAGAATGCGTTTATTTTGACGAGGCTTACGAACGCCTGACAAAATTGCAGGAAATTGAGCTCGCAAATGTGGACGTGAACATGTTCAAGGCTATCAACAACCAGCTAATAAACGACGGTTGCGGCCTTTTCCGCGGTCGGCAAATTTTGCCGTTCGAGCATCTATCGCGATTCCAGAACGACTTGATTGACTGATAAAGGCAAAAATGGGCGTTTACGAGCCTTCCGGTCTGCTTAATTTATGCTTAAAATGTCGGTTTAAATGTCGGAAAAGATGTCGGATTAATGTCGGAATAAATGTCATATTATTTGTCATGATAAATGTCATGATAAAAACATGTTTGTCGGGGTATTTGTCGGTGTAAATGTCGGGGTAAAAAACGACAAAAAATGGGCGTTCCCCGGCTTGTTTACCCTCGCCGGGTTGGGCTATACTCGCTTCGCTCACGGAGCCTCGCTAACGCAAGTCTCCGCCCCAAGGGGTCACTATCCCTAACGCAAATGTTTTTATTCGGCGTTCTCCAAATATTTTACTTTTCCGTTTTCATCAATTTCTAAAAAGACTTTCTTTTTTAGGGATTCAATTATTTCATTCACAACACCTTCATCGTTTTCTTCAAGCCACTTTTTGATAGCTGTTTGGAGTGTTGAAAGCTTCTTGGGTTTCGAAACATTCAAAATACGCCCCTTAATAAAGGCAACGGGATCTTTTTTGATTTCCTTCATTTTTTTTATCAAGGGAATGTCATCAATGGATTCTACTCGATCAATAAAAAGATTTTGACTTCTCATAAAGTCAATAAGAGCATCAAAACCCGTATCATGCGAAATTATGTGAAAAAATGGTTTCGATTCATTTTGGGAGACTTGCCCCAAATAATACGCAATATGAAAATCTAAAGCATTGTTCCCTTGACGGCTTATCGGAATCCATTTTAAACGAGAACCAAATTTTTGTGCGCTTTGGACTAAATCGGCGGACAACTTCTTTTGCATTGGACCGATAAATACGCAGATTTCAGAGTCCAAATCATAGAGTTCATCAAGATTCTTGACCTGGAGATTTTCGTAATCAATGAGAATGATATTTTTCATATTTAATCTCCCATTTCTATTCTATATGCATTTTTATCCATTCTCTAAGGTATTTGAATGGGAATGGAATTACGGTTAACTGCTCGTTCTTTACAAAAGAAACATTCATTAATGGCAGAAGCTTTTCAAAAAACTCTGGAGCGCCACCATACGGTACAATTGATCGAATGTTGGCGGCATTATGAATTGCATATTTCATCCCTTCGCCGATAATCCCAACGAAATAATGCAAAGTACCATCAATCCTAAAGGATTTAATATCTAAGCAAGATGACAGCAATTCTTCACGCTTCGCCTTGCTCCGTAATTTGTTATTTCCTGATTCTAATTCTTTTTTAATTGCTAAAATTTCAGGGATAGTGATCCAGCCTGTATCCTTAATGACATTTATATAGCCTTCGGAATTCATCACAACGCCTTTCACATTTTCTTTGGCAGAATCAGCCTTGTCAAAGATTTCCATACAAGCACTATAACGAGACTGACTAAAAAGATCATTTACCTGTTCATCAATTTCAAAAGATCCGTCAGGATGTATCAACATAAAGAAATATCTAGGGGATTCCTCATCATCGACATATTTCATCCCAAAGGCAATATCTCCACCAGCATTAAAATGAGCCCAATCAAATAGGCTAATTTTACCATTCTTTAGGTCTTCTTTTATTAAAAGTTCATGAATAATTGACTCAGCAGCAAATTTTGAATCACCGTCGTATTTTTCATGGGTTATATGCTGTACTGTAGCATCGTAATTCCGTGAATGAGGATCATCCATACCTTCATAATAATCTACATCATGTATTAACACGATATTCAGAGAATTCTTCATTACTCTCTGTCCTATAACAGCTTCAATACTCCAATTATCCTTCAAGACCTTTTGAACTCGCTTAAGAAAATCCTCCGAATGTTCATCATTAACTAGATCAACAAGACGAATAGGTTGTTTTAAAGCTTGTTTTACTGCATTTTTATTGGATTTCTTTGCAACCAAATCATGGTCAATACACTGCGAGGCAATGACTTGAGCAAACTCCATATGTGCGATTTTTTCATAGTTTTCATTGAAACTTTCAATTACGCAGGCGAGCACCCCCATTTTAGTCACCATAAACCCGTCTAAGCTTTTAGTATCAAGGAAACCAATATCATTTTTCTCTCCATCTACTTGACGAAGGATAAATTCATCTTCATTATCTTCAGCCAATTTGCGTCGTAGCGTATTTCTAGAAGAAAAAACATACTTGGGATAATCGTGATATTTTTTCTTTTTGAAAGTAATATTCTTTTGAAGTTTACCAGAAGTAAATGTCCGGATGTTTAAAGCAAGAATCATATCCTCAGCAACTTTCAGTTCCAAGCACGGCACTTGCCATATCGCACCCTTACCTTTTTTAATCCATTTAGGATGAAAACAATACAGATGACCCGTAAGGTTATTAAATCTAAGCTCAGGCAAATCATAACAAGACATGGCATTCAACAAAAGTTGGGCCATTTCATGCTTTTTTATTTCCGAAACATTTACCGATTTGAGTGTAATCGCCTCAAAACCATCAACATTAGCAAGGGCTTGTTTGAGTTTGGTTTTATTGTCGTCCCCATGGTACATCATCACCAAAAGACTTTTGCGAGAATCAAAACGTACAGCACATGTATTATTTTCTAAAAGTGGAGCATCAAGTATCAACGCCCCAGACTTTAAATAGGTTTCTGTTGTCTCAATACGAAAAAAATCATACTTTACAGCAATCGCATTAATGTCAAAAGAAAATTCCAATTTATTTGTTTTAATCATCATATTCTCCTAGAGTCTCTTGTATCATTTTATATGCATCAATATTGATTTCTAAGTTATTGGAACCAGAATATAATGCTGGTATCGCCAAAATTTTCAGGTCATCATGAGAAGCTTTTCTGCATCTATATTTTTCCGCCGTCACGATATTAGCAATAATCGCGCATTTGCAACCACATTTCTTTGCTTTTAGAGCAATCTTTTTTACCATTTTATCGCGATCGGCGGCTGTATTTTCGCTCCAATCTTTAAAATCCACAAAAATAGGCTTACCTTTCACACGGTAATCAAACAGCTCAAATATTTCCTTATCTTCAATATCCACAAGGTCAACATCAAATAGTTTTTTGAAAAGGAATTTGCCAACAACCTCTCCTAATGCACCCTTATAAATGTTATTCCACATTGTCGGGCACATAATGTAGTCATTAGAAGCGAATTCAGTAGCAAAACCATTTTCCTTAAAATACGCCCTAACGCCTTCAATAGAAAGCATACGATCTAGCCTTGTCTCTTCAGAGCATTCTTTAGCAAAGCCTGCCTTGGAATCAAAGGAAATCTCGACTTTGTTAAAATCTCCATCCTGCTTATAAAAAAGGAAATTATTCTTTTGGGGAAGTTCTACATAATAATTGGATGCGGCAAAACATTCTTTTACTTCTTCCGCACTCATTGTGGGATGTTCCAAAGCCAGTTTTCTAAGTTCACGCCACTTATTGATTTTATAATCATTCCAATTTCCTTCCATACAGAGGTTTAGAATGTCTTTGTTGACTCGAACTGATTTCAATTCAGCCTTATCGATAAGATTTGTTTCGTGAACCTTAGGAGAGGCTATATTACGACACTCGTTTAACAAGGCAATAAATTCCTTGTTCAGCATTCGACCTTTATCAATTCGATAATCAAGAACATCCGCAATTTGCGAATCAGCATAGATGTAAATGTTGCGATTTTTCTGGTTGGTTCTGCAAAGTCTACCAACCGCTTGGATTATAGCTCGGGTCAAATAGCATTTATAACTATCTGACAAATACATCGGATCAGTACCCGTTTGCGCCTTTTTAGATGTATATATGCTAAACGCTTTCTTGATACAGCTGGTAGCCGTTTTTGCGGAAAGTTCTACACTTTCTTGAAGATATTCTACTTGATAAAGATACTTGACGAAATCTACATCTGCCAAATTATTTCCCATATTGACAAGCAGATTAGTAGGTTTGTCTAAGTATATCGCATCAAAATCTTTCTGTTTACTTGGTTTGCGATTATTCGTGGGAACCAATTTACCGACTAAATCTTTTGGAATGTTGTATTGCAAATTTTGACCGGCACCAAGTGTTGCATAAACAGAAATGACAAATATTTTTTCGCCCTTAGCAAGCCTAGCAGCAACCGTTTGTTTTCCTTCATCAAAATTATTCCCATCCAAGAAACAAACATGACTGGAACCATTGGGCATAATCCAATCAAAAATTTTCAGCAAGCGCTCTTTATTTAACTCTCGATCACTTCTCGGATGTTTCATTAAAATACAAAGGAAAGACCGAATGTTATCATTTTCCGCAAAATGTTTAAACGCCATTGCTATTCGCAAATAACGTTCCTTACAATACATTTTGCTTGAGTCGGGCAAATCAATTTCAAGCCAATTATAAACTTGTTCGGCCTTTTCCTTGGCATTAAATATCTCTAACCAAGATTCCTGCTTATAGTTTTTTCGGAAACTTTGACCGATTAATTCAACATTAATGTTAATATTAGAATATCCCTTTTGTGATTCTTCAAAAGCATTCCGCAACCGATCATCATCAGTCTTACTTCGATATGGAAACAATTTTTGCATCTTAGAATGTAAATAATCCAAGTCATAGTTCCCAATAACAGTCGGTATAGTTGCGGTTGCCGATATTCCGACAACTTTAGCTTTCTCACAAAATCTCAACAAAAACTTTTCAGGGGTATTTTGGAACGCCAACATCATCAACTTAGACTGCATATCATTACTTGGTGAATTTTCAAAGGCATAATATCTGAATCCATTATTATAAAATGTCAGATCCATTTCATCGCCTTGAATGTCCCCCTTGATATGCTTTCCTCCAACAAGAATCTGAGTAGTCAAATAATCTGCATATTTTGGCGTCAAGTGGAAAAGTTCCAACACCGAGCGAATTGCATATTCCATTGAATAATCGTCATCACCAGGCTGTTTCTGTTCCATTTTATTTTGCCAAAAATTAAAAGCCAAAACATAAACATCCGTCATAAAATGTTTTACAAAATAGCGGATGTTGCCCAATAACTTTTGAATACTCTGTTTTTCGTTCTTCGGCTTTTCTTCTAAAAAACAAATATCATTAATCTGTTCGTCAGCATTTCGCTCTACCGATATGAAGGATTTATTGCCATTCAGGATGGCATGATATTGATGATCTTGAAATAGAAAATTCTGCCCTTGTTCAGGGTCATTTTTTGTTCTATGACTAAAATTGAGCGAGTATTCCCTAAAAATCACATCGGAGTCCGCCTTAATATCCTTGATTAATTGCAACAAAGATTGATCTTTATACTTACCCTCCGAACGTTTTTTTGATGGTTTTACAAGTTTTTTGGGAAAATCTTTAACATGTAAAATTGAATAAATTGCAAGAAAAAGTTCAATATAATCTACTTGGTCCCGAAGCCCATTTTCGATTATATTTGTGAGAACAGTCTCCTTTGTGGCATCAAATTCGTCAATAAAAATAAAGGCATCTTTAATGACTTTATCATTATTATACCACATATACGACGCTTCAACCACAGGTGAATTCCTACTCAGGAATTTATCCATTGACATGAATAGAATTTGTCGTTCACTCGTAAGAGATGCTGGGTATAGCCTTGGCACCCACATCCATTTCTTATCATTCTGAATAGCATCCAACTTTTGTGGTATAGAACCAAGGGAATCTAATCTACTCTGCAACAGACGCCTAAATTTAGGTTCCGTATCCATGCGTAAATTATCTCTTAACGCACTAACAAGAGCAGCGGCATCTTTGCTGCGTTCTACATTCTTTATAGCCTTGACATCACGAATTAAGTCTTTAAATTCTTGAGTAGTTTTTATATCGTCTTGAACATCTTTCTCAACGCTAAGCAAATTATCCAATACGCAATCCATATTGGAATCAATCCTAAGATATTTCTGCTTAAACAGATTAGATTGTTTATTATCGCTAAACCATTTTTCTAAATCTTTTTCTGGTAGATTCTTTCGAAGAGTCGTCACGAAAATAAAATGCCGATTTTTATTCTCTGGTTTTAAGGATGCTTCATATATGTACTTGATAACTTGATAAGTTTTTCCGTAACCAGTAGGCATATCAACCAAGAACAAGCCATTCTTAGCATCATTTTCACAAAACCCTTTTATTACTTCGTACATATAAAAATTTCCAAATATTGAGATTTCGGCGCGCAAAAAGAAGGTGCGTAATCCCATTTAATCAGAGATTCTTCTTTCTATCGAAATATAAGTTAAAACAGCCCTAATAATCTTACAGAAATGAACAAATTTGACGAATTAACGTCCAGGAACACTGGCTGCCAGGCGTTGCGGGGTGTCCCTGCAGAAGTAAGGGGAAAGCTTTTCCCTCCTTTCAGAATTTTTCAAGAAAATCGCCTGAACCTATTGACAATCGGGATTTCTAAAACTATATTACAGTGCACAAGTGTGTAGTGGTGTTTTGCTTTTTTCAGCATGTAAGCAGATGAGGTCATATGAAAACAACAATGGTAGACGCACTAAATATGCAAGGTTTTGCAAGCAAATACTTGCATATACAATCAAAAAGACATATATTTGGTACTATGAGTACCGTAGCAAAAAATTTCCGCATCGATTCCGAATTGAACAACCAGGCCAGTAAGCTTCTTGAGGGGCTGGGGCTTTCCATGTCGCAGGCGATTTCCATGTTCCTAAAGCAGGTTGTTCTGCATCACGGTCTTCCTTTCGAGGTGAAGTACCCGGAACATTCCGGCGAACTATTCGAAGCCATCGAAGAGGCGAAACGGCTCGAGACCGACCCGAAGACCAAGCGTTATACGGATATGGACGAGATGTGGGCGGACTTGGACAAATGATTTACGAAGTTATTTGGACTAGCCGTTTCAAGAAAGGCTATAAACGCTGTAAAAAACGCGGTTTGCCTTTAGATGAGTTAAAGTCTGTCGTCGAAAAACTTAGAACAGATCAAATTCTCGAAGAGAAATATCAGGACCACGAGTTGTCTGGAGTTTTCGCTGGCACGCGCGAACTCCATATTCACCCTGATTGGCTTCTGTGCTATAGGAAGAATAAAGGCGTTTTGACACTTACTCTTGTGGATACAGGAACGCACGCAGACCTGTTCGGAAAGTAGAAATGTCACAGTAAAACGTCACAGCAAAAATCAGTGAATTCCGCCTTACAAAAATGGGTAGCTGACAAAATTGCTTGATAAACTCCCAAAAGTCACATTTTTTATGAGATATGGGACTTTATCGGCCTTTTTTGGTCTTTTTCTACATAAAAAACCGAGAAAAAGACCTACTTTCTAGGCGGGAACTTACTAATCCCTACGCGCTTTTTATAATAAAAAAGTTATATTCTTTTGCATTTTTACAACTTATTTATTATATTTATCAAGAAAGTTATAATAAATAGGTTATTTCATGAACAAAAGGCTGATTTTGCTCAGGGCTCTTGCCCATAAGACGGGAAACCTTGCCCAACTTCGAGATACCCAGCCGCCCAAGCAGGGGTGGATTGCCGCTGTGCGTCAAGCCCTTGGAATGACCGCCAAGCAGCTCGCAGAACGCGTTGGACTTTCTCAGCCGCGCATCGCCAAAATGGAGCTTAATGAAAACAACCTCAAGATTTCGACCATGAAAAAAATTGCGGCAGGTCTTGACTGCGATTTCGTTTACGGTTTTGTTCCAAAGAACAGCTTGCAAGAAACGATTAACCGGCAGGCTCGCAAAAAGGTTGAGGCAATCCTGTCGAACGTCAATACGAACATGGCACTGGAAGACCAACTTGCCGACGATCCGCATATCCTGACAGACATGGCCGACGAGCTGATTGCCAAGAACATCAGGCGCATTTGGGATTAGGTTTGTGATGAGATAACATCAAAAAAATCCCCGCTCCGAAGAGCAGGGATTTTCGCTATGACAATTTGGTTCTAGATTCTATCGCCTCTTCGAGGCTCCAGAATGACAACCTGGCTTACTTCTTTTCGTAAATCTGGTCGAAGATGCCGCCGTTGGAGAAGTGCGTTCCCTGAGCCTTGTCCCAACCGCCGAAGTGTTCGATAGAAATCAAGTTCACGTTCTGGTCGAATTCCTTGTACTGGTCGAGAATGGCCTTGTTGGAGGGGCGGTAATGGTTCTTCGCTGCAATGTGCTGGCCCTCGTCGCTGTAGAGGTAGTTCAGGTACTCGGTGGCAAGTTCGCGGGTGCCGCGCTTGTCGACCACTTTGTCCACGATGGCAACGGAAGGTTCAGCCAGAATGCTGATGCTCGGGATTACGATTTCGTAGTCGTTCGGGTAGTCCTTGAGCGAGAGGAAGGCTTCGTTTTCCCATGCGAGAAGCACGTCGCCCTGGCCATTTTCGATAAAGGTGGTGGTAGAGCCGCGTGCACCGGAAGCGAGCACGAGCACGTTCTGGAACAGTTTCTTGATGAAGTCCTTGACCTTGGCTTCGTCGTTATTATACTGCTTTTCGGCCCATGCCCAGGCGGCGAGGTAGTTCCAGCGTGCGCCACCGGAAGTTTTCGGGTTCGGCGTGATGATGCCAATGCCCGGCTTCACGAGGTCACCCCAGTCTTTCAGGTTCTTCGGGTTGCCCTTGCGAACCAGGAACACGATGGTGGATGTGTACGGGGAACTGTTCAGCGGGAATTCCTTGACCCAGCCGTCTTCGATGAGACCCGCGTCGCGCACGGCGTTCACGTCGAATTCAAGCGCGAGCGTCACCACGTCGGCTTCGAGACCGTTGGCCACTTCCAGGGCCTGCTTGCCGGAACCGCCATGAGACTGCGTGATTTCCACTTCGCCGCCGGTCTTTTCTTTCCAGTGCTTCTTGAATACTTCGTTGTAGTTGGCATAGAGTTCGCGGGTCGGGTCGTAAGACACGTTGGTGAGCGTCTGCTTTTCGACCTTCTTGGCAGAAGTTTCGCTCTTCTGCTCGTCAGAAGATGAACATGCACTAAAACCGATAGTTCCCGCAATCAGGAGACTTGCCGCAATGGCGGACTTGACAAAATTCTGATTCATTCTTATACCTCGCTTGTTTATTGTTTGTTGTTCTTTTGTGCGGCGAAATATAGAACCCGTTTTTGCCATTGTCCAATACTTAATTCTTATGCGGTATTATCGGATTTTTTTATAAGTATCGGACACAAAATAGCCTTTTGCTATCGGCAGGTATAAGAAAATAGTATAACACCGGATATTGTGCCGCGTAAACCCGATTTGTATTTTATAGTATCATCTTTTTTATTTGGTTTAAAATGTCTTTAACCCGCGAAGAAGCTCTTAATATTCTGAATACCAATGCAGAACTCTTGCCTGCGCTTGTTGAAAAAGCATATAAATTGCGCACCAAGTACAAAGGCAACCGCGTAAGCATCCAGTTGCTCACCAATGTCCGCAGCGGAAATTGCACGCAGAACTGCGCGTATTGCGCCCAGTCCCGCGATTCCGAAGCGCCGATTGAAAAGTACCGCTATGTAGAAGATAAAAAACTCTATGGCGACAACGACCTCGTTGACGAAATGCATTTGGCGAGGCACTGCATCGGGCTCAGCGGCATCCGTTTCGCCGATGACGATATCGAAAAACTTGCCGAACGCATCCGCAAGATGAAAAAGAACGACACGCAAATCTGTTGTTCCATCGGGTTCCTTACCGAAAAGCAGGCGTTGATTCTTAAAGAGGCGGGCCTCAACCGCATCAATCACAACCTGAACAGCAGCCGTCGTTTTTACCCGAGCATTTGCACCACGCACACTTACCAAGAACGAATCGACAACCTGAAAATGTTGAAGGGCCTCGGTTTCGAAATTTGTTCCGGTGGCATCATCGGCATGGGCGAAACGCCCGAAGACGTGGTGGACATGCTTTTTGAATTGCTGGAAATCAATCCCGATTCGGTGCCCATCAATTTCTTGCTTCCGGTAGAAGGCACGCGCCTTGCGACGCGAGATATTTCGGCGCTGACGCCCGAATACTGCATCAAGGTACTTTGCCTTGCACGCCTGATGCTCCCGAAGTCGGACATCCGTTGCGCTGCCGGTCGCGAAGTGTATTTCAAGGGGCACGAGAAGACGCTCTTCAAAATCGCTGATTCTATTTTTGCCTCGGGCTACCTCACCGAAGGCGGCCAGAGCCTCGAAGAAACGTTCCGCGCCATCGAGGCGGCAGGCTTCACCTGGCAAGTGGAAAGTGAATCATCCCACTAACTTCAAGAAATACCGGTGAATGCTCGTGTCGCTATTGAGTTCCGGGTGAAACGAAAGTGCAATCTGGTTCTTGTAGCGAACGGCAACGATTTGCTCGGGAGCATCTGCAGTATTCGAACTTGCTGTACGCGAAAGGACTTCGACGCCTTCGCCGACCGATTCAAAGAAGGGCGCACGAATAAAGGTCTGCGGGACCTTTCCGACGTGCGCGACTTCGTTTTCCGTAAAGAAACTGCCAAGCTGCCTTCCGTAAGCATTCCTGCGAATAATGGCGGGGAGTGTCGCGAAATGCGCCTTGTTTTCGCCGGCAATTTTTTCGGCAAGGAGGATTGCGCCGGCACATGTTGCAAGCACAGGCAGGCCTTCAACAATCTTTTTACGAAGAGGCTCGAAAAGCCCTAAGTCGTGGAGCAGTTTTCCTTGCACGGTGCTTTCGCCACCGGGGAGCACAAGACCGTCCAAATGGCAGTCAAGGTCGCGCAACTGCCTGATTTCAAATGCTTCGGCACCCAGCGATTTGAGGATGCGTTCATGTTCAATGAACGCCCCCTGCACCGCGAGTACGCCAATTTGCGGTTTGATAATTCCCATTATTTTCCCCTTTCGGCCATCAGCAGCGCGATTTCCTGTTCATTGATACCGACCATGGCTTCGCCCAAGTCTTCAGAAAGTTTGGCGATAAGCTTTGCATCGGTGTAATTGGTAACTGCCTGTACAATGGCGGCGGCACGCTTGGCGGGGTTGCCCGACTTGAAGATTCCGGAGCCTACGAAAACGCCTTCGGCTCCGAGCTGCATCATAAGGGCGGCATCGGCGGGGGTGGCAACACCACCGGCAGCGAAGTTCACCACGGGGAGTTTCTTGTTGTCGTGAACGAAGCGCACCAGGTCGTACGACACCTGGAGTTCTTTGGCTCGGTTAAAGAGTTCATCTTCGCGCATGCTCGAAATGCGGGCGATTTCCTGGTTCATCAGGCGCATGTGTCGTACGGCCTGGACGATGTCGCCCGTACCCGGCTCGCCCTTGGTACGGATCATCGACGCGCCTTCTTCGATACGGCGCAGCGCTTCGCCCAAATCCTTCGCGCCGCACACGAACGGAACGTCAAATTCGCGCTTGTTGATGTGGAAAATGTCGTCGGCAGGAGAAAGCACTTCGCTTTCGTCAATGTAGTCAATCTCGATAGCCTGCAAAATCTGCGCTTCGGCAAAGTGGCCAATACGGCATTTGGCCATCACCGGGATTGAGACGGCGTCCTGAATGCCTTTGATCATCTTGGGGTCGCTCATGCGCGATACACCGCCCGCAGCACGGATGTCGGCAGGAATGCGTTCCAATGCCATCACGGCGGCGGCCCCAGCGGCTTCGGCAATTTTGGCTTGTTCGGGGGTTGTCACATCCATAATGACGCCACCCTTGAGCATCTGGGCAAGGTTCTTGTTGAGTTCGTAACGGTTCTGGTCAGACATGTACATCTCCTTGAAAGTGATTGTTTTGTTTACGGCGCTTAATTTAAAACATTCGCTTGACCTGCACAATATTCAGTTTTTTACTATTTTTATAAGGTCAGTTAAATATCAGATTAACAATATTAATAAGGTCAGTTTAATGTTCACTTACGATATGTCCAAGGCGGGAGCAAATAGCCTCTACCATTACCTTTATCAATGCATCAAAAAAGATATCGTAAACGGAAACGTCCTTGCCGAAGAACAGCTCCCTTCCAAACGTAACCTCGCGCAGAATCTTGGCGTTAGCGTCGTGACGGTTGAAAATGCTTACGCACAGCTCCTCGCCGAAGGTTTCATCTACTCGCTCCCTAAAAAGGGCTTCTTTGTTGCGGACATTAATGCCGCGGCTAATGAACAAGCCCATCGGAATCGCAAGAAATCTCGCACACGCAGGCTCCGCGCAGAACTCACCGACGAGTCAGAACATATCAACCCGAAATACATTGCCGACTTTGCAAGTAACGGTTCCGATATCGAGGCGTTCCCCTTTACCACTTGGGCAAAAATCACTCGCGAGGTCCTTTGCGAAAGGCAAAATGATTTGTTGCAAGTTTCTCCGGGAATGGGCGCGCTAGAACTTCGCCGAGCCATCGCTCGCATGCTCCGCGAATTCAGAAATATCCAGGTATCGCCCGAACAAATTGTCATTGGTGCCGGGACCGATTACCTTTACGGCTTGCTAGTACAATTGCTTGGATTTGACAAGTGCTATGGCGTAGAAGACCCTGGTTGGAGCAAAATATCGAAGCTGTATAGCCAATACGGCGTCAAAGTTCGTCACGTCCCTATTCTGAACGATAACTTTGTGGCCTCGGTCGCAGATTTCGGTGTTGACGTGATGCATATTTCCCCTGCCCATCATTTTCCGACAGGAAAGGTGATGCCCATTGGCGAGCGTTACCGCCTGCTCAGCTGGGCTACTGAATCGCCGAGACGCTACATTGTAGAAGATGATTATGACAGCGAATTTCGCATGACAGGAAAGCCTATTCCTGCGTTGCAAAACATCGATGTTTCTGAGAAGGTGATTTACCTGAATACATTCTCCAAAACGATGACATCTGCGATTAGGCTTAGTTACATGGTGCTCCCGCCGCATCTTGTCGAAAAATTTCATCAGAAACTTTCGTTCTACTCTTGTTCCGTATCGAATCTGGACCAGTACGTCATGGCTAAATTCATCGACTTGGGGTATTACGAGACTCACATCAACCGCATGCGTAATCTTTACCGCGCCAAGCGCGACGCGCTGCTGTCGGCAATAAGAAAAAGCAGGCTTTCAAGCGTTGTTCGCATTTATGAAGAAGATGCCGGTCTGCACTTTATTTTGGAAGCGTCGATAAAATGTTCTGATTCCGATTTTTGCAGGCAGCTGCGCCAAAAAGGCGTTAACATCAAGGCCCTTTCGGAATACTATTTCGAAGCGCAACCCTCTGTGCACAAGTTCGTCATTAACTATTCCTCGGTGGATAAGAGGAATGTGCAAAAGGCGGTGCAGGCTTTCGCATTGCTCTGTAAGTAAAGAACGCCCTTGGCGTTTAATAACGTCGAGGACGTGTTTTGCGAGTCGAGATGCAAAAGCGACTTACTTTTCGTTGCGCAATTTCTTTGCTGCCGCCACGAGATTCTTGATGCTTGCCGTGGTTTCGGTTTCGCCGCGGGTCTTGAGGCCGCAATCGGGGTTTACCCACACGTTTTCTTGCGACACCTTCGCATGCACCAGGCGGAATGCGGGAATCGCCCAGTCGAGGTATTCCTTGTGCCAGTCGCTCTTGCGGAGCGGCAGCTTTTCGCGGAGGGCGGCTTCGTCAATCTGGATAATGCGAATGCCGTTCTTTTCGAGGTCAAGGACTTCATCGCGCTACGCCAAAGCCTACATTGCAGCCCTTTTAAGGCATTGCAAAAAAAAAGACCCCCGGCGCGGGTTACGCCAGGGGCAGGTTTTTGGAGTTGTGATTACTGGATGCTTGCGGTAAAGCGAGCGGCGATGGCGACATCGGCGATTTCATTTTCGCTGTAGGCGCTCAACTGAATCTTGCTGTGCTTGCCGAATTTCTTGATGAGGCTTACCGTCCAGGCGAGTTCGTCGGCATCCTTGTTCAGTTCGTCGCGGTCCTTGAAGTATTCAAGTTCCGCGTAAAAACTGTTCAAGATACCTGCGGTCGGAATTTCGAGACCGACGAAAAACGGGGTGTAATCGGTGCCCTGGGCATATTCAGGCTTGATGGCGTTTGCGGCCGTTAAATCTTCGCCGTCACCCGTGGTGATGTAGGCGACTTCACCATAAACGCCAAGGTTCTTGAGGAGGTAGTAGCTTGCGCGACCCGCAATGCGGTGCGTCACTTCGGCAGTGTGCTGGATTGGGTCAAGAACGTTTCCACGGTAGGCAGCGCTGATTTTTGCATCGCCGAGCTTGAGGGTTTCTTCGGCGCGGAGGTAGCCGGTGTCGAACTTGCTGTCGTATGTACCGAGCAACAAGCTGAAGCTGGAAACACCTACATCATAGCCGACGCCGAGAGCATCATGCTGGTAATCGCGGGCAAGGAATCCGCGCTTGCTCAGGTGCACGTCCACGTAGGTACCGAAGTTACCTGCAACGGTCCAGTCCGTACGGAAACGACCGAACTGCGTGCTGAAATTACCGAAATCAGAGTTCCACTTGTACTTGGCGTAGTAGGTATCGGCGCTAATCTTGTCCTGTGCCGTTTTCGTAGCCTTGACATTGCCATCCTGATCAACGGTCACGTCGGTCACGTTCTTGTTGCCAAAGGCCGGAGAGAAGATGCGAATGTTGATTACCGCTTCAAAGTCATCGGAAGAATACTTTCCACCGATGTTTGCGCGCAAGAAGGAATTGTCGAGCGTGTTGTCGGCATCGTTATTGTAAACGGCCTTAATGGCCTGGGCCTGCACGTTTCCGGTAAGCTTGAAAGCGGGTTCCTCTTTTGGTTTTTCAGGTGCGGCAGTTTCGGCCTTCGGCGCTTCCGCTACGGGCGCTGTAGCTGCGGGAGCAGCTTCTGCAGAAGTTTCATTTGCAGAGGCAACGGGTGCTTCGGCAGGTGCTTCCGCAACAGGGGTTTCAGCGACGGGAGTTTCGGCAGGGGCTTCTTCCACGGGTGCGCTTGCGGCCTGAGTTTCCGGAGCAGCAGTTGCTTCGGGAGCGGCGGTTGCTGAGCCTGTCGAAGCATCGGCAGCCGGAGTTTCTGCTGCCGGGGCCTCAGCGGCAGGGGCCGCGGCCACAGGAGCTTCTGCTGCGGGGGCAACATCCTGTGCGAAAACGTTGGAGGCGAAAAGGGAAGTCGTAATGGCCGCTGCGGCGGCGAACTTTGCAAAATTATGATTCATTCTTAAACTCCTTGGTTATGGTTATTTTTTTTAGTTCTTCTTTTGTGCGCACAAATATAGAAGGCACTTTTTATTTTGTCCAATACTTTAATTTTATGCGGAGTTATCGTTTTTTGCTATAAAAAATCCCCGTGATTCTATCGGGGCTTCGCCCCTCCAGAATGACAACGGGGATGACGATGGCGTGCACAGACTGTTACTTTATCACAACTTTTCGATACGTATTGAAAGTGGCCCACTTGCGGAAGAATTCTTCTCGTCCAAATTCACCTGCTTCGGCATATTCGCGCAGAAGCCTTGAAACATCTTCGTCGGAGAACACCTTGATTTCAAAGCCTCGCCCGTTGATGACGGGGAATCCATCGTAAAGATATTTTGCCGCTTCCGTAATTTCGGCAATTCGCTTGCCGCGCACCTTCACGGCAACGCTGTCGCGCAAGATGATGATATCGAAATCATCGGGATAGTGGTAGCTTTCGCCTACGGTCGGGATTTCGTCGCCTACGGTGTAGTGCTGCCTTACGGGCTGCTGCTTCACCACGGAGAGTGTCGCCGTGTCGTAGAAAAATTCTTCGAAGATTTCTCCACGACCGTGGCGTTCGCCCTGCACGAATTCAGCCTTTTCGCCTGCGGCAATCTGACGCTCAAAAAGATCTTCCACGACGCCACAAGCCGATGTCGCATGGGTCACGCGGTCGATCAAAATCAGTTCGCCCAAGGTCTTGTGCTTCTCGAAAAGGTCCACGACAATTCCTTCGGCAAATACAATTTCAACAACAGCGATGCCATTCTTGTTGAGCGTTTCAGTAGCCTGGTGCGCGCCCGTATTCACGTCAATCGCATACTCGATTTTAGTGAGTATTCCGGGAATCGTCTTCGTCCCGAGTTTTACAAGGTAGTCCTTGCCGAGCGAAAGCGGTTCGTCATCCATCCACAGGAGCGAAGCCTTGATTTTCTTGTAGCTTCCGATGTCAGTGTCTTTGGCGAGCACACAACCTCTAGAAACATCCACTTCGCGGTCCAGCGAAATGGTGACGGGTTCACCGGCGTGAGCCTCTTCCACATTCCTGTCGCCGCGCAGGATTCCCTTGACGGTCGCTTTCTCGTTGCTGGGGAGGCTCGTAACCGTATCGCCCACGCGAATTGCACCCGCTTCGATTTGCCCCTGGAATCCACGAAAAGTGCGGTCCGGGCGGCATACGCGCTGCACTGGCAGGTAAAATCCTGCTTCGGTTTGTGCGTCGTTGATGTCGATGGTTTCGAGGTAATCCAAGAGGGCCTTGCCCGAGTACCAGGCGATATTCTTGGATTTCACCGTCACGTTGTCGCCTTCGGTGGCCGAAAGCGGAATCACGTAAACGCTGTGGAGCGAAAGTTCGTCGCTCAGTTCGTTGATTTGCTTCAGGATTTCTTCGAAGCGTTCCTGGCTGTAGCCCACAAGATCCATCTTGTTCACAGCAAAGACGAAGTAGCGGATACCCATGAGCTTACAGATGCGGGCGTGACGGCGTGTCTGTACCAGCACGCCCTGCGAGGCATCCACGAGAATCACGGAGAGGTCTGCAAACGAGGCTCCCACCGCCATGTTACGGGTATATTCCTCGTGCCCCGGCGTATCTGCCACAATGAAACTACGGTTGTCCGTCGTAAAGTAACGGTACGCGACATCGATGGTAATGCCCTGCTCGCGTTCCGCCATCAGGCCGTCTAGCAAAAGAGAATAGTCAATTTTTCCGCTGCGGCTACCGACTTTGCTGTCGAGCTCCAGAGCCTTTTCCTGGTCGGCGTAAAGCAACTTGGAATCGTAAAGGATATGCCCGATGAGTGTAGATTTTCCGTCGTCCACCGAGCCGCATGTAATAAACTTCAACAAACCTTTCATTAGAAATATCCCTCCCTCTTGCGGCGTTCCATGCTGCCTGCGGCTTCGTTGTCAATGACGCGGGAAGTGCGTTCCGAGGATACGGCACTCAATGTTTCGTCGATGATTTCGTCAAGCGTCGTGGCGGTCGATTCGATGCCGCCCGTGAGCGGGTAGCAGCCCAGTGTACGGAAACGCACCGACTTGATTTCGGGAGTTTCGCCTTCGCGAAGCGGAAAACGTTCGTCGTCCACCATAATGATGTTGCCATCGCGCACCACGACCGGGCGCGGGGCCGCAAAGTACAGCGGGACAATATCAATCTTTTCGCGCTTGATGTACTGCCAGATGTCCTTTTCGGTCCAGTTCGAAATCGGGAAAACGCGGATGCTTTCGCCCTTGTTAATCTTGGTGTTGTAAAGTTTCCACATTTCGGGACGCTGATTTTTCGGATCCCAGGCATGTGCAGAATTGCGAAAAGAGAAAATCCTCTCCTTGGCGCGGGATTTTTCTTCGTCACGGCGGCCACCGCCAAATGCGGCGGTAAAGCCGTACTTGTTCAGGGCCTGCTTCAAGGCCTGCGTCTTCATGATATCGGTATAGGCGGCACCGTGGTCAAACGGGTTGATGCCCTGCTTGACGCCGTCTTGGTTGATGTATTCCAGCATTTCGATGCCGAGCTTTTTCGCGATGTTGTCGCGGAACTCGATCATCTCGCGGAACTTCCACGTGGTATTCACGTGCAGGAACGGGAAAGGCGGCTTTTCGGGGTAAAAGGCCTTCATGGCCAAATGCAACATGACGGAACTGTCCTTGCCGATAGAATAAAGCATCACCGGCTTTTCGCATTCGGCAGCGACTTCGCGGATGATGTAAATTGCTTCGGCTTCCAGTTCGTCGAGATGTGAATATTCGCTCAAGTTAAATCTCCATTAAGATTCCGGGTCAAGCCCGGAATGACGATTTGTGAAATTCCTAGTATTTGTTCGATTCCTTGGGGTCAATGTCGATAGTCTTGACACTTCCGTCGTTCAACTCAAAAATCCAACGCACGATATCGTTCTTTTGGCCCTTGACCTTTTCGGTGTGCATCTTGCAGCCCTTGCCGCCAATGTCTTCGCCGAGGAAAAACCGGATGGCGTGAACGGGGCATTCCTTGATGCACGAGGTGCAACCCCAGCAGTCCTTGGGGTACTTGATAAACGCTTTTTTGCCTTCGTTTATCTTGATTAACGTGCCGGGGCAAACGTCGTGGCAGCGCCCGCAACCGATGCACTTGCCTTGATCAATGCTGATGCTCATAGTTCCTTTGCCCTTCTGCAGTAAGTTCGCGCAAGATGATTTTAATTTGTCCGTTTTCGAGACGGGAATTCACATACTTGCGGAAACGTTCGTTGTCTTTTTCGGGATAGTCGGTGTTTTCGGCGAAGCTGTGCCAACGCGTTTCGTGGCGGGCAGCCAGGTGCGCAATCACGCTCTTGCAGACCGTCAGGCGTTCCTTGAGTTCGTAGATGTACATCACCTCTTGTAGGTCGGCGGCACGCAGGGAATCCGTGCGGGCCTCAATCTTCTTGATTTCTTCAAGAGCAACTGCTAACTGATTTTCGCTATAACGATAGCCTGTCTTGATGCCGCCTGCAAAAGCGTCCATAACTGTTTGCATTTCTTCTTCAAGGTGTTCGACGGTGTCTCCGCCTTCGTCATGGGCTTTTTCGAAGGTGTTATTGACTCGTTTACCAAGGAACTTCTTGATTTCTGCGACATGTTCTGCAACCTCCCCTTCCGAAATTTTTTCCAACAGATTCACGCTCGATATGCCAGGTCCCTGAGCTTGCCGAAGGGCCGACAAACTCTCTATATATTCCACGGCACTTTTCGCCGCAATCTCGCCTTCGGCAAGGGCCCCTGTTACGTACTTTTGCGGGGCACCACCGGCAACATCGCCCGCAGCATAGAGCCCTTCGATAGTCGTTGCGCGTTTAGTATCCACCCAGTAACCGCTTGCGGTGTGGCCGCCCACGATGTAGGGTTCCGTACCTTCAATTTCGACATTCGCTTTCGACGGAGTGCCGTTTTCAATCCAGCGAATCGTCTGCGACGGCGCCATGTTCAGGTAAGCCTTCAAAAGCGATTCTTCCTGCTCGGGCGTAATCCCGACGGTGCGCAGGTAGCACGGCCCGCGACCTTCCAGATTTTCGGCCACCGTACCGTACACGCGTTCCGAAGTAGAAATCCCGTACTTGGTCTCGTAAACTTCTCCGAGCGCATTCACCTGCTTGGCGCCAACGCCCTGCGCGAGCGTCCCCGTCGGGGCAATCGTGTCCTTGCAACGGAGCGCAATAAAACGCATCTCGAATGTGGTCATCTCGGCACCGTGACGGATTCCCATGGCGTAACCCGCGCCCGTATTGAACGGCGGGTACCACATCTTGTGGCGCGAAAATCCCGGATTGTTCGGGCGGTAAAGCCCGGCGGCACCGCCCGTCGCGATAATCACCGCACCCGCCTCGATGGCGTAAAAAGTATCGTTCTCGATTCCGAAGCCGAACGCCCCGTCAATCCTGTTGTCGTGAACAGAAAAATCGAAAATGTTCACGTGGTTCAGCACGGTCACATTGGGGAGCTTCTTGACGGCATCGGCCAAAATCGGCTTAATGTTTTCGCCGTTGATCTTGATGTTGCGATTTCCTCGCGTCACATATTTGCCATCTTTATCTTTCAAGATGACAAGCCCCAACTTTTCCAGATGCGCGGTGATTTCGTTGAACTTCTCGGAGATGGAATAGAGCAAATCCTCGCGGACGATTCCGTCGGCATCCTTCTTGGCATATTCCACGTAGTCCCTGGGCGTGCGGCCTTCGGTAATGTAGGCGTTCAGGGCGTTTACGCCAGCGGCAAGACAACCGCTCCGCTTGATGTTCGCCTTTTCTACAACGAGTATCTTGAGGCAGGCGCCTTTATTTTCCGCGGCATCCTGTACCCCGTCGGCATTACTTGCGGCAGTAATAGCCGCATAACAGCCGGCCGTCCCGCCGCCTATAATCAGCAAATCCGTTTTAAGCCGTTCTATCTTCACAGCATCTCCGTACAACTTTTGGTGCTGCCAAATATAGAACGGGATTTTCACCCCGTCCAATATTATATTTTTATGGTGTTTTATAGAATTTTGCTATAACGCAAAAAGAAAAAAGGCGCTCCCGAAAAAGGACTTCGAATCTCCCGAGAGCGCCAGCTTGTACGGAGAGTACAAACTTATTTGATGTCTTTTCTCCAGGTGGCGGGTTTGAATTCGCCTACGATGGGGAGAAGACGCTGGTCCACGTCGATTTTCAGCACCGAGTTGAAGTTGTTGGTGGCGATCATCTGGGCCGCAAAGCCCACGATGGCCACAATCTCGGAATCGTTGTAGAACTTGCGCAGTTCCTCGAAGTAGCTGTCCGGAACGGCGGTGGGGTCCTTCACGATTTGCCTTGCGAGCTTCACGAGAATCTCTTCGTTCTTCTCGTATTCAAAGCCGTTGGGGTCGATACCGAGAGCCTTCAGGTCGCTGATAAAGAACAGCGAGCAGAGCTGGCAACTGTTGGTGGTAGAAACGGCGTGGGCGTAAACGGTGGCGGCGCGCTGCCCGATGATTTCTACGAGTCGGGCCCAGCTGGTGTACCAACCCATGAAGGCGTCGAAAGTCGCATAGTCCTGCAACAGCGCACGCTTCATGTTGGTAATCTTGCCTGTAGAGACGAGCTTTTCGTAGGCTTCCTTTGCCTTGCCCTGGGCTTCGTCAACGGATTCAATAAATTTTACTCTTGCCATATTTTGCACTCTCCTTTGGTGCGTCTGCACCGGTTTTTTGTTGCGCAAAATATAGAAGCGGTTTTTTACGTTGTCCAATACTAAATTTTTATGCGGAGTTATCAAAAAAAATTATAGAGCAGTTGCCAATGGCCTTATTTCTTTTTTGTAAATTGTAGCCTATGAAGTTGAATGCGGTTTTCTTTGCATTTGTTGTAGGCCTTTTTTCTTTTGCGCAGGCGGCGGACACCCTGGAGGTATTCGTGCTGCTGGTGGATTTCAAGGAAGAGCAGCCGGACAATTCCCTCACTACGGGCAACGGCCAGTTCAATTCCGACACCAAGGTGAATTACAAGCTGGATCCCTCGGGAGTGCGTGCCAATCCAAATTACTGGCTTAGGCATTTTGAATTCGTGAACGCCTACTACCAGGCGGCTAGCGGAGGCAAGCTGGCGGTGCGGGCACGGGTGTTTCCTGAAAATTCCCTGTACACTTTGGACAAGCCCATTATGGGCTATAACCGTACCGGCAAGAGCAAGGGCGAAAAAACGGCGGAATACGACGAGGATCGCAGCCGTCTTTACCTGAATTTTATTTACGATGCGGTGGCCAAGGCCCATTCCTCCAAAGATTCTCCATTCAAGATACCCCTTTCCAAGAACCCGAACGTAAAACGCTCCTACATGATTGCCCACGCTGGGGCGAGCCGCCTGCTGGATGGTGGCAGCATGGGAACCCGCAATGCCGACACGCCGGGAGACTTTCTGGACATTTACGTGGATAAGGACGCCTGGATGTACCTGATGCCCGATTCCGCCAAGAACGAAAACGTGAAGCCCGTGATGGGTGTAGGCGAAAGCGGCGATACGGTGACGACGGCTCTCTTGCTGAAGGGCGCAGATGCGGGAGCTGCGGATACCTTGCGTTCTATCATGGTGGTGTCTGAAACAGCCTCGCAAGACGGCCTGAACTGGGGCATCAACGGGATTATCACAAACCAGGTGGGCCGTGAACTGGGGCTCCCCAACACTTACGACGTGGTGAAGGGAATCAGCCGCCTGGGATATTTCGACCTGATGGATTTTGCTGGCTACAACGCCGGTAACGGGTTCTTGCCGGCACTGCCTGCGGCCTGGGACAGGCTCTACATGGGCTGGGGAAAGGTAAAAGAGGTTCGGCCTACGGCAGGGAAGCCTGTGACGGTGGAAATCGCCGCCGCCGGTAGCGGCCTCGGTACCGAAATCGTGAAAGTGCCCCTGAGCGGAAGCGAATACCTGCTCATCGAAAACCGCCAGCGCAGCTGGAGCAAGGACGGTTCGGTAGAAGTGGGATATGTCCGGAATGCAGGCGAGCAGACCGAAGAAGGAAAGATTACGGTGCCAGTGGACAGCATCTCCAAGCTTTTTGAAGACAGCGTTTGCGTAAAAGGCAAATGCAGCCAGAACAAGAAACAGTTGAGCGGTTTCATTCTCGCGCCCAGTTCCTTTGATGCAGGGCTCCCTGCCAGCGGTATCGCCGTCTGGAAGGTGAACGAATGGCACCTGCGGGAATCCCTGCAATATGGCATAGCGAACTTCTGGGGTGGCGACACCCTGCGGGACCACCAGTTCGGAATGTCCCTCGTAGAATCCGACGGGATTCTCAGCATAGGCAAGTCCTTCAAGAACGCTCTGGGCGAAGACACCTACGACTACGGAAGCGGTACGGACTTATTGCCCCACCTGCGGGTGCCCGCGAAGGATTCCAAGCAGAAATTCGATACGGTAAAGACCATTGGCACTACGGGGTATGCTAACACCATGACGGCCCAGGGCGGCTACACCGGAATCAAGATTACGGTGAACGTGCCGAAAGACGCCCGTAAGGAGAAAACTTTTAACGCCTTCATGGGTGATAGCGTGGTGAACTTTGCGGCACCCGTAATCAGCGTGACCATCAGCATCGACGACGGCAGTATTGAGGGGAGCAAGTTCCCGCGGAACGTGGGCCTGAATTCGGCGGTGCGTGGCGCCGTGTTCATAGATGACCCGGAACACGAGGGAGAAAAAATCCTTGTGGTGGGCGCCGAGGACGGAACCCTGCAGGCGTTCAATGCTTTAGGCGACACGCTGTTCGTGGCGGACACGGTCATAACGCAAAAGGCCCTGACCCGCGACAGTGCAAAGGTCGAGGTTCCGCTGTATCGTGTGGGCGCAAGCTACGGCCCGCTGGTGGGCATAGCCAGCGACGGCAAGGACGTTTATAGCTTGCACAGGAACAAGTTGGTAAAGACCCGCTTTGTGGGCGGCATTCCCATACAAGATGAAATTCCGGTGGATTCTGCGACGGCGGGGCCCGTGATTCATGATGGAAAAATTAGGATTGCCAGCCGCGAGGGCGTGGTGACCTACGATGCAGTCAAGTTTGAAAAGAAGTCGACAATAAACGTTCATGAGTCCAATTCGTCCGCGTCAAAAATTTATACCGACATGGCCTATTGCGGCAAATTGTCCAAGAGCGGCGACGACCTGTTTGCCTACGTGTCTGATGACGGCTCTGTGTTTACCTCTCGCGGGTCCAAGAAACTAGAGGGCAAGTCCGGTGAGACATTCCGCATTGCCTGTACCGACATGGACCGGGACGGCGCAAGCGAAATCATTGCCGTGGGCAGTCGCGGGACTGTGGCAAGCTTGAATTTTGACGAAAGCAAGGGCGCCCTCAAAACTCTCTGGACCAAGAGTTACAAGCGCGGTGCTGCAGGCACAAGTGGCCTGAAGGACGAGACTTCCGGTATTGCCATCGGCGATATCAACGGCGACAAGTATCCCGAAATCGTTCTCTTGGGAGACAACCTGGTGTACGCCCTGGACCGTTCGGGTCTCCCCATCGCAGGGTTCCCGGTGAAGGTGTCCCGCGGGTCTCCGATATACGGATTTTTCAGCGACCCTGTGCTGGTGGACGTGAACGGTGACGACACTCCCGAAATTCTCGTGCCCAGTAACGACGGCCTGGTGTACGCCTATACGGGCAAGGGCAAGGCCCTTACAGAAAAAGACGGATTCCCCCTGGCGGCAGGTAGCTTCGAGTATGTGGAGTCTGTAAAGCAGCTGAAGCCCATGAGCATCTTCGTGGCTGACGCCATTCCCGACGCAAAGTCCGCAGGTCCTGAAATTTACGCCCTGCATAGGAACAGTCTTTCGGCGTTCCGTCTGAAAAAGGCAAGCGGCAAGGCGGTGGAATCTCCGGCGGCGTGGACGCTCCCTGCTGGCGGAAACGAAAGGACTGGATTCTTCGACGCTTCTCGGCTTGGCGAACCTGCGGCAGCCAAACTGAAGGACGAAATTCGGGAATTTTTCGTGTACCCGAACCCTGTGCGGGGCGGGAACGCCAAGGCCCGCTTTGAAATCGGGAATGCCGCCAAGACGGTAACGCTTGAAATCTACGACATCACGGGCTACTGCGTCTATCAGCAGAAAATGTCCAGCGTAGAGGCGGGCCAAAACCAGTTTGAAAACCTGGACCTGAAAGCCCTGGGAAGCGACGTCTATACGGTCCGCCTGCAGGTGAAGTTCAGCTCCGGCAAGACCAAGCAGAAGCTGTACCGCATCGGAGTGGTGAAGTGACACTCCATTCAGAAATCCTAGAGAATCGAGTTGCTTGATTTGTATTATCCGCTTTCTTCTTGTTACATCCTTATCGATCACAGTATGGGAAAGGTTGTTTTCCGTAAATATGTTCAAAATGGCAATTATTACCATGGTAAAGTTGACAAGGCAATTTATTGTTTTGTATTAAAAACAGCAAAAGAAATTATAAAGGAAAAGGAGCATGAGCAATCTGTTAAAAAATTTTGAAATTGCAAGACTGTACACCTTTGCAATAACGGTGCTTATGTGCGTTGGTATATGGGGATGCAGCGACAGGGTGGAGTTTAAATGGAGTGATGGCAGGGGTACTCCGTTGATTGCCGGTTTCATAGATGATTCGTTGGTCGTTGCGTACGATTGCAGAGAGTGGCTTGAAACTACCGAAACGTGGTCAATCGGTGATGGGTACAGCGAAGAATCGTCATGTGGGCATGACCGATTGCTTGTCTATAATTATCGAGTGCAAGAAGACGGACCTCGATGGACTGATTCCCTCACGAATAAAAGAGGCGGCTATCGTTGGTACCAACTGACGGATTCCATTTTCTGGCGTTGGGAAGAAAAAAACATGCTTTTATGGAAGATTGGCGAAACTGCACATGAAATGAAGATTTCAAGAAAGAATGAAGGTTGTTCGCATTCTTCTAAAATTGAACGAATGCACCAATGGCTGGATGGAACATTTATCGCGCTGGGAGGAAATCTCTCTGCTGGAGAAGATAGTTGTCAATATGCAGCTTTGGATACAATCTCTGGAACTTTGACTTACAAACGTTTGGATAAAAATTTGGAATGGATTAAGGTGTGTGACGATGTAAGGGCTTGGGATGATGAAGTGTATTGCTTGCTGTTGGATGAAAAAGACGGAAATAGTTTTGTATTGAAAAATGAAAAGGATAGTATTTTTGCTCCGATGGAAAAATTATTTGATGGTCGTTTTTGTGGAAATATGATGGAGTTGGGAGTGAGAGTTTGTTCTTTGACAAAAGATGAAATAATGTGTTCTGATGTAAAATGGACGGGGAATAGGGAATTAGAATTTTATCGAAATGATGGGACCGTCATTCATTTGGAATATTAACATGAGAAAAATATTTATTGCAGCCGCATTGATTGTCGCGTATGCTTGGTCTATCCCCAAGCCGATGGAATCTATTGAAAATTACAATGTGATGATGGTCCATGGGGCATATGGCTCTGATAAGGGAATATCTGAGAATTCGGAGTATGTCTCGGCTTATGAGGATACGACTTTTTTGGGTAATGCGACACTTGGGGACTATACCTCGAATAACCGAATAACCAAATGGCTTGCAAAAAATATATTCGAAGAAATTGTAAGTGAAAAAAATTACGAGAATGCTCGTAATTCTTATATTTATAACTGGCGCTCATTTACAAATCCCGCAAATACTTCTTTGAACAATGCTCATGAGATGGGTGACCGAATGTGGAATGTACAAACAAGTGGCTTCTCTAAATTCGGAAAACGAAGATCTCTATTTGAAGAAGCGCAGGAGATGAAAGCTATCGCCAAAGATGATAGTGGTAAAGTGCATTTCGGTCAATCCGCTCTCGAACTCATTCGAAAAAATCCAGACCTCTATCGTCAACTTGCATCCCGCTACATCCTTATCGGCCACAGCATGGGCGGAGTCGTTTCCCGAGAGTACGTGCAGGGAAATTTTTATAATGGAGATGTAGATAAGATAATAACGCTCGACAGTCCCCATGAAGGTACGGGGACGATGAACATGATTGCCAAAATGAATGCGATAGATGATTTTTGGGGACATCTGGGGAAAAATCTTGAATCCACAGCGCTTTCCGTTGTCCCGCAGATGCTCTTGCTGGGAAATGTCGGCGATGTCGGTTTTTCAATCACCGCAATATCCTCTAATTTGTTGAGGAAAGAACTTGGCGATCTCGTCGCAACGGCCGTATCTCCTGAATACTATGTTGAAAGTGACCCCCTGCTCCACTATGTGGACCCGAAACAGACTGGTTTCGGCACGATTGATTCTTTGAACGGATTGTCTTATGAGCCTGACTCCATGCCCATGATCAGAATTTTGTCAGGTCGGCATGGAATGACGATGTCGGATCCGGGCGATCTTGACGATGGTTTAGCCGGGGGAATTCGTACCTTTATTCCTGACTATGCTGCTATGCCGTATTTGAATTACAACGCCCAACTGGAAGGATCGGGTGATATGTCTGCAAGGTATGTCAATGCACTGACTTCGTTTATGATGGGCTATGCGGGCATTCCCGTGCAACAAACGGGTAGTAGCATAGTTCCCGATTTTTCTAGCAATGGTTCTGGAGTTGATGTTCTGAATGATCCTATGATTGATGTCGAACGGGCGTATTTCAATGCGGCTCCGAGCGCGTCTGGCACTCTAGGCGATGTTGCTTTAATTATCGAATCCGTAACAAATCAGGTTCGGGATTTAGACCTTACCCTTGGTTACATATGCTCCCCGTGTGCAAATGCAGCCAAGATTGCCCTCGGCTTTGCTGGCGCGGAGCAGGCTGCTCCCTCCATTATCCCCGCAGCTATTGCTGGAATATCCGACATGAAGGAATCCCACCAGATTTCTTTGTATTGGGACTATTTGGATACAATGAAGGCAAGTTTCAATACCTATTCGTTACAAAATGGGTCTTTTTCATACACGCCCTATCTCATGGAAGACTTCCTTTACGAGCGGCCCTTCGTGAATTTGGCATTGAATGATACTGCGACATTGAATCAACTTCAGGGGATGAGTGATTCCGCACAGGATGTCTCCACCCTGAACCATAACTGCTTTTACATTGGTTCAAAGAACGGTGTAAACTGTGCTATAGGTCTTTTCAAGTCGGCAAATGACTTGAATTCAACACAAAAGAATCAGCCTCTTTCGGGCTTGACAACGCCTCTGCGATTCCATTCCGAATCCGACTGGTCAAAGATGGGCGTGAAAGTGGACCGCTGGGAAAAGGTGGATGGCCTGCACCCTGATGGCTCCGAAAACGAGAAAGGCGTCCCCATCCGCCATGTGGAGCGTTACGAAGTTCCCGCGATTACGGTCGAGGACTGGATTGAAAAGTACTCTTTTGTCGTTGATGACCTGATGCCGCACCGTCTTCGTCAAATCCGTATGAATTTCAACTTCGTTACTGAGATTGCTTGGGAGTGCGATATTACAAAAGCAGAGGATGATGACAAAGCCTGTAAGGTATATCAGCGTAGTGCTGGCGAACCTTGGGGCGAGCCGAAAAAGACTGTTCGTCATCCGGTCAAGAAGAATGGACTATTTGACTTTAATCCCCGTGATTATGGATATGACAATTTATTCGCTATTCAAAAGGACAATCAGAACACAGTTACGATTTCTACTGTCAACAAGATAGGCCTTTCGAATACGCAGCGGTTCTATTATCTGTTTAAGGCGACAGAGAACCTGCTGAAGTCCAACTGGCCGACGCGTGATGTGGTCTTGAATAGAATCGAGGGCTTCGAGGCTTATGCCAGTGTCCTTAACTACCAAGGTTTCAGTGTAGATAGCGCCTATGATGTAGTATACAAAGGGGATGATATTGAACACGGCACTCGTTTAAAGATGAAAGGTACTCCTAACGGCGTACAGGACATGGATTTTGAATCCCGTCAGCAGATGGATACGCTGTCTGATGGCGAGTATGCGTGGCAGTTCAGAGCGTATGCGACAAATAACGCCACTGGTGACCTGGATACATCTAAATTCTATAACGCACTTTTCTCCATTGATCGCGTAGCTCCGAAATTCAGCCTGTATACGGACAACAGTTTTGTCAATCCGGATAGCGCAAACTTTGTAGTGCGTTATAGGTGGAATGGGGGCGATTCTGTTACTCCCGATATCCGCGCCATGCGATGGACGTTGGAAAAAGGATGTTCTCTTCCAAATGACACGGCTACGGCCGCCGAAGCGAATTGCACAGGCTCAATAAGCCTCCCGGCAATGTACGATGTTGCCGCTAGGGATTTTGCCGTTTCATGGGATAAGATCCCGGTAGACACCCGTAAAAATCTAGACGACGGGCTTTATCGCATCAAGGCGTATGCATTGGACTATGCTGTGCCAAACCGCCTTATGTACGATTCCGTAAATGCTTTGGTCGGCAGGATTATGGATAGCCCGAATAGTCTGACGGATGCGGACTGGAAACTAGTCCGTGATTCATCGGCCCGTTTGAACGATACGACAGTCTACGCGATGTTCCGTATCGACAGAACCGCCCCGGTGATAAGCGATATCGTGCCGAAAAGTGCGTATGTGGTCGACGCCATTGGAATGTCCGATGCGATGGGAGCACTTGTCTCTAACAAGTATGACTCTTTGTCGCGCCCTACCCGTGATGCTCGCTATGTATATGTCTCAGAAGACGGCCTGCTTGAACTGTCATATAAAGTAACTGAACCTACGTCGGGTCAGGATTCTTCTGTTGTCATGGTGGTATGGAATTTTGAACATGTCGGTGAATCCAAGAAAGTGGACCGCGCCGGGGATTCTGTATGGGTGTCAGGAACATCTGTTAAGGCATCGTGGAAGGAAGCGGCTGGCCTTCACCTTGCCGACGGAATCTACAGGATTCGCGCTACGGTTCGCGACCGTGCCGGGAACAAGTCGGACTCTGCCGCCACTAAACTTGTCCGCATTGACCGTACCGCCCCGAATATTGTGAGCCTCGTGAGCCGTCGCCTGGTTTATCCAGACGACGACAGGGATTTTTCAGCAACTCTCAAGGTGGACCAGGCCTACGATGTCGATTCCAACCGCACTGGAATGTATTGTCATTACCGCGTGTCGGGTGGAGATGCCGACCGCAAGTGGAAGCCGGTCCTGCACGATTCTCGGAACGCATTGATTAAGGCGGATTCTGTTGTGTTTACGCTGGACAGCGCCGCCGTCGGTACTGAAAAAGGAAAACGCTATCTCGAAGTCGCCTGTATCGATGCTGCTGGCAATGCCTCGGTGCGTACAGACTTGTTCCATCTAGGCTTCCGTTCCCCAAATATCGTTTATCCGATTGCAGATGAAACAGAATCGTCAGAACGTCTTGTCCCGATTGTGGGTGTTGCACCACCTCTTTCGTCGAGTGACTCCTTGACTGCCGTATATAGGCTCCGTTACAAAAAGTGTGGTGATACGGATTGGCTTGATGATAAGATTGATGTGATTGCGGCAAATCGGCAACAGGCCGATTCACTGCACAATTATTCGCGGGTCTCACAGAGCTCTGAGGGGGTACTTGGCTATCTGAAAAACGAAGGCTTTGGTGATGAAGACAGCGTGTGTATAGAACTCGCCGTAGCGTCTTGTTTGACTTGTGGCGACTGGAAGACGGGTGAGTCTTCGCTCGTCGTTAAAAGTCCCGACGAAGGAACGCTCGATTCACGCCCGGCAATTGTGTTTGATGTTTCAAAACAGTCTTTTACTGCCGGAGAGGATTCAATTTCCGTTTCGCTCCGACTTGAAGGAGATTTTAACAGCAATTACCTACTTCGCGTATATGCAGAAGACGAGAAGGGAGTCGGTTTGAAGGACTGGTCTGCCCAGAAGGTCTGGCGAAATCCCTACTACGGAGTTCCTTCAGATTCGCTTGTTGACGCAACAACTTCGGGCGTGTGGTTCTACCAAGATGCGACCGGGACATATCACCTTCGTTGGAAAAACATCGGCAATACATTGGGATTGCAGGTGATGTACGATTCCAAGAAAATGGGGCAAGCCTGTGCTGCGCCCGGAGGCAAGAATATGGAATCGGGCTGTGAAGTCGGCGTGATGCCATTCGATTTTATTTCTGCCGATATTGCCAAGTCTTATCTGGAAGATTATCCCGAATGGATTCCGCCCGCGCATACGGACAGCGTGATGAAGCTTTCTATGCCGTCGGGCCATATTGTCCTTAATGCGCAGGGAGCCTTCCGTGTGACCTTAAACGATGCTTACAGCGTTGATACAACCAAAGTGAACATTCCGGTCTATTTTGGAAACAGTTTGCAGGGCGGATTTTATTGGGTTAATGGCCTGGAAGAGCGCTACATGTCTCCGCTTACGACCGGATGGACCGCGAATCCGCAGGGCTATGGCCTTGACTTCGTGTGGGATGGTGTTGCGGAAACAGGTGTGTTTCCGACAGAGGGGCGGGTAAAGCTTGTTGCCGAAGTGACTGAAAATACGACGAAATCTCCGCATGTGCATGTGGAAACAAAGGAATTGGATGTGAAGCTGCCTACACTCAAGGTTGTTCTGCCGAATTCCATTCCCGACTTTTACATTTTGAACAAGGATATAGACAACGGGGATTCCGTGGCGTTCCGGCTAGATTCTATGGAAATTCGCTACGGCATAAAGAATCGGGATGCTCGCGTTTGGATGTACATATTGGCTCCGAACGGTTCCGTTGTGAATCTGCTGGACAGTTCATCGCATCGAGCCTTTGCAAGTGATTCCGCGTACAGTATCAGATGGTCCGGCAAAAATGCCTTTGATACTCCGGAAACAGCGGAGGGCGCATATACGGTTGTACTTAAGGCGAAATCTTTTGTTGGGGGCGATTCCGTGCAAACAGATTCTACCGAGATGACCTTCAATGTGAAGTATGCCGAATCAATGCTTAAGATGACTCCTGAAGACCCGAAGAATTCTTCTAGTCCCAGTATCTATGTTTCGGAAGCGAAGAAGGATGCATATTCTGGAGATAAATACCGTTATGAACCCGTGGCCGACTATTTGCTGCAGACAGATATGAGCGGGTGGTACCTACCGGACAGTTTAAGGGATTCGCTTACGGTGAATGCGGTTGCGTCGGGCAAGCAGAAACCCTTGGGTTTTGCTGCAGAAAGATTCAGTCTCGGAATTTTGAGACAGAGGGATACGCTGGACTTGGTGATTCTAGTTGACTTGGATGAAAAACTGGATAAGAACGGATGTGACTCTGGAAAACCGACGTATGATGGAGAGGCGCACCACAGGACAAGAAAGAAAAACATCCGTTTTTATAAGGGAAAAGCGGAATTAGATACAATCATGATCTATGACAACGTGGACACGATTGATAATGGAAGGGCTTTTTCCATTCATCAGAAATCAATATTGAATATATACGCCTTTCCAGCGAACAAAAAAAATTATTCCAAGGAAACACTACTAGCAGATACTGCAAACGCATTGGCTGCGTTCCATTATATGATGCCGATACCAGAAAGAGATCACAGCGGAGACACAACTTCCAAGTGGGGAGCATGGATAAAATCGAATAAAACAGGGTGCGAGGCAGACTCATTGCACGAATGTACGTATGACAATAAAGCGTATAACCCTGAAGCCAACTTGTTAAAAATGTACATAGAACCGCAAGCAATCGAATGCAAGGTTGTTCGGACTGTTGGAGGATATGGTACTGGCCAATTTAAAATTTGGGATTGGATGGATTTAAAGTTAGACCAGTGCCCGGTACATAAAACATACTACTATTATGAGCTTGGACAGGTTCGAAATGGGGAATCGTGCTACAACAACGACAGAGGCTTCGAAAAAATAGCATTTACCCTCCATTTGGGTATTCCTGATTTCTATTGGAATGCTGGTTTTGGTTACGACAATCTTGTCAACCGAACTATCCGTTTCGATGCAACTAATAGCACCATCTACGGAGAATCATCGGGTTACCTGTCGGCCATAGAAAAAGAATCAAAATTAAAGGATTCATTGCGGCGTAATACGTATTTCGACGGTTCCAAATGGATTTTTAACAAAAAATATGGACGAGTGACTGCTTTTGAAACGCAACACCTGCCTTTCTTCAAGACATCGCAGATGGATGTTGCTAAAAACACGTTTCTCTTCCCCGGCGAAACCGTTGGTTACGAAAGTCCATCCCATTTTACCATAAAATTCTATGGAAGGGACTCCAAATCACATTTTGTCACGGATGTTTTTGCTAAGAAAACGGATGGTTCGGATTACAGGAATCGATTGACCAGTTTGAAAATTGATTCGATAGTGACACCAATGCTTAAACATGGCGAAATGGATTTTTATGTTAGTTATAATAAAATTGTTGCGGAATCAGATAAGTTCTTTAATGACTCCAGCGGACATTGGATAGATTTCCCCTTGGAACGTGATGCGAAACCCTCAAATAACGATTCTGTCAAGTACTATGCGGCAGCATCCAGAATTCATTACTATGCTGGAGACTATGATAACACCCTATGGAAACAGAAGTTTTCCAATGGGGAGTATTTTAAGAATCTTTCCAACATGTCGTCAAACTCCAAAAACTTGATAAACACTACCCTGAATGTAGATCCTGAGTCAATAAAGGTTTTGGGGTTGGATGATTCATCATTTGAAAAGAATAAAACAAAACGCATAGGAATAGTTCTCAATTCATATCATTACGAAAAAGCGAAGCATCGTTTTTATGCTGCTTTTGGAATGGGGCAATACAGCGAAGCGGGACTTAATTATTCCATAAATTTTGTTTTGGATAATGTGGATACAAAGTTATATGAATCATCTAATGACACCGTGTATGTAAAAGCGCTCAAATGGGCCAGACATGAGATTTTGCGCCGAACAGGGCTAAATTTAGATCTTCCTAAGCGAACCAATCCTGTCAAGGTTGAATTCGACAAATTGTACAGTCCGGTTCCGTGGCAAAAGGAAGTCGTAATTGACACGGCTCGAATAACCTTCCTGGATTCATCGAATCACTCGCACTTTGAGACTACAGGAAATTTTTCAACTAGCAATGATATTGTCATTCAATATAAAAATGTAGTTGGAGAAAAACGTATTCCCGAATTCATTGAATTACGTGCTTATCTGAAGGCTAAAACTAAGTACAACCTTGCTTACATGAACAGGAATACATTCTATTCTGTATCCAAATCAATGCTAGATTCTGTTTGGCACAACGGGATATGGACTGATTCCTCTGGTGATTATCGTCTGGGTTGGTTCAACGTAAACAAGTTGCAGGGAAACACGCAATTTTTGCTTACTTGGGGAGACTCACAGAACGAAAATGCCTATTATTATAGCACATTTGACTTGATTGTAGGCGGATCTGTCGCGAAGGGTTCTTATAGAACGGTGATTTCTCCTTTAGAAGACGCCTCGGTCACATTCTTTGATAACTCCCTAACAGAAAACAAAGATGTCACTGTCCGTACAGTTGACGCAAAGGATTACCCGTTCGAAGTATTCAACAATCTGGCCCTCAAGGGCCCGATTGTCGAGGTACTCCCTAAAATGACTTTTGAGGACACTACCGCTTTCCCGCGAATCCAGATGAAAATTAGCCGCGAAGAGATGACCGCGATGCGTGCTACACCCCAAACGTTAAGGTTGTACAAGGTGGATTTTACGGGCAAGAGATTTGTCCCCCTTGAAAATGCCCTTTATGGGTTCCTGAAAGCAGACGGAAGTGCCGTTATGGACGGCGCGGACACCTTAAAATGTAGCGATTCAAAAAAAATGGAGGATAAACGCTGTGCTGGAAAAGATATTCAGTGGTCCTACCTGCTGATTTCCGCAGAAACAAGAACCTTCTCCGTGTTTACAACGCTGAATTCTGCCATTGCAGAAACTCTGAATTTCGGTATTACGGTCTTACCTGAAATCGCTGCGACCGTTGGTCGCACCATTCGTGTAGACGGTATATCAAAATTTAGATTGTATGTGGATGACGACTCGCTATGGGCAAATCGCAATGACACAACACCACCCGTTACGCTAGTTTTTTCTGCCGATTCCAACGGATTTGCACATATCTCATTGCCCTCGCAAACCGGTGTGGTAGATACAAACTACATTTTTGCGGTCGCCTTAAGTGAACCAGATATAGACGGAAATGTGGTTGAACTTCCCGCGGCCCCGGCCGTAGCCCGGGCCATTACGGTACCTTCCGAGTTCGCCTGTTCCGTCCCATCTGATTCGCTGTGGCTTGGACTTGACAACGGCTACATGGCATACGGAGCAAGCTGTAACCATCCTGGTGTAGGGACAGTATCGCTGTATAGGGAAGGCAAGGTTGTTGTGGAGATTCATGGCAATATTCCCGACACATTGATATATGACGGTTCAAGGGTTTACGGGGCATCCGCGGTCGGGAAGATTGCAAATGGAGTTTACGAATCCCGCTACCTTGGGGTGTCTTCGCTGGGAACGGAACGGCAGTTGGCTGGCCCGCTGGTCTATACGGATTCGGTACGTCCGTCCGTCGAAGGTTTTGATGTGCAGGAATCTTTTGAAATTCTGGACCGGGTCTTTACAGTGACGGCAAAGGTGAGGGATTCCGAGTCAGGTGTCGCCGCAGTGACAGTATCACCGGAATTTGGCGGGACTTCCCTGGAAAAGACGACATTGCAACCCGATTCCCTCGGGAACGTGATAGTGAATTTGCGAATGAGTCGCAAATCGATTGCGGGTTGCATCGGGTGCAGGCTCAAGCTGTCATTCCGTGCCGAAGACTACGGGCACAACCACGCGGATACAACATTTATCACAGAAAGACTTTATCCCTACCCGGGCGAACTTGCCCTATGGTATCCCGCACGGGAGGGCGCAGGCCGTACCGCTCACGAGTTCCTGGGAACTGGCCATGACCTGAACCTTTCGCCCATAAGGAGTCCATGGCAGAGCGATGCCGGAATTTACTTAAGCAGTGCAAACGACAGGGCCGCCGGTGCTGGCAGGGTGGACTTGGGAACGGCAGATTCCTATACACTTGAAACGCGAATCAAGCGCGGGCACTCGCCCGATACATGGAACGATATTCTGTCCTTTGCCGGGCCCGGCGGTTTGTCCATAAAACTTTCACAGAAGGGACGTTCGCTGAAACTTTCCGAAGGAGGCCGGGAGTGGTTCTCTGGCGAGGTCCTTTCCGCCTCGACCAAGACCTGGGAGCATGTGGCGGTTGTTTCGGATTCTAGTGGCGTCAGGTTCTATGTGGATGGAGAGCGTGTAAAGTCCGTTCCTGACGGGATTGCTGCCGAAAGGGAACTATACGGAACCCTGACCCTGGGAGGCACATCCGGCAACTCTTTTGTCGGAAACATCGCCGATGTGCGGTTCTATTCCGGTGCATTGACCGATGCGGAAATAGCGACGCTTTCCGTTCCCGCGACAGATGACGGTGACCCGTCAAGTGTAATTGTCGTGGCGGTAAAGGACATGGATGTGCTGGACGGATTTTCGGGGCAGTTCTCCTGTGCCGTTGCCGGGAACCGTTACCTCCTTGCGGGTTCAGCCCATTCCCGGCTCCGAGTGACCGTAAATGTCGAGACGGCAGGTAACTACCGCATTGTCGCCTACGCCCGTTCGGCCAATCTTTCCAGTGCTGACGTTTCTGTCGGCGAAGGCTCTCTCCTTTCGGGGCAGATTGGTCTCTCCGGTGTATGGAGGACTACAGAAATTTCTGGAGCCTCGCTCTCCCTTTCACGGGGAATCCACACGCTTTCGCTGGATGTGCCCGAAGGCGTGCAGTTGGGCGGAATTGCACTCACTAGGGGCTCCGTATCGCCGTCCATGATTGCCTGGGGCAGGAGTTCCTTCGATATGGTTCCTGCAACTGTCAATCCGCCCAAAATTCTGACATCCCTGAAGTTCGAAGGCTTTGGTGACCTTTCCATGCTCCGTCCTCGAATCAGACTGAAGAACGTATCCGACGAGACCGTCAACGGTTATTCCGTCCGTTACTATTTCCGCGGTGAAGATCCGTCACAGGTGCAGGTGGCGGCGTTCTATCCGTATGCGACATCCGGCCTTGCCGTCCATTCGGAAAGTGCCCGTACAGGATATGCCGAGTGGAACTTCGCGGGAGAATCCCTTGCTCCCCGCGATTCGGCCTTCTATGGCGAGGGCCCGCATTTCGGCCTTTATAATGCGGACTGGTCTCCATGGAATGTCGGGGACGACCCGTCCTATGTTGCGGCCGCTGAATATGGCTTTGCCGAAGATGCCGGAATTGTCGTGCTTGACCGGGACAACAACTTGATAGGTGGGCGCTGCGCCGAAATGGAAGACGAAACGTCCGTTGTGGCCAAGGCACGCATACTGGCTTCGGATATGCGAAATGACAACCAGGCAAGCGAGATTCACTTCAAGGTGGAAAATCTTGGCAATGTCGCTCTTCGTAACTTTGATATCCGTTATTACTTCTATGTGGAAGAAGGCCTTGCGCCCATTATGGACATCAACCATCTTGCCTCTTGTTCCACGGCAGAATTGACAAGTCTGGGTGGTGGGCGCTGGCAGGTCAACGTTCACTGTGGAGGAGCCATAGGGGCGGGAAATTCCATGGAAAATCCGGTGAACATTTCACTTCATCTCTCCGGATGGGCGAATATTTGGAATGCGAGCGATGACCCTGGTCATGCGGGCCTTTCGGGAGACATGTCGGAAGCCCGCGGGATTTGCGTATTCGACTCCCTTGGAAACCGGATATATGGGGAAAGTCCCCAATGGCCGGAAAGTTCCGTGATTGCGGAAGAATTGCCGAATGGAGGTTCAGGGACAAATCCCGACAACGGCTACCATGGGGATGTTGCGATTCCAATCGCTCGAACGGAAGACGGTCTTGTCTTGACCCTGGACGCCTGGACAAGCCTTTCTATGGACTTGGTAAACGCCGTAGGTGTCCCTATAAAATCTATCTTTAACGGAACGCTCGCTCCTGGCGAGCAGCTTGTGCAGGTTGACTGGACGGGAATCAATATGAGGACTACATACCTGGTGTTGAAGGTGAACGGAACAATCAAAACGACAAGGCTTTTGTCGCTGATGTGAGGATTCTATCATGAAAAAGAATATCTGTTTGCTACTTGTATGTGTGGCTTCGATTTGTTCGCCGACTTTTGCCCTGGACCTAAATGCAGTCTTCGAGAACCAGAGAAAGGCGACCTTCCCGGATACCTGCGAGATGCAGATGCGGACAACGGTGACCCTGGCCGGGCAACCCGCACAGAACGTAGAAACGACAGTTGTTACGGCGGGAGAGAACAAGTCTGTGACAACCATAAAGTCCAGCATGATGCAGATGAAAATAGTGCAGAACGGTTCCCGCATGAAGGTGACGGACTTGAAAACAGGCAAGGCTCTGCCTGCCCAGAATATACCCGCACAGAATCCAACCGACATAAACAAGCAGATGGGTTCTCCCGAAGACTACAAGTCCCCCGTCCTTGAAGGCGGACTCTGGAGGATTTCGCCCAAGGATGCGTCCAGACCGACACTCTACTACTCGCAAAAACAGAAACGTGTCGTGAAGATGGAAGTGCCCGTGAACGGGATGATTGCCGAGAGCGTTTTTGACTATTGCGACAACTCCTGCCTGCTGCCCGGGACATTGAAAAAAGTGACAATTAAGACGGTTGCTTCCCAAGGTGGTGAAAGCATTGTCGTGCTTGACGTTGTTAACGCCAAGCAGAGGCATGTGCTGCCTGGCAAGATGTTTGATTTGGAGTAGATGTATGGATAGAAAAGTGATGGGCATAATGTTTTTGTCTTTCTTCGTCGCGTTCCTGGCAGCCTGTTCTGCAAGCGGTGGCGAAGAAACTTTCGCCCCCCAGTTCCCCGACGAGGATGCAGGCACGGTTAAGTCTTCGGACAGCAACGGCTCTTCGAGTTCCGACACTCCGGAATCCTCTGGCAGTGCGGTGGAAGATTCCGCCTGGGCAGCCCTTGTGGAATGGGCCGAAATTCCAGCCACGGACGTCACCCGTGGAACGGCCACCTATTCCATTTCGGGCTTTGAAATCGCAACAACCGAAGTGACCCGTGACGCCTATTTCAAGGTCATGGGAAGTGTTCCCCAGCAGGCAAATGATGGTGATGATTTCCCGGTAGAAAATGTGAACTGGTACGAGGCGGTGCTTTTCTGTAACGCCTACTCCAAACTGCTGGGTCGTGACACCGCCTACGTTTACACCTCCGTAGGCGACGAGTCTTACCTGAAAGATTTGACCATAGATTACGCCGCCAAGGGAGCCATCCGGCTGCCTACCGAAAACGAATGGGAAGTGGCGGCCCGCGGTGGCACGACATCCACCTATTACTGGGGCACGGACGAAGCAAAAAAATACGCCTATTACGCACAAAGTAAAGGCCCCGTGGCAGTAGGCCAATACACTCCCAACGAATACGGCCTTTTTGACATGGGCGGGAACGTGGCCGAATGGGTGAACGACTGGTATGGCACCTACGAGAACAAGGACCAGACAGACCCCACGGGGGCAGAAACAGGCACGAACCGCGTGGTGCGAGGTGGCGGCTGGAGCGACAAGGCCTCGGCCATGGCTTCTAGCGAGCGCGACAAGAAGGCTCCGCTGTACAAGGGCCATGCTTTGGGCTTCCGAGTTGCCCGTTCCGCAAAATAATTTCCGTAAAATTTTTAGATTTTAGCCTATGAAGATTTCTAGCTGGATTCTCCTGTTAGGGCTGTTTGTGCTTTTGGGCTGTTCCAAAGAAGAACAGGCCCCGCTGCCGCCCCTGAAAAAGATTGAAGTCCCCGAAGGGGTTGTCGGTTTTTATTCCGGCAGGCTTCCCTGCGACAACTGCAAGGGAAATGTGGTCAAGGCGGAACTGAAAGAAGACAGCTCCGTCGTGTTCATCCAGAATATCGTCAGGGGCTCTACTCCCGATTCCGTGGAGACGGACACCCTTTCGGGCCGTTTCACTTTTGATGGCGACAAGCTGTCCATGGAACTTTCCGAAGGAAAAGTCCGTTACCGTTTCCAGCAGGGCTCCTACGGCTCTCTGGCGCTGCTCACGGGAGCGGGTACGGTCTATAAAGACCAGGACGGATTCAAGGCGGAACTGATCCGCATTTACATCAACCCCCTGCGGAAAACGGCCGACACCACCCTGACCAAAGAAACCGACACCTCCAGCGCTCAAGGAGAAAACTGATGCAGTGCAAGGCCCTGATTGTAGATGACGAACCGCTGGCCCGCGTGCGCATGCGTTCCTTGCTGGAGCCCTACACCTCAGAAATCGAAATTGCAGGCGAGGCGTCGTCAGGCGCCGAGGCCATCGAAAAAATCGAGGAACTTTTGCCCGATGTAGTGTTCCTGGATATCCAGCTTACGGACATGGATGCATTCCAGGCACTGAAATCCCTGGAAGAGGACATGCCCCTGATCGTGTTCACCACGGCCTACGACAATTTTGCCCTGCGGGCCTACGAAGAGAATACGGTGGATTACCTGTTGAAACCCGTAGAAGCCTCCCGGCTAGAAAAGACCGTCGAGAAACTGCGGAAACGCCTTGCCCAGACGGCCAGCGAAAACCAGCTTCCCGAAAATTTCTCCTGGGATGCCTTCAGGCAGATGATCGGTTCGGCAAACAATTACCTGCAGCGCCTGCAGGTGAAAATCGGCGACAGGATTTTGCTGGTGAACGTCGATGAAATTATCCGTTTCCACAGCGAAGAAAAATACACTACGGTCTATACTCCCACCAACCAGTACGTCATCGATACGCCGCTGGTGGATTTGGAAAAAAAGCTGGACCCCGCCCAGTTCGTGCGGATTCACCGTGCCCATCTGGTGGCCATCGACTACATCGCCGAAATCCGCAAGTCGGACATGAGCCGCCTGAACGTCATTTTGCGGGACAAGGAACGCACCCAGCTGCTGGTGAGCAGGAATTTTGTGAGGAGGGTCCGCAGCCTCTAGCGTCCCTGTCGAGAAATATATGGACAATACACCGAAACAGTTTTCGCCAAAGAAGTTTTTGAAGGGCCTCACCCGGGAAATTATCGTCCCGGTAGTGCTTGCGCTGATTGTAATCCAGTACGTGATTCAGGCGTTCCAGATTCCCAGCGGTTCCATGGAAGATTCCCTGCGCACCGGAGATTTTCTACTGGGCCTCAAGTTCACCTACGGCTCTCCCATTCCCTTTAGCAACCAGCATTTCCCGGGATATACCCTGCCCAAGAAAGGTGACGTGGTGATTTTCCGCTACCCTGGCGAGCCCGAATACCCCGACAACAATCCCGGGCGTTACACCCATCTGTTTAACGCCCTCATGTTCGGCAACTTCTACTGGGATCACGAACCCGAAGAAGGCCAGCCCCACCTGGTTCACTATGCGGATGGCCCCAAGGACTACATCAAGCGCTGCGTGGGCGTAAGCGGAGACACCCTGGCGGTGCACGAAGGTGTGCTTTACCTGAACGGAGTCCGGCAAGACACGCTCCCGGGTCACGGCAAGTACACTTCTACCTTCCGGACCAAGTCCCCCAAGGACGAGCGGGAAACCTTCGTGGTGCCGTCGGTAGGCGACGTGTTCTACGTGGATTCCCTGCCGCTAGAAAAACTCTGGTGGCTCCGTTCCCTGATTCTGCAAGAAAATCCCGACAGCCATGTGGAGCTGGACATTTCCCTCTGGCAGGACAGTGTAGAAAACAACAACTATGAATTCAAGAATTTCTTTATTCCGGTGGAAAACGACCGCAGCCTCTTGATAAACGACATGTTGCGTTACAACCGCACCGTGTTGCAGCAGCACCTGGTGCAGGGCGACACGATTTACGGAGCCATGAGTTTCGCCTATTTCAAGGAGCTTTCGAGAATCGGGTTTCTGCCCATGCTGGACCCCCACGCCAAGGGCGGCATGACCCGCCAGGTAAGCTACATCGGGTTTGACGCTTCGGTGCTTCGCGACTTGGAAGGAAACGTGGCCCTTGAGAACCGCACCGCCGAAGATACCGCAGGCGTGGTAGAAACTCTGGAAGTGGACGCTCCCCAGGACGGAGCCTCTACGGTAGAAGGAATCGCCGGAGACACTCTGTCTGCCCCAGCTCCACAGCTTTCGATTCACCGCCGCCTGCTGGTAGATGGTAATCCCATCGAAAGCTATACCGTCAAGACGCCCCAGTTCTTTATGATGGGCGACAACCGGGACAATTCCGCCGACAGCCGCTACTGGGGTTTTGTGTCCCTCCGGAATGTTCGGGCCAAGGCTTTCGTGATTTATTTCTCCTTCGAAAACGAAGACCAGAAATTCGCTCTGGGCAATCCCTTTACCTGGTGGCGCATTCCCTTCAGTATCCGCTGGAGCCGTATCGGCAAGGTGATTCCCCTGATTTGATTTTGAGATGAAAAAGTTCACTGGGACATATTCTTGGATGCTTGCGCTGGCCCTTACCTGTGCGTTTATGGGCGTGTCCCTTGTGTCCTGTGCCACCCAGGTGGCGCCCGGCGGTGGGCCCGAAGACAAGCTCCCGCCGAGAATTGCGGCGGTTTACCCGGCTCCTGGCACGACGAACCACCCCAACGAACTTTACATCAAGCTGGAATTCGACGAATGGATTAACCCCAGCATTCCGAGAAACGCCGTGTCCATCTCGCCGCCTATCGAAAAGAAGATGCGTTTCGAGGTCAGCGGCAAGACTCTGGAACTCACGTCCCGCGGGCTTTTGGATACGGGCACTACCTATACGGTGACCTTTGCAGGGGGCATCAAGGATTTGCGCGGGAATTCTCTGGCGAAGCCTTTCCAGGTGGTGTTCTCTACGGGCGCCCACATCGATTCGCTGAAACTCTCCGGTCGTATCATGGTGAACGATTCCATGATGAAAAAGAAGCTCTACCCGAGTATCGGGCTTTTCTTGATGGGCACGGAGCGCGAAGGAATCCGCTACCTGCAGAAGTTCAGGGACTCCACCACGAAGCAGCTGGACTCGCTCCCCATGCTTGCGAAGGAGCCGCCCCTCTTTGCCACTCTGGCGGACAGTGCCGGAAACTTCGAGCTGACGGGCCTCAAGCCCGGCCGTTACCGCGTAGCGGCATTCTTGGATGCCAACGGCAACCAGAAAATCGAACCGTCGGCGGAACTGGTAGGCTTCTGGATTCAGGACCTGGTCTTGACGGAAGCCTCGGCGGACACCCTCTGGATTCCTCTGGGAGACCAGGACACGAGCCGTCTGGAGTTGGAGTCGGTCACCCAGCCCTTTGCAAACGTGCTGGAGGCCACCTTCACCCGGCCGGTCTATTTCGATTCTGCCTTTACGGATACCGCCAACTGTTCCATTACGTCTAATACCGACGGCAAAAAGCTGTACCCCTCCAAGGTTTACTTGGGGGCTTCTTCCAAAAAACCACAGTTCTACTTTAACGAAAAACCCAAGAAAGAAACGGTTTACAAGTTTGCCTGCAACAGCGCGAAGGATTCCCTGTTCCGCCCGCTGGACACGCTTCGCAATTATGTGGAATGGGAATGGCAGGAGATGGCGAAGGACACTCTCGCTCCAAGCATCGTATCGGCAAAGTTTACGTCCAGGACCAAGGCGGTGTTCCCTCACGACTCGCTGATTATTTCTTACGACAAGCCCTTTGGAGATTCCCTGGCCCAGACGTTCTACACCGCCATCAACAAGGACACGGTGCAGTTGAACGTGGTGGCCCTGGATCCTGTTCGCCTGCTTGCAAAGCGCGACGAGGAATGGCCTACCGACGTGGCTATCGAAGTTTTGCAAGGCTATAACGACACCACCCTTGCGGCAGCCGACAGCAACGGCGTGCGCGATACGGTGGTTGCCCTCAAGTACAAGCGCCTGACCCGCGTAGAGGCGGTGTCCAAGCTGAAGCTCGCGTCTCTCAAGGGTGCGGTCCCTGGCGGAAACGACCAGGTGGCGGTGCGGCTCACCTCCATAGAGACCAAGGCGGCGCAGATTGCCAAGTGCGACGCCGCGGGTAACTTTACCTTCCCTGATTTGGAAGAAGGCGCTTTCTTTATCGAATATTACTACCCCAAGGAAGGCCGCGACACGCCCGATGCGGGCGCGCTTTCGCCTTTCTCTTTCGGCAAGCCCTGGCGCGCGCCAAACGACACGCTCAAGATATCCAAGGGCGAAAACGACTTGAACAAGCTGATTCCCAATTTGCCGACATTGTCGAAAAAGTGAGATTCTCATGAACATTCCTACTTTCATTGCCATCGATTTGGAAACTACGGGCCTTGAATTTGACAAGGACGAAATCATCGAAGTCGCCCTGGTGCGATTTGAAAACGGCAAGGCGACAGAATCCGTAGATTACCTGGTCCGCCCGGCAACGGTCAAGCTGCGCCCTTTTATCGAGAGCCTTACGGGAATCACCCAGAAGGAGTTGGACGAGTCCGAGGACTTTGCCACCCTGGCAGGAAAGGTTCGCAGTTTTATCGGCGACAGCCCCATCGTGGCTCACAACGCGAGTTTCGACGCTCGGTTTCTCAAGAGCGCCTTTGCAAAGGTCGGAATCGATTTTGAGAATCACCCCGTATGGGATTCCCTGACCCTTTCAAGAATCGCCTTCCAGGATGTTCCCAACCATCGCCTGGATACGCTGGTGCAGGCCCTCGGGATTGAACAGAGCCGCGCCCACAGGGCGCTCCCCGATGCAGAGGCCTGCGGAAACCTGTTCGTAAAATCTTTCGAGAAAATTTCGTCTATGGACAGTTGGCTTATGGACGCCCTTGTGCGTGTAGGTGCAGGCAGCCATTGGGAGGCTCTTTTCGGGAGTGCTGCAAAGGCCGACAATTCCACTGCCGAAAACGCCGCCGCAGGTTCCAAGCCGGCCTACAAGATTCCCGAAGTGGTTTCCGAGTCGGGCGCCGCAGTTCCTGCAAAGGGCCGTCGGGTCTCCGAATTTTTTGACGAGGGCGGGCTTCTTTCCAAGCAGATTCCGGAATTTGCCTACCGCAAGAACCAGGCGGAATACGCCGCCATCGCCGAACGGAACATGTACAAGGGCGGCCTCTGCGTCATAGAAGCTCCTACGGGCTCCGGAAAGTCCATGGCCTACCTGGTGGCCGCCGCCAACAAGGCGGTGGCGGGCGAACGTGTGGTCATCAGCACAGCTACCCGTGCGCTGCAGGAGCAGCTCTGGAATCACGACATCCCGCAGATCGAGCCGCTGTTCGATGGCCGGCTGAAGGTCTCCATGCTGAAGGGCCGGGACAACTACCTTTGCCTGCGCAAGTTCGAGCAGATGCTGGAATGTTCCGCCGGCCTTTTGCAGAGTGACGAGCGGGATTCTTTTATGGCGCTGCTCCCCTGGGTAGAGACGACCCTGACAGGCGACATCAACGAATGCACCTCTTTCAACCACAACCGCAATCGAGTGCTGTGGTCCAAGCTTTCGAGCAGTGCCGCTACCTGCGAAGGCGAAAAGTGCCCCCATTATTCCCGTTGCCCCGCCATGGTGGCCAAGCGCCGGGCGGCCGCATCTAACATGCTGTTGGTAAACCATGCCCTGTTCATGGCGGATCTGAAACTGGATTTTGCGCTGCTCCCCGCCTACGAACACATCGTCTTTGACGAAGCCCACCGCCTCCCCGAAGTGAGCAACCAGGCCCAGGGCAGGCTGGTATCCTTCTTCGGTTTCAGGAACACCGTCAAGACTCTGGTGCCTTCCAGGCTCAATAAAGATGGACTCGTGGCCGAAATTGAGAACCGAATTCCTGCCGAGGAGACGGCCCTCCTTGCCGCCTGCGAAGAACTGATTGGCGCCCTGAACGAGACGGAAAAATGCCTGCACCGATTCTTCATGAAAATCGGCAAGCGTATAGGCAAGCTGAAAACGGACAAGACGGGACTCATCTACCGAAACGGGATTCTCGCCGAATACGATGCCGACCCGAAACCTTTTGTGGACCAGTTTCTGGTGGCCGCATCCCAGGCCGACAAGCTGTTTGACGCCCTTGCGGCAGTGCCTGCGACCAAGGGCCTGGTGAAGGACGCCCGCGGCGCCATGGAAGAACTGTCCCGCTTCATGACGGATTTCGAATTCTTGACCAAGGCGGGTCGAAATGATTGGGTGTTCTACCTGGAAGAACCCTTCAACCCCCACACCCTCAAGATGCACGCCTACCCGCTCCATTCCGGCGACACCTGGAAGGAAAAATTCTACCCCTGGATAAAGTCTGCGCTGTTCACCTCCGCTACCTTGGCGGTTCAGGGCGACCTTTATTACTTTGTCCAGAAAATGGGCATGTCAAGCGACGGCCCGGGCAAGCGGCCCTTCCTCAAGGTGTTCCCCGACGAACAGGCCCGCAACTCCCGCACCTCCGTCATCGTGACGAAATACCTGCCCAAGCCCTCCACGGCGGAATTCGGCGAAGCCCTGAACGAAACCCTTTTGCAGGTCTTGCCCAAGACCGACGAAAACGCCCTGGTGCTGTTCACCAGCGTCTCCACCATGCTGAAGGCCCAGGCGGCGCTGGCTCCTGCCTTTGCCGCCAGGAACAAGCTTTTGCTGTGCCAGCACGTGGACGGTTCCCTGGACGGTCTCGTGTCCATGTTCCGCAAGTCCCGCGGCGCTTGCCTGCTTGGCTGCCAGACCCTTTGGGAAGGCGTAGATTTCCCCGGCGACGCGCTGAAACTTTTGGTCATTACCAAGCTTCCGTTCCCCAACCCCTCGGACCCGCTGGTGGCGGGCATTTCCGCCGACATGAAATCCCGGGGCGAAAACACCTTCAAGAGCTACTTTGTGCCCGAGGCCTACATGGAACTGCGCCAGGGCCTTGGCCGCCTTATCCGCACGGAATCGGACTCCGGAAAAATCCTGATTCTCGACAACCGCGTGGTGAACGAGGCCTACGGCAAGACCTTCATGCGCATCTGGAACAACAAGCAGCAGGTAGCCACCAGCTCCGAAGAACTGGACGCGCTTCTGTAAAGTTTTCCCTCTTTGCCGTGGCGGGGGAAGCCTCCCCCTCGGCAAAGCCTTGCCCCACCATGTCATGCCCGCTGTCATTCTGGAGCGAAGCGATAGAATCACGGGCACCTCCGACCTTGACCAGCGTCATCCTGGAGCGCAGCGACGGGATCCATACTTTTCATACCAGCAATTTTCAGGGGCAAGTCTTTGCCTACCCCCTCTCCTAAGGGGCTCCGCCCCTTAAAAACCCTCTTCACCCCTTCGTGCTTTCCCTCACTTTCTCGATGACTTCCTCTGGTGTCACAAAATCCAGCACGCTGAAAGCCGTCATCTCGTTACCCATGTCCTTGAAACTTGCGCCAAAATGATATACAGTGTCATCGACCAGAAGAAAACGGTCGTGAATCGTGCGCATGGTCTTCAGTTCTAAATTTGGGTACTGCTTTTTGTGCAATTCTGCCGCAGCTTGGAATTCGGGTGTAATTCTCGGGGAGTAGATGGTCGCTGAAACGCCCTTCGCCCGCATGGAAGCGAATTTCAGCACCTCGACGGTGGCATATGGGTCGATGAATACTACGGATTTTTTGGCGGTTTTCACAAGATCCGAAATCAGTATAAACCCGTCAAACCGCGTTCCAGTCGTAAGAATTCCACCCGTTGGAGTTTGTGCCGCATTCACGAAAAAGTCTATACGTTGTTCGACTGCAGAAAGCCGAGAGTCCTGTTCGCCGAGACGTTTTTCTGTGGCGTCCCTTAATTTCGTAATTTCTACGCCCTGACCTTCGATGAGTTGCCGCTGCTCGTGCAGACGATCCACAATCTGCAAATCTGTCGATAGTTTTCGCTGGTTTATGGCGTAACCCTTGAACATGTATTCCTTGAGAACTTGATTTGCCCAGCGGCGAAACTTGATACCGCGTTGCGTATTGACTCGAAAACCCACAGAAATAATCATATCGAGATTGTAAAGTGTTACGGGACGCTTTACCATTCGGCGACCTTCCTTTTGAACTAGTTCCAAAATGGAACTAGTTGAAGGCTCATCCAGTTCGTGCGTGTCGAAAATATTCTTTATGTGCTTTGTGATTGCCTGCCGTTGAACTTCGAACAGTTCCGCCATCTGTGCCTGCGTAAGCCACACGGTCTCGTTTTCTACACGCACCTCCAGCCGGACTTCACCTTCCGGCTGGTAAAGCACGATTTCGCCCCTGTTTTTGTTCCCGACCTGGTCGGGAATCTCAATTTTATCCTTTTTGCTCATTTTACCTCCATAAAAAAAGTCGTATTTCCATAGCCCGCAGCCTATTTTGGCTGCTATGGGATATGGAAATACGACTTTCGCGGGGTAATATACAAAACAGAACCAGGAAAGGGCAAATTTTTAAACAAATCTCTCCCTCGATGTTTTACAAGTAAGAACCGTTCCCGCCGAGAGTTCTGTTTCCGGCGCCATACCCCCCCCCCAATTTGTTACCCAAATTTTACAATGGGGGGGGGTATGGACTTTGGCAGGGGCATTACCTATATTTAACAGGATAAACTATAGACGGGGATGTTTTTATGAAGAAGTCTTTCCAGCGTGTCATTGCGACCCTGAACTTGTTTCAGGGGAAGCAATCTCTAACCATCTTTATGTTGGCGGCATTCTTCGCCCTTTCCGCCTGCGACGACTCGTCGTCGGCGGGTGGCGATGGCGGCGAAACATCTGTTGTCGAGTCGTCTTCTTCAACGGCCATTAATAAGGGTAAATCGTCTGAATCTAAAACGGGGGATGAAATTTCCTCGTCCGATGAGCAAGATGCTGGAAATACAATAGAACACTCTAGTTCATCTCGAAAGACCACTTCAAAAAGCGAAAGTTCGTCAAGTGTTGTGGTTAGTTCGTCTAGTAGTTTCCCGGTAGTTGACTGTGAAAGGGAAGGAGCAATCCTTTCAATGGCCGATGGAACGAGCTTTATTTGTAAAGATGGTTTTCTTGTCCCCTACTCAAGCTCAAGTAAAATTACATTAAGTTCCTCCAGCAAGTATCCCGTCATGGACAGCGTATTCAATGAAAACGTAAATTATGGAAATTATCGAGATCCTAGAGACGGACAAGAATACAAAACCATTACTTTTACGCTGTATGCGGGGAGCTCACACGAAAAAACGTATGAGGTTTTCGCACAGAATCTAAACTTTGGTAAATGGGTTAAGTCTACCGATATTGTTGCCGATGATGATACAGTTAAGTATTGCTACGACGACGATGAGTGGTATTGTAAAAACTTTTTTGGCGGTCTCTATTCTTGGGCCGAGGCCATGGGCTTTCCTGAAGCCTGTAATACTGCAGCGTTAGGCTCGGAGAAATGCCCTTATGAAATAGAAGAAACAGGTGGCTCTTACAACTTCGCTATCCATCAGGGAATTTGTCCTGATGGGTGGCATATACAGAATGAAGAAGAGTTTAGTGGAGCGGGATACAATAGCCTCTCCAACATTTATTATCCTAATACAGGCAGATGGCGCCGAGATAACCCGTCAGGAAGATCTTTTTTGCTGGCTGGAGTGCTTTATGAAGATGGATATGGAGGTTTGGGAACAAAGACTAGGTTTGCCTTGCCGGACCCAAGAGTAGGTCTTTTCGCTGAGGATGAAAAAGATTCTCTTGTTTCAAGTTATGTTATAGCAGTCTCTTACGACGGTGGCGTTAAACAAAGTATATACAAGGCCGGTTATGAAGTTAATGAGTATGCTCCGAAAAAATCAAAGGTATCTGTCCGTTGTGCCAGGATAATTACTGGAGATTAGTTTTTCTACTGGAATGGGAAAAATCAGCGAGGAATCAACATGGCTTTCAAGAATATAAAGAGAAATGGTAATCTGAAACAATGTGGTTTTAACCAGTATAAATTGGAACAGCTAGGCCCCCGCTTGATGATGGATGCGACTGTCTCCGATTGATTTTTCTGTCCGTTGCGTCAAGGACTCTGACTAACCCGCCGATAAACAATCATTCCACACTACACACCCCACACTTCACACCCGCGTCTGCGTTAGGGGGCGTCGCACCGCCATGCGGTGACGAGACGCGCAAGCGGCTCGATGAGCCGAGGGTGCTCGGCGAGCAGCACCCGACCCGGCCCCTGTGAACTGAACCCCAAAAGTTGGACACAACTATGAGGTTCTCATGAACGATAAACTATTAGAATGGCAAAAGGTCATTGACCTATATAAAGAAGGTCTTACTCCAAAAGAAA